>Ga0208426_1000111_pt1 | contig 14696 bp, 9 predicted proteins | sample DEB19_08_DNA_6_FD_184524 | JGI IMG/M metagenome (GOLD analysis project Ga0208426, IMG submission 184524) | Aqueous microbial communities from the Delaware River and Bay under freshwater to marine salinity gradient to study organic matter... | ecosystem: Environmental > Aquatic > Marine > Coastal ...
TTCGCATTGTAATAAACTAAAATTGCCATCATTATCTGTTAATGCGGTAGAAATAGTTTTTGAATTTGCTTCGATGGCATTGTCATATTCTTGTAAAACAATCTTTGCTCCAGCGAAATGAGTATTTTCAGCCTTGTTCCATACATGACCATTTATTGTTACCTGATTTGATTTTTCTTTGCACGAGTAAAGCAACAAGAGAACAAATAAGAGTTTTAAAATTTTCATGCCTTAATAATGAACATTGATTACTTGGTGTTGATTGGGAGCTAAATAATGTGTATCAATCGAAACGGTAGGTGTTCCCCCCAGATAGCGAGTTGTTTTATATATCCAGTTCCCGCTTTGAGTTTCTGACTCAATTCCTTCAATCTCTTCATTAGTGTACATTTTACTAGTTGTGAAATTCAAAAATTGATGACCGTAGAAGAAATAAAGTGAATCGTAACCTAAATCCTTAATTAAATTTGCTTTTAAAAAAGACTTTGTGGCAGCCGATAATTCTATTTGAGAGGGAGGATTGGATCCATTAAACGATATTGATTCAATTAGTTCGGCGCCAGTTAAACCCGAAACAATGAGATTATTTGCATCAACCTCAACAAAAACAGAATAGGATTTGGATTTTTTAGCACTGAAATTAAAACTAAAATTACCTTGATCATCTGCATAAGCTGAAGAAACTATTTTGGAATTTGCTTCGATGGCATTGTCATATTCTTGTAAAACAATCTTTGCTCCAGCGAAATGAGTATTTTCAGCTTTGTTCCATACATGCCCGTTTATTGTTACTTGATTTGATTTTTCTTTGCATGAGAATAGTGCAAAGAATAAAACGAAGATTATTAGACTTCTCATTTTATTAAGATTTTAGTGGTTAAATAATCTGCGTCATGGGTCAACTTTAAAATATAAAACCCTGATTTTAGTGAAAGATTGATATCTTTCTTTCCACTAGTTATTGTTTCAGAAAAGATAGAGTCTCCAGTGTAATTAAACAAATTAACTTGAGATGCACCTTCAAAAGGGTTATCAAATGAAAAGCTTCCTGAATTTGGATTTGGGTAAACTGTCAAAATTCGAGACTCTTGCCTTTCGTCTTTCGTTAAAATTGTATTCGTTTCATCGGTGTCATTATATCCATTCGCACCTGCACTCTTGCCTGCGTCTTCACATGTTTCTACATATTGGATATACGCATGCAATATAGCGCCATTTTTAATATGTGTGCCCGGCTTAAATGAAATAAAATTACCCGCCTTCATTTCAACATCTGCCTTCTCGTTTACCTCAAAAGGTTTATGCTGTGTTTTATAAGTTACATTTTCACCCGTTTGTATGGAATTTAAGGCTTCGTATTTTACCGGATAATAATTGTATTGCACAGTTGTTCCTGTCCAAATACCTATCCTTAAAAATTGCAACCAAATATCTTCATAATGCGTCTCGTCCAATAACAACTCTGTCAGTCCTTCTGCATTAGGATCATTTTCTGATCCTGCACCATGCTTTAAGTTTATTTTCGCCGCATAAATTGCATCAAAAGGTGTTTTATTGTATTGGCTGTTGCCATGATAAATAGAAGGATAACCAAATTGTTTATTCTGTTCTTGATTGGGAGGAAATGATTGTGGGATATACCACAACAAATTATTTGCTCTCAAATCGACCTCCATACTAGAGGTACCCATAGGTCCAATATCAAGAGCGCTACTTGTTGGTAAAAAACAATCTTTAGAAGCAACATCAATTTCCGGATTAGAATTTAAATAGGTATATTTTACTGCTGATCTAAGTGCATTATACAAACTTACGGTACTCCCTTGAATGCCATCAAGATTTAATACATTGTTATTTGTGAATTTCTTTTCGTCAAGCAAGACTGTGTAATTGGTAGAAAAAAAGGGCTTTTTTTCAAACAACCGCTTAAAAATAAAGTGCCCTTGTCCATCAACAGCTTTCCACTCCATGTAATTATGTCGGTCCCAACCTAAAAACCCAACATGTTTTTCAATTTTTAAAAGAGTCGAATTTTGAGGTAAATTACCTATTGGATATCTTAAAATTCCAGCTGCTCCATCTGCAACACCAACATTTCTCAACATTGGGTAATCGCCAGGCTTATCATAATCCGATTGGTAATAAAGGTCAGTGACAAATTTGTACCTAGATTGAACAAAGTATGGATGTGGCGCCTGATCTGGATTATTTTCATTGCCAGTTTGAGAATAATGGTAAATCAAAAAATCTTTAGCCATTGGAGAAGATAATAAAAAGTACTGCTCCAAAGCATTTATTAAATTTGTTCCAGGCAGATACCATTGTGGGTTGTCAATTATACTCCTAATACCGTGCTGCGCTGCTAATGGTATATTAGCTCCTTGATGTTCACCATCATAAGAAACTAACAATTTTGTGTGATGTAATTTATCAATCCCAGGATTTTGTCTATATTCAACTTCCATCATTTTTAAAGCCATTCTACCAACTAAAGCTCCAGAACTATAACCAGTCATTACATTCTCTATAAAGCTATTATTATTAAATTTTCTTTGATTTATAACTTTAAGAATATGCTTGGTTAATAGCGCTTGATTTTCAATTCTATCAGATCCGTAATTAAATCGAATAATTATCACATCATATCCTCTTTCATGCAAAGATTGTAAATATCCATTAGTATTAAATTTTGTGGCTAGCGTTATATAATTTTCAAGATTTACGGGATTGTAACCGCTTACCATGATTGCCGGTTTCAAAATTAAATTATTATCATTCCCGCAACCATAGAAAATTTTTATTTCGGCACTTTGGGAAATACCATCCATGTTTGAAGTTTGGAATGATTCACTTGGGGTATTTATTATGTTTTGAAGAGAAAAAACACCATTTGCTTTACTAATATCTAAACTTTTACCATAAAAAGAAAAACCACAAGTCATTGTATCTCCTGAATTTGAATAATACTTTACATAAAAATTATTATCCCCTTCAAGAACTTGAATGTCTAATACTGAATTATCGCATATAGTACCAATTAGTGTATTATCATTAAACAGATCAATACTTGAAATTAATTCTTTTGAAATATTTTGATTCGACGAAAAATTAATCCTTAATGTCTCATAAATTGATATTGTATCCGCAAGAATAGCGCATGAAAAAATGGTTTCCGTTTTAATTACAGTTGAATTTGTATTGATAATTAATGTTTGACCATTCTCATCAATAATTAAACTATTCAAACTTAATTGTTCTTCAACATTTACATAGTTATAATCTGTAAATAAACAGGCGAGAGGAAGTTGCAGAATATCACCAACATTTGAATGTCTTTGCAAGGCAAATTTCGTATAATATTCGCCAATTGGAACAAAGTGATTACTAGTGTCTATATTCGAAACAACTAAATCATTATATGCTAACATCCAGTCTGTAGCAGTAACCAATCCAGTTAATGAATCAGTTAAATCAAAAATTTTGGATTGTGCATTTCCCAAATTCAATAAAAAGGAAGATGAACAATTGTCAATGATGTTTCCAAAAATCAATTTATTCAATTCTTTTTCATCGTTCACATATGTTAATGAATCACTACTTTGTGCTTGTAATTGCCAAAAATTATTTAAGGCAAGGAAAATAATTATTTTTCTCATACCTCAATCTTTAATTACATTCTCTTTAAGAGCATCAATTTGTGTTTGCTGTGCTTGCAATTTCGCTTGTAATTGTAGAATATAAAGCGTTAATTCTTCAACTTTTTCCATGAGCATGATACTTGCATCTGCAACATTTAAACCATTTTTTACCATATCCGTAGCACTTAAAACATTTGGTAAATGGTGGTTTTATTCGATGAACGATTTTACTTCTTCTAGTGGCATTAAGGGGTATGCAGTATCAAACACATAATCTGACCAAGTAACTAAATCCACCTTAATTTCTCGTGCTTGCAACAAGCCGTTTTCTGTCAATTGTAAGATTCTTTCTCCATTTCTTTTTTGAACAATTATCGCATGCGTATTGAATTCAGTATCATTTAATTGGATATGTAATTTAGATTCTGGGTTTATTAACCCAATTCCTACTTTTACATCAGGAACACAATGACTTGTTGTGAATAATTTGCCAGGACTATTGGCCCATGTTGGGCTAGAAATTAGAATATTGCCATTAATATTCTCTGCACATGCAATTTCTGCTCCTAGATAATTATGGCCGGTTCCATAAACATAAGATTTCAAATCGCCACCACGTGTGACATTTCCAGATGAATCAATAAATAAAACTCCTGAAGATACAAGAGTAGAATCTCTCAAATAATCCAGATTTAAAAAGCCATTTCGTATGTAAACGTTACCTTTAACATCCAATTTTCCTTGTGGTTGTTTAATGCCAATTCCCACATTTCCCTCTGAAGTGATGCGCATTCGCTCAATATCATACGTGTGAAACTTTAAAGAATTTTCGTTTTTTGTTCCAATAAAATGGTTGGAATCTGCCGTATTTCCATTTATTTTCCATTGGTCATTTACTTGACCGTTATTGGAATTGGAATTATTTTCTTGGGCAAGAATACCCCCGAGTAAAGTAAGGGATAAGAATGAGGTCGTAAGAAGGTTTTTCATGTGTAAATAGTAAATTAGTTTAGGTAATGTTACAACAATTATTTAAACAAAAAAATTATTTTTTTGAACCACAGAATATACTAGTATAATCAAATACTAATCGGTAAAATTTATTAAATTCGCACCTATCAAACAAAGTAAAGATGCTAGAAATTACGCGTATTCGAAATGAAAAAGAGGCCATTATTGAAGGGCTTAAAAAACGTAATATAGATGCAACGGCAACGCTGGATCAGATTTTAACTGCAGACCAAAATTGGAGAAGTGCAAAAACCGATTTGGAATCCATTTCTGCTGAATTGAATGTTTTGGCGAAGGAGATTGGTGATTTATTCAAACAAGGGAAGCACGATGAAGCCAATGCTAGTAAAATTAAAACAAGTGATTTAAAAGTTTCTGAATCGAATCTAAAAACGAAAGTGGAGGAATACGAGAAGGAAATCACACAACTTTTATATACGATTCCAAATGTTCCGAATGCTTTAGTGCCACCAGGAAAGAGTGAATTGGACAACGAAACAATTTTAGAATCTGGTACCACACCAGTTTTTGATTTTGATGCTCTTCCGCATTGGGATCTTGCGAAAAAATACGATTTGATTGACTTTGAGTTGGGCGTTAAAGTTACTGGAGCTGGATTTCCATTCTACCGTGGTAAAGGTGCCAAATTACAGCGTGCATTAATTTCTTTCTTTTTGGAAGAAGCAGATAAAGTAGGGTACGAAGAATTTATTCCGCCTTTGATGGTGAATGAAGCAAGTGCTTACGGAACAGGTCAGCTTCCGGATAAAGAAGGACAAATGTACTACATGCCGGTGGATGATTTTTATATGATTCCAACTGCGGAAGTACCTTTGACAAATATTTACAGAGATGTAATTTTACCGTCGGAAGACTTCTCCATCAAATTAACGGGGTATACGCCATGTTTTAGAAGAGAAGCTGGTTCGTATGGCAGCGATGTCCGTGGATTGAACCGTTTACACCAATTTGATAAAGTAGAGATTGTTCGCATTGAACATCCGGATAATTCTGCCAAAGCCTTGGAAGAGATGATTGAGCACGTGAAAGGATTGTTAGAGAAATTAGGATTGCAGTACCGTATTTTGCGCCTTTGTGGTGGCGATACTGGTTTCGCATCTGCATTGACGTATGACTTTGAAGTATATTCCGCAGCGCAGGATAAGTGGCTGGAAGTAAGTTCTGTGTCTCGTTTTGATACTTTCCAGGCGAATCGACTGAAGTTGCGTTTTAAAAATGCGGACAAGAAAAACCAATTGTGTCATACCCTGAACGGGTCTGCGTTGGCGCTTCCTAGAATTGTTGCGGCTTTATTGGAGAATCACCAGGTTGCAGATGGGATAATTATTCCGGAAGCCTTGCGTAAATTCACCGGTTTTGATAAAATAGATTAAAGAAAAATTACCTTGCTCGCTGCGGTTTTTTTGTTAAAAATCGTCAATTATTGCATGTTTAGCTAGTTTAATCCCAAATCTCGTCGTATTTTTATTTTATGTTGAAACGTATGAAATATTTGATTCTTAGTTTGTTGGCTTTTTCGCTTTTTTCATGTGCGGATTTGAACAAAGGAAAGCAGTTGAAAGCCATTGTAACAATGCAAACATCTTTGGATAGCATCCAGAAGGTATTATTGAAAAACGAAATCGATACAATCGCGGCTTTTGGTGTTGCTACGAACACGGTGGAATTACGTATCAAAAACCATTATTACGCCGATACCATTGACATGGCTCTGGGAAAAAAGATGGATGCGTATAAAAAAATGCGCAGAACAATTGGACCCTTGGGGAAATCATTTAACACGATAAAAACCGGCGTGATTGCTGAAAAAGAGACCTTGAAGAAATTGCAATCCGACATCGAAAACGGATATGGCGAACGTCAAAAATTTCCTGAATATATTGAATTTGAAAAGGCAAAAGTTGAACAGTTGCGCATATTATTGAAAGAATATGTCGATCAGAAAATCAAAACAATGGCCGTTTTTCATGAACTCCATGATGAGTTAGATGCTTTTTCCCGAAGCCTGGTAGAGAAGGATAAAAACCAGCGAAAGCGTAAATCATGAAGTATTTTTTTGTAGCCTTCTTCCTCTTTTCTTCCCTTTTAGCTTATTCTCAGGGAGAAACCGACCAGCAACTTGCTTTGCACTATTTTTCTTCAGGCGATTTTGAAAAAGCCAAGACGTATTACGCAAGGATATACGACAACGACCCTTCTAAATTTATCTTCAATCGTTATTACGAATGTTTGACCCAAAGAAACGAGTTTAAAGAAGCTGAAAAAGTACTTAAGAAACAAATTGCAGCAAATCGATCCGATTTGGAATACAAAGTTTTACTAGGGCAATTCTACGAACAAATCAAGGAACCAGCAAAAGCTACTAAATTATACGATGATTTGATTAATGATTTGGAATCGGATCCAAATTCAGTAATTAATTTGTTCAATGCTTTTAAATCAAAAAACAAAAATGATTTAGCATTACAAACGATTGAGAAAGGGCGGAAACTTCTAAAATCATCCTATCCTCTTAACTTTCAGTTTGCTGAATTATATGGCGCAACCGGTCAGAGCGAGAAAATGATGAACGAATACCTGGATCTGCTCGATTTCAATACTGGATATGCTTCAACGATTCAAACGGTACTAATCCGACAAATTGATTTTTCAGAGGAGGATTCCAAAGAATATAGCATTCTTAGAAATGCGTTGTTGGATCGCATTCAAAAGAAACCAAACGAACCGGTTTATGCTGAGATGCTGATTTGGTTATTGATTCAAAGCCGCAATTTTAATAGCGCCTTGGTGCAAGCACAGGCGTTGGACAAACGACTTGGCGAACAAGGAAGAAGAGTTTTGGAACTTGGTCAAATGTGCGTGGAAAATAAAGAATTCGAAACGGCGCGCAAATCGTTCAAATACGTAACCCTTTTGGGTGAGGATAAAATGTATTATTTTCAGGCAGAGAACGCGTTGTTGAATACCCGGTTTTTAGAAGTTACCACGAATAGAAATTATTCCGATGCGGAAATCGAAACAACCATTGCGGAATACCAAGTAGTTCTCAACCGTGTTGGGAGAAAACGAACAAGTATTCCTCTGATAATGGAAATGAGCCATATTCAGGCATTCTATTCTGACAAATCAAATGAGGCGATTTCAAATTTAAAGGAGGCTTTGAATACGCCAGGAATAACGGATATGCAGAAGGCCGAGATAAAAATGTTATTGGCGGATATTCATGTTTTGCATGGTGATATTTGGGAAGCGGCATTGTTTTACATGCAAGTTGAAAATGATTTTAAGTTCGAACCAATTGGACACGAGGCAAAATTTAAAAATGCACGTATTTTTTATTACGATGGAGAATTTGATTTTGCACAAGCACAATTGGGCGTTTTAAAGGAATCAACATCTAAATTAATTGCAAACGATGCCTTGAAATTATCGTTACTTATTACCGATAATTTTGGTTTGGACAGTAATTTCAGAGCGATGAGTTGGTTTGCAAATGGAGATCTTCTGATTGAACAGCATAAGTATACCGAAGCATTTCAGTTGTTTGATAGCATTATTCTAACTTTTACATACCACAGTTTAGGCGACGAGATTTTACTTGTTAAAGCGAAAGCAATGCAGCAACAAGGGAAATGGGAAGATGCAATTCGTTTTCTAGAAGAACTATTGAAGTATTACAAAGAGGATATCTTGGCGGATGACGCTATTTTTCAGTTAGCTGAAATCTATGAGAATCAAATGAATAATAAGGAAAAGGCTTCTGAATTTTATAAAATTATTTTGTTTGATTACAAAGGAAGTCTGTATTCCGAAGAGGCTAGGAAGCGTTTTCGATCCTTGCGCGGAGAATCTTCGTCGGAGGAATCAGATGATTTGTGAAGTCGAAAAGAACAAAATAAGCTCAAACTGCGTTTAATAAATAAAGTAAGCTATGAAATTGTTTGTTGTTCCGTTTTTATTTTTCGCATTACACAGTTGCGGTCAATCTAGCGATAGAAAAATAGATTTACCAAAAGTTCTGCATACAGATTCTCTTCAAACTGCCTATTTTGCAGCAGGCTGTTTTTGGTGCGTAGAAGCAATTTTTGAATCTATAGATGGTGTGGAGGAGGTTTATTCTGGTTATTCTGGTGGAAAAGAGAAAAATCCCACTTACGAAACTGTAACTCGCGGAAATTCCTTGCATGCAGAAACGGTTCAAATTTTTTATGATTCAACGAAAGTAACGTATGAAGAATTGTTGAGCGCTTTTTTTGGATCACACGATCCTTCCACTCTAAATCGTCAGGGACCTGATTATGGTCCGCAATATCGATCGATCATTTTTTATCAAAATGAGTCAGAAAAAAATGCCGCAAAAAGGAGCGTGGAGAAGTTATTGAGTGAAAAGGTTTTTGATGAAATAACGACCCAAATAATACCATTGGATGTGTTTTACAAAGCTGAAATTTACCACCAGGATTACGAAAAAAGAAATCCAAACAATTCCTATATCCAACTCGTTTCAAAGCCACGTTTGGATTCCTTTAAGGAAAAATATGAAGGATTATTGAAAAAAGAAAAGCACTAATTTTTCCGAAAATTTTCTTTTTTCACACCCAAAAAATAAAAATCGGACTTTTTTAGTATTGGCAACTATTGTCTAAAATTTACGTCAGTAGAGATTGTATAGAAATAATATATTAGTTGTTAACAAATTTTATTTAGTTTGTTCTCAAGTTTACTTTTGTTTCTAAATCATTTAAAACAGTAGTATGCGTAAGTTCATTTTTTTGCTCCTCACATGTATATCAAGCGTCTCTTTTTCGCAAGAAAAAACCTCCTCAAAGAAGGAGATGGAGATAAAGTTAGTTGCATGTGAAAATTCCATATCCTCGGTTGATGAAAAAATTACAATCGTAAAAAACAGGGTTGCTTTGCAGCCAGAAACATCTTCCAATAGGGCTGAAAATGAAATGTATATAAATCAGCGAATCGAGCAACTAGAGCAAGAAAAAGCGCTATTAATTGACGTTAGAAACTCCCTTTTACACTATCTAAATTTGAGTGATTCGAAATATGAAGCGCGTATTATTACCATTTCAAAAGAGGAATTCGCCAAATATACAAAAGAGAAACAAGCGCAAATTTTGGCTTTTCCAACGCGTTATAGTGTCCTAAAAAATTAACTGCTACTATGAAATACATATTGATTTTTTCTACGCTACTCATTTCTGTTTTTAACATCAAAGCGCAGTGTCCGCAAGATAACACATTCATTTTAAACGTAACTCCCCCATGTCCTGGAACCTCAACAGTAAGTTGCATGAATGGTGGCGAATTTGTTACCGTTAGTGTTACTGCAGGGAATAATTATTCTTTTTCAACGTGTGGAAATATAGCTTTTGATACTGAAATTACAGTGTACAACGGGGCAACATTAATTGGGTATAGCGATGACGACTGCGGTTCTCAATCCACGGTAAATTGGACGGCAACGTTTACTGGAACTGTAGATGTGTTAGTCGATGCGTTTCAATGCGCAAATACTGGTTTATGCACAGATTTAGTTGTTACGTGTTCCTTGCCGGTACAAACTGGAAATGGCTGTAATACAAATACAACAATTTGTACACAAGGCGTTGCAGGGCCTTTTGGATTTTCAACTCCCGGAAATGCAATAAGCAGTTGCCTCGACTGGGTTGGATTATCCTATGCCTATATTATTTTGTATGTTACGCAAAGTGGTCCACTTGAAATGCTGATTACAGGAGATGTTGCAGCCGGATTCCTGGATGTTTCTATTTTTAATATTCCAGCTGGTGCGGATCCGTGCACTGCAATCCAAGATGTAACAAATGAGATATCGTGTAATTATGCAGATTTCGACGATGGATGTAACGAAATTGGAACTTATTTTGGTTGCACATCCAGTGTTCCTTCGCCATTAGTAACTGCAGGAGATGTGTTAATGATTATTGTAGAGAACTGGACAAATGCAGCTACAAATTTCACATTGGAGTTGGCGCCTGTACCAGCCGCTCAAACTGGTCCGCCGGATGCTACAATTACACAGGTTGGTCCGTTTTGTACAACTTCTCCAGCTGTTCAATTAGCAGCAGCTGATATGGGTGGAACGTGGTCGGGTCCTGGAACGTCAGCAACAGGTTTATTCAATCCCGCAACGGCTGGCCTTGGATCACACACAATTAATTATTCTGTTGGCCAAAACCCATGTAATTCAAGTTCATCCACAACAATTATTGTAGCTCCAGCGCCAATAACAGGTGTGGCATCTACGCCAATAAATTCATTTTGTGGAACAGCAGATATTCCATTAACGCTAACAGGAGCTGTTGGTATAATTCAGTGGGAAACCGCAGCTGTTTCGGGTGGACCTTGGACAGCAATCAGCGGAGCAACAACTGCAAATTTTACAGTATTAGGTGTCTCTACTAATTCCTGCTACAGGGCTGTGATTAGTGGATGTGGCGCTCCTGTTTTTTCAAATGTAATTTGTGTAACGTTTGGTGCGCAAGTTACGCCATTATTTAATTCGGTAGGACCAATTTGTTCCGGTGCAAGTTTGGCTGCACTGCCAGTAGTTTCGAATAATGGTATAACCGGAACATGGTCGCCAGCAATCAACAATGTTGCTACTACTGTTTATACGTTTACGCCAAATGCTGGCCAATGCAGTTCAACTGCTCAAATGACAATCAATGTGGTAACTGCACCAATAGCAACATTTGTCCCTGATGTAACGGAAGGTTGCGCACCCCTACAAGTGAATTTCACGAATACAACGCCAAACTCTGTAAACTGTGTTTGGACATTAAGCAATGGAATAACGCTTTCGGGCTGCGGAGCGGTCGAAACAATTTTTAACCAATCTGGATGCTTTGATGTAACATTAACTTCAACTGCTGCGAATGGTTGCATAAGTTCATATACGGCAATTGACCTTATTTGTGTCGATGACACTCCAGTAGCCGCGTTTATTCCTTCCGCATCTTCGATTTCTGAAACAAATCCCGAAGTGATTTTCTCCAACACATCTATAAATGCAACCAGCTACTTTTGGGATTTCGGGGATAATTCCAACACTTCCATCGCAGAAAATCCATCGCATGAATATGAAGCAGAGGAGACCGGCAATTTTGTGGTGATGTTGGTTGCATTTTCACAAGGTGGCTGTGTAGATACAAGCTATGCTACAATACAAATAGTTGAAGAGTTGGTGTTTTATATTCCTAATTCATTTTCACCAGATGATGATTCTTTCAATCCAACTTTCCAACCAATATTCACTGCTGGTTTTGATCCATACGATTTTTCCATGTTTATTTATAACCGCTGGGGAGAACTTATTTTTGAAACGCATGATGCTGAAATTGGATGGGATGGGTCTTATGGATCTAAAAACGAGAAATCTGTGGTGCAAGACGGTATTTATTCTTGGAAAATTGAATTTAAAACGTCTAGGAATGACGAAAGAAAGTTGGTTATGGGTCATGTGAATTTAGTCAAATAGTTTTTTATTATCTTGACTGTAATGGTTTGTAAAAGGTAAAGAAGTGTTTTTTAGATTAATCTATCCTTCTGATAAATTTAAATATTTTGTTGATATTCATTGAAAATAGTGTTTTGAAAATTTAATATACATGAATATTAATTTAAAAAAAATATTAATAATCAAATGGTTACGTTTATATCTTGTTTTTTTTTAATACAAATTTGCATTGATAAAAAATCAATTTTGATATAATACTGCTTAGACATTAATATGAAAATAATTTTACATTTATCTTTTATTTTCTTCATTCAATACTTCAGTTTTACTCAAACAATAACTACTTTTTTCCCTTTTACTGGTTCCATCCAAAATTGGACTGTTCCTCCATGCGTTTCGAGTGTTTCAGTTATCGCTGCTGGCGCAAATGGCGGTGGCGCAAATGGTGGTTATGGAGCGACAATATCAGTTACAATACCTGTAATTCCAGGACAAATATTACAAATAGTTGTTGGTGGTTCAGGAACGTGCCCTGCAGCTGGATATAATGGTGGTGCTAATGGTGGAAATGCAAATACTAATGCAAATCGAGCATGTGGCGGTGGCGGCGCCACAGATATTCGTATTTCACCCTATGGTCTTTCAAATAGAATTATTGTTGCATCAGGTGGTGGCGGAATGGGCGGCGGCACTTTGGATGCAATTGGAGGAAGTGGTGGATGTGTCACTGGTGTTAATGGTGCTACTCTTTATGCGTCTGGTGGATCTGGCGGGGGACAATTTTCTGGCGGAATAGGAGGGCCTTCATGGGCCGGAGGAAATGCAGGATCAAATGGCTCTCTAGGTTTAGGGGGTATCGGTGCCTCGGATCCATGTTACAATTTTGCTCCAGGTGGCGGCGGCGGTGGTGGATATTATGGCGGCGGCGGCGGCGGCAGTGATTGTTTCTTTTTTGCCCCATTTGGCGGCGCCGGCGGCGGCGGCGGTTCTAGTTTAATACCTGCCGGTGGTACTTGTTCTCAAGGGATAAATAATCAGTCTGGATTTGTTTCCCTAACTTACACAATTGTAAGCGTTACGGCAGTCGCTGCCAATACTGGTCCATACTGCGCAGGCTCATCGATTCAATTGAATGGAACTGGCGGAACAAGCTACAGCTGGATTGGACCCAATGGATTTAACTCTAATTTACAAAACCCGACAATTCCAAATTCAACTGCCGCGAATGCTGGAACATACACCTTAACTACTTCAACTGCTGGATGTATTGCAACAGGAACAACTACAGTAACCGTAAATCCGATCGCTACTGTAAATGCCGGAATTGATCAAACAGTATGCGCTGGCGGAACAGTTACCTTAGCAGGAGCAATTGGTGGTTCAGCAACAGTTGGAACGTGGAGCGCAGCTTCGGGTAGTTTTTCGAGTTCGACTTTGCTATCGGCGGTTTATACCCCAACAATTACGACTGGCACAATTACCCTAACTTTGACAACGGACGATCCTTCCGGACCTTGTCCATTTGTGAGTGACCAAGTTGTGATAACCGTAAATCCGATTGCTACCGTAAATGCCGGAATCGACCAAACGATATGCGCTGGCGGAACAGTTACCTTAGCAGGAGCAATTGGCGGTTCGGCAACAGTTGGAACGTGGAGCGCAGCTTCGGGTAGTTTTTCGAGTTCGACTTCCATGTCGGCGGTTTATACCCCAACAATTACAACTGGCACAATTACCCTAACTTTAACAACGGACGATCCTTCCGGACCTTGTCCATTTGTGAGTGACCAAGTTGTGATAACTGTAAATCCGATTGCTAACGTAAATGCCGGAATCGACCAAACGATATGCGCTGGCGGAACAGTTACCTTAGCAGGAGCAATTGGCGGTTCGGCAACAGTTGGAACGTGGAGCGCAGCTTCGGGTAGTTTTTCGAGTTCGACTTTGCTATCGGCGGTTTATACCCCAACAATTACGACTGGCACAATTACGCTTACTTTGACAACGGACGATCCTTCCGGACCTTGTCCATTTGTGAGTGACCAAGTTGTGATAACTGTAAATCCGATTGCTACCGTAAATGCAGGAATTGATCAAACGATATGCGCTGGCGGAACAGTTACCTTAGCAGGAGCAATTGGTGGTTCGGCAACAGTTGGAACGTGGAGCGCAGCTTCGGGTAGTTTTTCGAGTTCGACTTCCATGTCGGCGGTTTATACCCCAACAATTACAACTGGCACAATTACCCTAACTTTAACAACGGACGATCCTTCCGGACCATGTCCATTTGTGAGTGACCAAGTTGTGATAACTGTAAATCCGGTTGCTACTGTAAATGCCGGAATCGACCAAACGATATGCGCTGGCGGAACAGTTACCTTAGCAGGAGCAATTGGCGGTTCGGCAACAGTTGGAACGTGGAGCGCAGCTTCGGGTAGTTTTTCGAGTTCGACTTCCATGTCGGCGGTTTATACCCCAACAATTACAACTGGCACAATTACCCTAACTTTAACAACGGACGATCCTTCCGGACC
>Ga0208426_1000113_pt1 | contig 14533 bp, 11 predicted proteins | sample DEB19_08_DNA_6_FD_184524 | JGI IMG/M metagenome (GOLD analysis project Ga0208426, IMG submission 184524) | Aqueous microbial communities from the Delaware River and Bay under freshwater to marine salinity gradient to study organic matter... | ecosystem: Environmental > Aquatic > Marine > Coastal...
AAAAAATTTCTTAAAAAATAGTTGACTCGCTGGAATTAATGCTCCATCGCAATTTTAGTCACTTGTGTAACATGTCCTCGGGAACTACATGCCCTATGGAATTAACTTTTCGCGTCTGAAAAAATCAGTTGATGCAGGCAAGAATAATATTATCCACATTAAAACAATAACAATTTAATCAAAGGAAAACATGAAAAAAAAATTAGGTGCCATTTTAATCCTTACTTCTCTAATCGTTAGTTCAAATATGAATTTCGCACAAACATTTACTCTAGGAACAACTGTTAATTTTGAACTTTTCACTGGAAGTGGAGCGATTACGAATACTGGAACATCAACTATAACCGGGAATATTGGCACTAATCTTGGCGCTATTACAGGTTTCGAAACATCCGTGTTAAATGGAAACATTTATACTGAAAATACAACAACCGAAACCGCAAAAGCCGATGTGTTGTTTGCATATACGGTTTTATCTGCTGTTCCATCCACCGTTTCATCGCATGCACCAGCATTTGGAAGTAATGAAAATTTAACCGCTGGAGTATACACCATTTTAGGCGCCGGATCATTGGCTGGAAACCTAACACTTGATGGTATGGGCAATGATAATTCAATTTTTATTTTCAGATTTTCAGGTGCATTTTCTTCGGGAGCAGCCTCTTCCATTATTTTGATAAACGGCGCGCGTGCCTGCAATATATATTGGGTTGCGGATGGCGCAGTTTCCTTAGCCGCAACAACTTCCTTTCAAGGAACAGTTATTGTAAAGAACGCTGCAATTGCAATTGGCGCATCTTGTGTTATAAAAGGCAGATTTTTGACTACAACAGGGGCAATTACTTTGGATGGAGACACTGCTTTTTTACCCGATTGCACTGGTGCTCCAATCGTACTATCCAGCCCGCCAATTTTTAAACCTGACTTTGGTAGCACCAATAATTTTATTCTTTTCTCATCTGTTGGTACGATAAGTAATTCTGGAACATCCAACTTAATTGGAGATATTGGTGCAGATAACGGTGTGATTTCTGGTTTTGAAACAGCATCGATTACGGGTGCTTTTTTTAGTGCAAATTCAATTACCGAAGAGGCTAATGTTGATCTATTAAGCTTATATAATCAACTAATTACAGCTCCTATGGTTAATAATTCACATGCTGCAACTTTTGGAAATGGTGAAATATTACATACTGGAGTATACACTTTAGGCAGTGCCGGTTCTGTTGCGGGAGAAATTATTTTTGATGCACAAGGAGATCCAAATGCTCAATTTATTATTCGGATAGGTGGAGCACTAACTATTCCTGCAAATTCTTTTGTTACACTTCGTAATTCAGCATCTTCATGCAGTGTGTTTTTTGTAGTAGAAGGCGCAATAACTATCGGAGCTACAAGCCAAATGAAAGGAACATTCCTTTCTAATAATGGCGCAATAACTCTGGGAGCAGGAAGTGATTTAAAAGGAAGACTTTATACAACAGGTGGTGCAATAACATTTAACGCAAGTGAAGGATATAATGCGGAACAGTGTTTTAACAGTCAAGCAAATCCTACTGGTTTACCAATCGAATTAGTTTCGTTTAGCAGCGATTGTACAGCAAATGGAACGGAATTAACTTGGTGGACGGCTTCCGAATACAATAACGATTATTTTTCAATTTTCCGCAGCACCGATGGAAATCAATGGGAAACTATTGCTCAGATCGACGGCGCAGGAAATTCAAAGGAGTTATTAAAGTATTCCTATATGGACAAATTCACAAATAATAGTGCTATATATTACCATTTAAAACAAACAGATTTTGATGGTAGATTTGATTATTCCAACAATATTGCACAAAAGAACTGCACAGAAGTGAACTCTAAATTCTCAATCTTTCCAAACCCGACAAATGGCATGCTAAATTTGACTTATGTAGGCAACAAAGAGGAGGTTACTGGAATATCCATCTTCACGCTTCTGGGAAAATGTATTTACTATTCAGATGTATTTCAATCGAAAATAACGCTAGAAACGAAAGAAAAAGGAATCTTCTTTATTCATCTAACAACTCAATCAAAAAATACTGTAGAGAAATTTGTGGTAGTTGATTAGTTTTTGAACAAAAGAATTAAACAATCAAAAAACAACCATTAGCGGTGCTGAATAGAGAAAAGTTTAATGTTTAAATTTTCTCCTAAAAAGTGGGGATAAATCACTTGATTTTTTCAAAACAATGATCGAAAATAAATTTGAAAAAAATGCAGATTAAAGAAGGGGCTAAAAACAAACTAATGCACTATATATTAATTGATAATGATTAGAAAACTAAAAATATTATACCTAAATTTTACTTGAATAACCGAATTTAAAGCTTAAATTAGTATGCACTAGCGGGCGGAACAAGTTGATAAAAATGTTTTTAAGGTGCCAGCAACTAAACGACTTATTAAATCAATTATGGAAAAAAGAAACTATTCGGTTATTTACCGACTAATGCATTGGTCAATCGCTTTTTGCATGCTATTTATTCTTTTTACGGTGTTCCTGCGCATGACATGGATGAACAAAGAGAACGTTGCCGACATTATGCAAAAATATTTTGCCAATACGAACACTTCTTTGACACGAGAACAACTAATTGATCTTGCAAAACAGATTAGAAAACCAATGTGGGTTTGGCACAATTATGCAGGTTATGTTTTAAGTGCTTTATTTTTTTTAAGGTTAACACTACCCTTTTTTGGTGAATTAAAATTTGCCAACCCTTTTAACAAGCAACTTGCTTTAAAAGTAAAATTCCAATACTGGGTATATTTAGTTTTCTATGTTTGCGTGCTGATTTCTTTAGCTACAGGCTTAGCAATTGAATTTGGACCTGGCAACATGAAAAATACGGTGGAAGAAATACACGTTCTTTCTATTTATTACTTACTTACGTTTCTTGTTCTCCATGTAGGGGGCATTTTGATTGCGGAATTCACAGTGAATCCTGGAATTATATCTAGAATTGTGCGAGGAACAAAAGGTTGATTTCTTTTAGAATATAAACATAGTGGGTGAAATTTAAGCCGTCAAAAAAGTAGAATTTCACAAGATTGGGGAAATGTATGATACCAAAATTTAAATGATTTTGTGCTGTATTAAACTGCCGTAAAACACCCTGATTTTTTTGCTATATTTGAGAGTAACGTATTTGACAGTAAAACGATTGACATGGCAAACAAGACGATTCCAAATTCTCCTAATCTCACACAGGAAAGCCTATTAAAAACACTTGTTGAGAACAGGACGATTTATAATTTGGAAAATTGTGAGCTCAACTTATTTGAAACCTATGAAAAATCAGAACTCGTTCCACTCAAATTTTCAGATTTAGTCGTTACAAGTATGCTCAAGGGTAAAAAAGTAATGCACCTATTTGACAGAGATGGATTTGATTATTTACCTGGCGAATCGGTTATTATTCCATCGAATGTAGAAATGAAAATTGACTTTCCAGAGGCTTCTTTTGAAAATCCAACGCAATGTTTGGCTTTGGCAATCGACAATAAGAAAATTTTAGATACACTTAATTTTTTAAATGATAAGTACCCAAAAGCTGGACAAAATAATTTTTGGCAGTTGGACGAATCTAATTTTTATTTTGAGAACAACGAAGATATATCGAACGTGATCACTAAACTAATTTCTATTTGTCAAAGCACCTCCGTTTTTAAAGATACCCTTGCCGATTTATCCTTGCAAGAATTACTGGTTAAAATTGTACAGTCTCAAACTTTAAAAAGTATAAGTGAAGGGAAATCAGCAACTACAAATCCAATATTAGTAAACGTAATTGAGGTTATTAAAAACAATATCACTAAAAAAATCGAACTTGGGACAATTGCAAAAAATGCAGGTTTAAGCACCTCATCGCTGTACCGATTATTTAAAACTGAAATGGGGATTAGTCCTTTAGAATTTATTATTTTAGAAAAAATAAAACTAGCAAAGAGTTACTTATCAGACAAAACCATCTATATCAAAAATGTTTCCTACGAGGCCGGATTTGAAGATAGTAATTATTTTATTCGGTTGTTTAAGCATTACGAGGGTATTACGCCAAAGCAGTACCAACAGTTGTTGCATAAAAAAAGAACTTAATCTTCTAAATATTTTACGGGTTCGAGCTCTTTTAATTCTGCATCTGTGAACATACGCGATTGTGTAAGAAAGCGCAAGCCCATTGGAATTTCCAATGAAAAACTCGAGCCCCTTCCTTTTGAAATGTGGATGTGTAATTGTGTATATTGCCAATATTCAAATTGGTCTTTGCTCATCCAAAATTCGCAATCTTCAATCGTACCGAGACAAACATCGCTATTTCCTACTTTAAAGTCCCCTTTTTCGAAGCACATTGGTTGAGAGCCATCGCAGCAACCACCACTCTGGTGAAACATCAAGCTTCCAAACTTGCTTTTTAATTCTTTCACAACAGCACTTGCTTCTTCACTAATCGTAACGCGTTTAACCATAATCCGGAGAAATAAAGGAAACAAACTAGCACTTAAAATAAGCGCCAGTTTGCTCTACGTGAATTTTATATTCGTTGAAAAAACTCAAAAGAATCCTAACTTCTTTTTGTCATACGAAATCAACATGTTTTTTGTTTGTCGGTAGTGACCTAACATCATCAGGTGGTTTTCTCTTCCAAAACCAGATTTTTTATACCCACCAAATGGCGCGTGTGCAGGATACGCGTGGTAGCAATTTACCCAAACTCTACCCGCTTGAATAGCTCTTGGAACTTGGTATAATTCGTGCGCATCTCTTGTCCAAACGCCAGCGCCTAATCCATACATCGTATCGTTTGCAATAGCAATTGCTTCTTCTGTCGTTTTAAATGTCGTTACACAAACAACAGGCCCAAAAATTTCTTCCTGAAAAATGCGCATTTTATTATGGCCTTTAAACAATGTTGGTTGAATATAATAGCCTCCAGCCAATTCACCGTCTAATTTTTTAACATCACCACCACACAGCAATTCAGCACCTTCTTCGATTCCTAATTTCAGATACATTTGAATCTTTTCGTATTGATCATTGGAAGCCTGAGCGCCCATCATGGTTGAGCTATCTAATGGATTACCCATTTTTATTGCATTTGTTCGCTCAATTACACGGCTCATAAATTTATCGTAAATACTTTCGTGCACTAAAATTCTGGAAGGGCACGTACAAACTTCACCTTGGTTAACAGCGAATAATACCGCGCCTTCAATCGCTTTATCGAAGAAATCATCATCCGCATCCGCAACAGAAGGGAAGAAAATATTTGGCGATTTACCACCTAATTCCATTGTAACAGGGATTAAATTTTCAGAAGCATATTGCATGATTAGGCGACCAGTAGTTGTTTCACCCGTGAAAGAAACCTTCGAAATACGAGGCGATTGCGCCAAAGGCTTTCCAGCTTCAGGACCGAAACCAGTTACAACATTGATAATTCCGGCAGGAATGACATCTTGTAGCAATTCCATTAAGCACATGATAGATGTAGGCGTTTGTTCCGCAGGTTTAACAACAACGGTGCAACCAGCAGCCAATGCAGGAGCAATTTTCCATGTTGCCATTAATAACGGGAAGTTCCAAGGGATAATTTGTCCAACAACACCAAGAGGTTCGTGCAAACAAATACTTACCGTATTTTCATCGTGTTCAGAAATAGATCCCTCTTCCGCGCGGATTACACCAGCAAAATAGCGGAAATGGTCGATACACAAAGGTAGATCCACATTTACTGTTTCTCGAATTGGTTTCCCATTATCAATGGTTTCAATAACCGATAATTTGTCCAAGTGGGCTTGCATGACATCGGCAATTTTATTTAAAATACCAGATCGGTATGCAGCGCTTGTTTTGCTCCAAGTTGCAAATGCAGTATGGGCAGCATCCAATGCTAATTCGATATCCTCTTTACCAGAGCGCGCTGCTTTAGTGAATACTTTGCCATCAATTGGACTAATATTATCAAAATATTCTCCTTTTACCGGGGCTACAAATTTGCCTCCTATGAAATTATCATACTGTGCTTTAAATGTTGGTTTATTTGTCGACATAGCTTTCTTTTTTAAAGTTCAAAACAATATTAGTGCAATTTCAAGTTGAGGAATAGCACAATTCGTTCAAATAATAGGACAAATCCGATTTAACAGATTTTAGATAAAACAGAACGAATGGTAGTTTTGGACGAGTAGAAACGCTTAAAAAAAAGCGAACTGCGGTACTTTGAAAAATTGGATTGTTAACACAAACTAATGAACTTTCAAATACAGGGTGCAATAACAGAAAAATTAGATGTAATCCGTTGTTCTGTTTTTAGCAGTTATTTACTTGCATTGGGATCTCTCGTTTTCAAAAACTATTATTTACCAAGGTGCCCAAATCTTTTACGAAAAAACATTTTCCTTGAAAAAAAAAAACTACTTTAGAACTTGAATTACTACATAATCACCTAAAACAGAGCACTAACACAAATCTTGGAATAAATACACCAACTATTACAAAGAATGACATTCACACACTAAAAAATAATCGCTTTTAAGTAGAATATACGTAGAAAAATAGTGCACCAAGTTCATTTAAACTAAAATAGCTTCAGTATGATCAAGCAGAAATTTGAAAATGTTTACCAAAAATTACTTTCCGATGAAACCCAGAAGCGAAGTGAACGGGTTATTTTAGTAATTGCTATTGCAAGTTTTTTGGTGCATCTCTTGGTAATTGGCCTAGTAAATTTTGATTTTATTTATATCGCTGAACCTTCTAACTTACTTGTAAACCCAATAGCCGCGATTTACACCCCTTTTTCGTTCATTCTGGTTTACGAAGTTTACTTGTTGATTTATTATTTACCAAAATCTTTTACAACCTACATAACTAAACAATATGAAATAATTTTATTCATTATTATTAGACGCCTCTTTAAAGATTTTTCCAACCTAACCATTTCATCAGATTGGTTCACCTTAAAATATGACTTGCAATTCACCTATGATCTAATTACCTCTTTATTTCTATTTTTTCTCATTTATTTATTTTACACACAAAGTAAAAAACGATTTTCACAGAACGAATCAAATGAATTTACGGCTGAAGGAACGACCAGGTATATAAAAATAAAAAAAATTGTCTCCGCTTGTCTAGTTCCAATTGTCATTTTATTATCTATCTATTCCCTAATCGATTGGTTGCTTGTTACCTTTAATTCATTTGAAGATTCCAGTAAATCCTTTCAGAATATAAACAATGTTTTCTTCGAACAGTTTTTTTCTTTATTGATTATGGTGGATGTTGTTTTGTTATTGATTTCCTTTTTCTACACGGATCAATTTCATAAGGTAATTCGAAACTCTGGATTTATTATTTCAACAATTTTAATTCGATTATCTTTTTCTGTCGATGGATTATTAAATAACACCTTAATTATCGCGGCTATTATTTTCGGGCTTTTAATCCTGATTATACATAACAAATTTGAACAGCACATAGAATCCGAAAAAAATGTTTAAAAAAATAAGCTTTTCAAAGTGATTATTTGTTAATGTTATAGTGAATTAAGCAGCTCTAAAACCCTTCAATTGAGTTTCAAAACAGACTGTATAAAGCTTAAAACCGGCACTTTAAACCCTGTTTTCAATTAGTGAAACAACCCTGTTTTGTTAGAGTATTTGTCCTTTATACAATTTCTTATTTTTTTTATAACTATTTTTTGCACAATTAACCAACAATTAATTATTTGTTTTTCAGATATTTAAAGTAAATAATTAATTTATTTTCAGATAAAAGAGGGCGAAAATTCAAAAAAAAAAATGCTTTTTAGCTTGTTTAAAAAAAAAATAGTATTATTGAACTGCAAAAGTGGTAACCAAAACCCACTATAAAAAATGGGGAGCATCTGAAAATCCTTAAGAGTAGGCAATTACTAATATATTACTATGGAACATTTAAAAATTGCAAGTGATAATTACGTAGCCTTTACGTTTTTTATCGGAACCATGGCCATGATGGCCGCATCTGTTTTCTTCTTTTTTGAATTAAACAACACCTCCAAAAAATGGAGAACATCCGTATTAGTTTCCGGATTAATTACTTTCATCGCTGCAGTACACTATTACTACATGCGTGGGTACAATCTTGAAACTGGAGAATCACCAACATTCTTTAGATATGTTGACTGGATTCTTACAGTGCCGTTGATGTGTGTAGAATTCTACCTTATCACCAAAAAAGCTGGCGCAAAAATCGGGTTACTTTGGAAGTTGATTTTCGCTTCTCTTGTAATGCTTGTAACAGGATACGCTGGTGAAGTTCTTGACGCAAGTAACAGTGTAATGTGGGGAGTTCTTTCTGGAGCTGCGTACTTCTACATTGCTTACCTAGTTTGGTTCGGTGAAGTTGCTAAATTAGCTCAAACTGCAGGTCCACAAGTTGCGAAAGCAACTCGTATCTTGGCTTGGTTCGTTTTAGTTGGATGGGCAATCTACCCTCTTGGATACATTCTTGGAACACCAGGTGGATTGTTTGGAATGACTTTCGTTTCAAGTCCTGAAGCTGGAGAAGCTGCGATGGATATCGTTTATAACATTGCTGATGCAGTTAACAAAATTGGATTTGGTTTAGTAATTTATGCTTTGAGTAGAACAGAAGATTAATGCTACTTTAATCAAAAGATTATCCTTTAAAAAAAGCGGGAGTTGTGTTTGCAACTTCCGCTTTTTTATTGTCGGTTTATTGTGAAATTGGTAATCTACCAAAGCTATTTACTTGTTGAAAATTAATGACGAGCTTAAAGAGAGAAAGTATTGCTATTGAAGAAAAGAGCCCTCGTGCTGTGCGTAATGCGCTTTAAATCCGCCGAATTAGCACTATTCTTTTAACGCAGAGGTCGCAGAGGTAGAATTTTCTTTGCGTTTCTTTGCGGCGCTATTTTACTTTTTTCAAGAGATAAAAAAGTATTTTTTTTAACGCAGAGGCGCAAAGGGCGCAAAGGATTAATGGGCGTAACATTACGAATTTTCATCCGAAATTAAAAATTGTTGCAAAACCAATTTGAAACTGGCGCTTGATTTAATAATTAACGATATTAATTATTATTCACAAATTCCAAAACCTCGGTAATCGTTGCCATTTTTGAAACTATAATACCCTTACTGTCTAACAAAAACATCGTTGGCGTTCCAATAACCGCATAGCTTTTAAAATTAACGCCGTTCATACCTTCTACATCGCGGTATTTGGCAGCCCACGGAAACGACGCTGCTGTATTTGTAAAAGCATCTGGGTCTAAATCGCCGGAAATACTGATGATTTTGATGCCTTTGGCTACTAAATCTTTATAATTGGTATTTAAGGTTGCTATGGCAGTTTCACAATGCCCACAATCCGATTGGTAAAATAACAGTAAGGTGTATTTTGATTTTAGGGCATCCGTTTTTAAAACGGTGGTGGTGGTATTATTTCCCACGGTGTTGGTTAGCGTTAAATTGGGGGATTTTTTTCCGATTGTTAACTGATACGATTGTATTATTTTTTCTAGTTTACTTGTTGGGTTTTTTATTCGGTTGTCTTTGATGATAAAATCCACAATGGCTTCTTGATCATTAGTCCAAGAAAATTTTTCGGTTACAGAGATGGCAGCATCTATCAAATCTTCATACACTTGCTGGTTTTTGATGCGTTTTAAATTGCTGGCTACATCAGTGCCAAAAGCGCCAAAATAAAGACTTTCTTTCGTGTACACTTCCATACAAGAGTTAATGATAGAAAACCACATCGAGGTGCCGTATAGCGCCTCAAAATCTATTTGTGTAAAAAAATTTTTGGCTATGGTTTTCGTCTTATTACTTTCCCACACTTTGGCTAGTTTTTCTTCTTGCGCCATTTTTAATTGCATATATTTCCCTGCAAACAAGGTTGACTGGTTGATGGTATCGGCTAGCCTTTGGAGTAGTTCATCAATACGCTGTTTTTCGGTTGCTAGTTTTTTTAAAAACGGTTCTTCTGTTTTGTACAGTTTACTCAACTCTTGGTTTAATCCTATTTGCTGTTTGTATTGTGCTGCATTGTCAAACCAGCGGTTCAAACAATCGTTTTCGGGCGAAGCAAGAATTTTAGTATTTTGGGCATATACATATTCCATATCGCAGATAAGCGTGGAGTTTTCTGTGGGCGATAGCACAAAATCATAACTCAAATATTGTTTGTCTTTAATGGTAAGGTTTACCAAACCAGCTAGTGGTTGTTTGGTTTTGAAAGCGAGTGTGCCTTTACCGTTTTGGTCTAGTGGTATGATGCCTATGGTATCTTTGCGTATCCCGTGTACGGCTACAATAACCGCTTGCTTATTGGGGTGTTGCGATAGTTTTAAGGTCAGTTCTTGTGCCGAAACAGAAACAGAAATGACTAAAAGCAGCAGCGCTAATACAAGTTTAAAGTTCATTGTTTTTGATTTTATAAATGTGAAGATTTGATATGAAATAATTATAAAGCACATTAGGTTGTTTTTTAAAAAGAGTTTTGAGTTTCAAATTAAAGGTTTTATGATGCTACATAATACCAAGGCAAGAAGTAACGCTGTCTCTAAATTTTGAAATAGTTGCTATGGGTACTGTCTCTTTTTTAAAATACTTGGCGTATTCTAAAACCCATACTCACTACTTCGTTTTCACTATTTGTTACTTTTTTTACAGACACCGTATACTTTTTGTGCCGCATTAAATAAGCACCTTGGTTATAGACCTTATAAAAAATGCCCTCTTTGAAAAGAAATACTTTAGAAGGATTTTGTGCCTGAAGTAGTATTTTATCTTGAATTGTAAGCATATCAGTAGTAGTATATCTTTCAAATATAAGCTACGCTATCTTTAAAAGATAGCGCAGCTAAGAAAATTTCGACCGCTGCGCGGTAATAATCAATTTAAATAATCAGATTAAATAATCAAATTATCAAATAAACCGAATTATTCTGATATACAACGCACAGATAACCCGCGGCCGCGGCCGTAGTAGTTGCCTGGGTTTACAAAAAAGCTATCGAAGCTGAGGTAGTATGCACTGGTGCCATTAACCGTACTACTCCAGTAGTAGCCGCCCGTACCTAAGCCGCTGAGTGCCGCATCGCTCACGTCTCGTTTGCCGGCAGCAGGAAGATACAAATTTGCTCCAACAGTATAGCCATTACCTGTCCAGGCCCACGTATTTCGAGTCGCCGAAGCTGGTTCACCAATTGTGGTACCATCCCTAAATAAACCACCCCATTGCGCTTGGGTTGGCACCCTAAACCCTGCAGGGCAAGAATCGTTAGCTGTTTTTGAAGCGTCAAGCCACAGGGAGTTGTTTTGCGGATTAATCCAGTCATTCGGAGCGGCGCTGTTAGTTATAAATCTATTTGCCACAGGCACAGCTACAGGCCCTGCCTGGGGTGTACTTGTTCTTACTTCGTGCCCATCGGTCTTGCGCCCCCATTGGTATAATGCCCCATTGTTGTTACCCGATTGATAAGTAAATGGGTCTTGCGTACCGGTAACCCCTAAGTTGTAACACATAAATGTTTTTGTAGTACCGCCTACATTAGCAGAACAAACTGGTGCAGCAGCAGTAGCACCAACCATATTTGTCCACGTTGTGCCATTGTAAACTTGCATCTCTCCAGAAGTGCCACAATCCGTGCACCAAACTTGAAGTCCTGCTGCTACCGGAATAGCGATAGCATTTCTTTGTGCTTGCGTCATTCGGGGCGGCAGCAAACCTTTTGATGTGCTCGTTACATCCAATTCTGCAGATGCATGAGGGGTTATTGTTCCAATTCCTACTTGGGAAATACTATTTCCTGTAAAAAAGATTCCTACACAAAATAGTAGTCTGTTAATTTTCATGATTTGTTATTTTATTTTTGGTGAACTAATTTGAATTTTTTGAAACTTTAACCTAACATGTGTTGCATGTTTAGAAGCGAATGTCTGTACTTTCAGATTTCTTTTGTAAAAATAAGCATGAAAAAGAAGCGAAATAGACCTTCAAAACCGTTTCAATTTTTCAGTAAAAAAAATGTAGGTTTTTAGTAATTTTTATTTGCCAACAAAATGAATGTCACTATTGAATCTTAACGGTACTTAAGGTAAATTCCTTCAAGATTCTAATAGTGCAATAAATAGTAGTTTGTGCGCCTGAAACGAAGAGAAAACTTACTAAAAAAGTGAATTATTAACCTTTTAGTAATTTTTATTAACATATTAGTAATATTTAAAAATGTTAAAAATAGGTTGGTTTTGGACGGTTTAAAATACCTTTGTACTATGTTATTTAATAGTGTAGATTTCTTTTTTTTTATACACCTTTTTGTCGGTTTCACGTGTGTTTTAGTAAGTATCATTTTATTCTTTCAAAAAATAAAAAGTTACTATTTAAATACCTATATCGTATTTGTGCTCTTTCTTATAGGTGTGAGAATTATCAGTAATCAACTTACTGTATCAAACGGCGTTACCTTCACCCCGCTTCTTAAACCACCATTAAATTTAGTTTTTATTTCCACTTTTAGCCTGTTCTACATGTATGTAAGGAGTTTAGTTAATGGCTACAAGCGCATGACTTGGTCTGATTCCCTTTATTTTCTTCCAATAGTACTTCTGATTGGGGCAAATTATATCCTTTTGAATTATTTCCCAGAAAAGACTTTTCAAAGACACCGTTACAACCTTATAGTTATCTTCAGTTTAGAGATGTTTTTTATTCTTAAACTATTTTTGTTGTTAAAAAATTCGATTTGGAATAAAAAGGAAATTAAACATTATTCCAGCAGGAAATTATTAAAAAAATGGTTGGTATTTTGCGTTGCGATTTTTATTTTGGTTACTCTAAAATTCAATTTAACCCTCGATTTCGAAAATTTATCTTTTCACGACCTTCGAGATAGTAAATTTGCGCTCTTCAATAGTTTAATAATGCTTACAATAATCATTGTAATTCTCTCTTCTCCTAAATTATTTTTTGGGGATGAGCGCATGAAATCGACAATTATTGATCAAATTTCCAGTAACAAAGAAATCAACTTTAATAAATTGTGGTTAAAAAAGCCAAAGGTCGTGAACAATGTACAAGACCAAGTACTCAATGCACGAATTTGCCTTAGAATGGGTATTATTACCGGAAAGATAAGCTCCGGTGATTTTGATCAACATTTATTCCGAAACGATGAATTTTCCATCGGAGAATTCGCTAAAAATTTAGGATTTCCAAAAAGTCATTTGTTGCTGTTGTTCAAGTATTATTCCAAAACTTCGTTTGTCGAATTTCGAACTATGGTGCGCATAGATATTGCAATTGCAGAAATTGATAAAGGTTATCTCAATATGAATACTTTAGAATCTTTAGCGAGTAGTATTGGATTTGCTTCCTACAATCCATTTTTCACTGCTTTTAAAAAGTACATAGGACTAACTCCTAAAAAGTACCAGGTTAAGCAGGCTAAAGTGCTAAACACTTCCATTGCCAATTCCATTTCTGAGGGATAGATTGGAACTAGAGCTGCTAATTTCAAACTTATCTAACATTCTTTTAAACGCCTCTTCACTTAATTTGAAAAAATTAATGATCTTTACAGCATAAAAAAATCTCCAAATGAAAATGCAAATTCCCGCGTTGTTGTTCGCTTTAACCCTTTCAAATTTTGCTTTTTCGGATTTAAAATATACGCCAATTAGCATTCAACTTAAAACCGAAAAAGAAAGTTATTACGAAGGAGAAAAAGTCACTTTCTTCGTGGTTTTGACCAATAATGACAAGGAAAATTCTTACCCAATTCTTGTGCCACACACCCAAAATACAGGACAAAAATTATTCACTTTGGATCTATACGATCGTGCAAAAAAAACACGATTTATCCGAGCTTCCGAAGATCCAAAGCTGCAGATGCTCGTCCACGATACTGGTTCGGTTAAAATCCAATACCTGAAACCGCTGGAAGTATTAATTATTCCAATTTATTGGAACGATTTTGAAAACTTCTACAATTACCACACGCAGTATAATTCGCACCATAGTTTTGGTGTTCCAATTTTTGCTGGATTGTACGATATGCGCGTAACCTATAATCCAGGCGGAAATGCACTTGGGGATAGTATTTACAGTTTCTATAGCAATACAGAAATGGAATTAGACAATACAAAAATGCCTCTGCCATCGAATGGATTAACAAGTGATTTTTGCGCCCTCAAAATTCGTAAATCTGCAGAAAGTGTGCTTTCCATCGAACGGGTAAAATATGTTACCCAATGGGACAAAGAGCGAAATTGGTGCTGGTATTACAAAGATAGTATTGGAGCGGGAGGAAGCGCTATTAATTTGGTGCATATCACAAGCTTGCCAATCGATAGTTTTACAGTTCAGAAAGGAGAATATTTTTACAGCCATTTCACCGATATTTACGCAGAGTATGTTAAGCGCTTCGATGATGGAGAAATCCAAGAGTACCGAAAATACAGGGATGAATGTCCGGAAGAACTATAC
>Ga0208426_1000115_pt1 | contig 14404 bp, 12 predicted proteins | sample DEB19_08_DNA_6_FD_184524 | JGI IMG/M metagenome (GOLD analysis project Ga0208426, IMG submission 184524) | Aqueous microbial communities from the Delaware River and Bay under freshwater to marine salinity gradient to study organic matter... | ecosystem: Environmental > Aquatic > Marine > Coastal...
ACGAACGCCTCCCATATGTAATGGTCCCGTTGGAGATGGTGCAAATCTTACACGAACTGGTTTGTCTGACATGTGCTGTTTTTTTGAACAAAGATAAGTAGAATTAGAGGATTGAAATTCGTTCCAAGTTTAATTATCGATTTTTTGAAAACATTACGTTGGACTTTTAATTCGTTAAATATCTATAATTGCCAATCTCTTTGAATTTTTTCTTTTAATTTAGTAAGTTAAGCAGATTATATAAACAACACGCATGGGATCATTTGATCAATTATTAGAACAAATAGACGCTTTCATACGAAAGTATTACAAAAATCAAATCTTTAAGGGTGTACTACTCTTTTTTGGAATATTTTTGGCCTCTTTTCTCCTAACCACAACCCTTGAGTATTTTGGACGATTTGGAAGTTTAGCACGGTGTTTTCTTTTTTTCGCATTTATTGGTCTTAATTTGTTGATTTTAGGATGGTTTATCTGTTTTCCTCTTATGAAACTCTACTCTTTTGGGAAGCGTATAAACAGGTATCAAGCGGCGGACATTATTGGAGTATTTTTCCCTAGTATTTCAGATCGATTGAAAAACACGCTTCAATTAAACGATGATCTAGATACGAATATTGGAAATGTAGAATTAATTAGAGCAAGTGTTTTGCAACGTTCGAATTCGTTAAGCGCAATTCCGTTTGTCTCTGCTATAGATTTTAAAGAAAATCGTAAATACGTCAAATACCTGATTCCTATTTTTCTTGTGTTGGTCGTGGTGGGCGTAGCAGCTCCTTCCTTATTTACACAAGGCACGGAACGCGTTATCAATTATACCAAACAATTTAAGCCGGTTGCACCTTTCATATTTATTTTAGTTACTAAGGATTTGGTAATTGAAGAAGGTAAAGATTTAGATGTGGAATTAGAGGTTTCTGGAAAAGAACTTCCTGAAGTTGTTTATTTGATAAGTGAGAACGGTAAGTTTTTAATGAAAAGAAATGCTAAAAACAGTTTTATTGGAACAATTAAAAAACCAAACGGATCAGGTACATTCTTCTTTCAAGCAAACGAATTTGAAAGCGATAAGTTCAGTTTGAGTGTATTTGGTAAAGCTACCATTGGTAAACTGGAGGCTAAGTTGTTTTATCCAAAATATTTAGGGAAAAATGATGAAATTATCCAAAATGCAGGAGATTTAGAAGTTCCGGAAGGAACGGAAATCGAATGGAGCGTTATTGCTAAAAACACTAATTTTGTAGATTTTATCTTTAATTCAGATAAACAACGGTTTAAAAATGATGGATTCAAAGTCACGAAAAAGCTGCTCTTTACATCTAATTTACAGTTTTTCCTTTCGAACAAGCATACTTCAAAAATGGATTCTTCAAAGGTTACTATTTCTGTAGTTAAAGATGCTTTTCCATCGGTAAATGTTGAGGAACGAAAGGACAGTTTGTCTGATGGTTTGTTCTTTTTTAAAGGGCAAGTAGGAGATGATTACGGACTGAATTCATTGGTGTTTGTGTATGCAATTGTTTCAGAAGAGGGTAAACGAAAAGAAACGCGAATATCGGTGAAGAAAGTTAACGGTTTGGATGTTTCTTTCGATTTCGCAGTAGATTTCCGCCGTGAAAATGTAAAGCTTAACGATAGAATAGAATACTTTTTTGTAGTTAGTGACAACGATGGTGTAAACGGAAGTAAATCGACTAAAAGCCAATTGTTTACGTACAAATTACCGTCGCTTTCTGAATTAAACGATCAAAGGGTAGAAGATCAAGCATTGATTAAAGAAAACATGAATGATGTTTTGAATAGAACAAAGGATTTTAAAAAGGATATCGATAAACTGAAAAAAGACATTTTAAATTCTAAGAACAGCGATTGGAACAAGTCAAATCAGGTTAATCAATTAAAAGAAGAACAGAAAAGTATTTTGGAATCTCTTAAAAAAATGCAGGAACAAATGTCGCAGAGCACTGAAGAGAAAAATCAACTTTCTGAAATGGATCAGGATTTATTGGAAAAGCAAGCCTTAATTGAGAAGCTTTTAGAAGAATTGATGGATGATGAATTAAGAGATTTGTTAGATCAGTTGGATAAATTGCTAGAAAAGAATGACAAGGAAGGATTAAAAGAAAAACTGGAAGATGTGGAACGTTCTGCTGAAGACATGAATAAGCAATTGGATCGAAGTCTTGAAATGTTAAAGCGCTTGCAAGTAAATGAAAAGAGTGATGACATAGAAAAGGAATTAAAGGAATTAGCCAAAGAGCAAGAAGACCTTAAAAAGCAAATTGAGCAGGTAAAGATAAGTAAAGAAAAAGCGTTTGAAAAACAAGGTGAAATCACAGATAAATTCAAAGAATTAAAGGATGATTTGAAAAAATTAAAGGAGCTGAATGAGGAATTGAATAAACCAATGGATTTAGGTGATACAACTGAAGAGGAAGAGGCAATTGATCAGGATTTAAATGAATCAAGTGAGGAATTAAGTAAAGATAAATCTAAAAAAGCTGGAGAAAAACAAAAGTCTGCAGCGGATGGTATGAATAAGCTTGCGGAAAAAATGGATCAAAAACAACAAGCTGCTAATAAGAAAGAACAAGAAGAGGATATAAATACATTGAGACAAATACTTGAGAGTTTAATGGCGCTTAGTTTTTCGCAAGAAGACGTTTTAGTGCGGTTTGATCGCCTTTCAAACAATGACCCTGCATATCGCCGTTATGGACGCAAACAACGCCGTATAATTGATGACACCCGCATTGTAAGGGATAGTTTAATGGCGCTCGCTAAAAGACAACCTAAAATTGCTTCTTTTGTAGACAAGGAATTAAACACTATAGCTGCGAATCACACATTATGTTTGGAGGACATCGATGAGCATAGAAAACGTGAATTGGGTATTCACCAACAAACGGTAATGACTTCTTACAATAATCTAGCGCTGCTATTGAATGAAAGTTTACAAAGTATGCAAAGTGACATGAAGAGCATGATGGAAGGTAGCGGAAGTTGCGATAATCCTGGAGGAAAAGGAAAGGGTAAACCAGGCGATTCAATGAATCCGGGTGATATGAAACAGCAATTGAAAAAGCAATTGGAACAAATGCAGAAAGGTCCTAATCCTGGTGGAAGTAAGCCTGGAGATAAGCCAGGTGATAAACCAGGCGAAAGTGGGATGGGTATGCAGGGATTAGGCAATAAACAAATTGCGAAAATGGCAGCGGAACAAACAGCAATAAGACAACGTTTAGAACAATTACGAAATGAACTAAACAAGGAAGGTAATGGGAAGGGCAATCAATTGAATCCATTGATTAATGAATTAGAACAACAAGAAAAAGATTTGATTAATAAGCAATTTTCTTCTGCTATGGTGAATAGGCAGAAAAGTATATTAACGCGATTACTAGAGAGTGAAAAAGCATGGATGGAAAGAGGATTTGAAGAAAAAAGAGAATCAAAGTCTGGATTAAATGAAAATTTTGGTAACAAAATCCGTTTTGATGAGTACAACAAACAAAAGCTCAATCAAATTGAAATGTTACGCGTTATCGATCCAGTTTATAGGAAGTATTACAAGGATAAAGCTAATGAGTATTTCAACCAGAGTTTTAATTAAAACGATTTATAGTTGAAAGATGAAGGAAGGTTTTGTAATTATAGACACTTTAGAAATTCCTGCGGATATCGAAGCAATGGCGCAGGTTGAAACGTTGATTGATACTGTTTGCACGAAGCTTGGTGTCAATGAAGATTTTTATGGAAATGTTTTAATTGCAGTAACTGAAGCCGTGACAAATGCAATAGACCATGGCAGTAATAAAAACAAATCCCTTGATGTGCGTGTCTTAGTTGGAGATGAATTAAAAGAATTTTGTTTCAATATCAAAGATGAAGGCAGGGGTTTCGACTTTTTAAATTTGGCTGACCCGACTGCTCCAGATAATATATTGAAGGAAAATGGTAGAGGTATTTTTCTTATGCGAAATTTGGCAGATGATGTGGTTTTTGAGGATGGTGGAAGAAGCGTGAATATATACTTTAACAAATGATAGAGTTTACATTAAATAACGTCGAGGTTCCGGGTTTAGACTCGGAATTTTTTGTTTTATGGCTGCAAGATGTGATTCAGGATGAAGGTTTCGAATTGGGCGATATATGTCTTGTTTTTTGTTCAGATTTAGATTTGTTAGAAATGAATAAAACTTTTTTACAACACGACTACTTCACGGATATTTTGACTTTCGACTACTGTTTTGACGGCTTTGTTTCGGGTGATCTTTTTTTGTCTATTGATAGAATTATTGATAATGCTATATCGTTGAAAGAAGATTATTTCAAAGAATTGAAAAGGGTTTGTGTGCATGGTGTTCTACATTTGTGCGGCTATAAAGACAAAACAGAAGAAGAATCTAAAATTATGCGAGATAAGGAAGAGCATTATATCGCTAAATTTGTTCCACGTGAAACATAGAAAAAATGCTAAAGAAATATGATGTTATAGTTGTTGGTGGTGGTCATGCGGGTTGTGAAGCGGCAAATGCTGCTGCAAAACTTGGTAGTAGTGTGCTGTTGGTGACAATGAACATGAATACAATTGCCCAAATGAGTTGTAATCCGGCTATGGGTGGTGTTGCAAAAGGTCAAATAATTCGTGAAATCGATGCGCTAGGTGGTGGTTCAGGCTTTGTGAGTGATAGAAGTGCTATTCAATTCAGGATGCTCAACTTGTCAAAAGGGCCAGCCATGTGGTCTCCAAGAACACAAAACGATAGAATGTTGTTTGCTGAAGAGTGGCGTTTGTTGTTGGAGAGAAACAATAATGTTGATTTTTGGCAAGACACATGTGTTGGTTTGCATGTGGATGGTGATACAATTAAAGGAATTAAAACTGCCTTGGGTATTACCATTTTTGGTTCTTCTGTAATTTTGACAAATGGTACTTTTTTAAATGGTCTTATTCATTTAGGAGAGAAACAGTTTGGTGGTGGAAGAGCAGGGGAAAAAGCATCTACTGGAATTACGGAAGATTTAGTCGAGTTGGGTTTTGAAGCAGGAAGAATGAAAACTGGAACTCCGCCTCGTGTGGATGGTCGTTCTTTGGATTTTTCAAAAATGGAACAACAAGATGGTGACGCAGTTCCTTCTAAGTTTAGTTACGGAGATACAAAAGCGCTCGTTAAACAGCGACCGTGTTTTGTTACGTATACTAATGACGCAACCCATGAAATGTTAAAGACGGGTTTTGATCGTTCACCAATGTTTAATGGTTCAATTAAAAGTGTAGGGCCTCGTTATTGTCCAAGCATTGAAGATAAAATTAATCGTTTTGCGGATAAAGATCGTCATCAGATCTTTGTTGAACCAGAAGGTTGGAATACAGTGGAAATTTATGTCAATGGTTTCAGCACCTCCTTACCGGAAGAAGTGCAATATGAATCAATGAAGTTAATTCCCGGATTTGAAAACGTAAAAATGTTTCGTCCGGGTTATGCTATCGAATACGATTTCTTTCCTCCAACTCAATTGAAACATACTTTAGAAACTAAAACAATTAACAATCTATATTTCGCAGGTCAAATTAATGGCACTACGGGTTATGAAGAAGCGGCATGCCAAGGTTTAATGGCTGGTATAAATGCGCACCGGAAATTAAATGAACTTTCCCCTTTTATTTTAAATCGTAGCGATGCATATATCGGTGTTTTAATTGACGACCTAATTACAAAAGGCACGAAAGAACCGTACCGTATGTTTACAAGTCGTGCGGAATATAGAATTTTATTGCGTCAAGATAATGCGGATATTCGATTAACACCAATTGGTCATGAGATTGGTTTGTCGGATGATGGTATGTTGGAAAGAGTAGGTAAAAAACAAGAAGGTACGAGTCAGTTAATTAAAGCGTTTCGCTCTATGGGTGTTACACCAGCACTAGCTAATCCTGTTTTATTAGAAAAAGAAAGTGCAGAAATTACCCAACAAGTTAAACTGAGTAGTTTAATTACACGTCCTCATGTGTCTATGGAAGATGTTTTAAATATGTCTAGAGAAGCAAAAGATTTGTCTATCGATTTGCTAAAAACCCACCCTGATATTGTAGTTCAAGCTGAGATTCAAATGAAATACCAAGGGTATATTGAGCGGGAAGAGGAGATAGCCAAGAAGATGAATCGTCTGGAAGATGTCGTTATTCCTGAATCGTTAAATTATGCTTCTTTAGTAAGTGTAAGCTATGAAGCAAGAGAGAAGTTGCTAAAAATTAAGCCGGTTACCATTGGGCAGGCTGCAAGAATAAGTGGTGTTTCACCAAGTGATATTGCTGTTCTTTTAATCCATTTGGGTAGATAGTTCCACGTGAAACTCTTACATAAAAAAAGGTCGGAAACTTAATTTCCGACCTTTTTTTATTGTCATTTTTAAAACTTTAATTGTTGTGATTGGATTCTATCCAATCCCCATTTTCTTTGATTAGGGCGATTAGTTCAGAGACTGCTTGGTCTTCTGGAACATTCTTTTTCATCACCGTCTTTTCTTTGTACAGGTTTATTTTTCCAGGACCCGTTCCAACGTATCCATAATCTGCATCAGCCATTTCACCGGGTCCATTTACAATGCAACCCATAATTCCAATTTTCAATCCTTTCAAATGGGAGGTCTCTTTTCTTATTTTGGCTGTTGTTTCCTGTAAATCAAAAAGAGTTCGTCCACAAGAAGGACAGGAAATGTATTCTGTCTTGGAAATACGGGTTCTAGTTGCTTGAAGAATTCCAAAGGCAGTTGAATTAATGAGTGTTTGTGGTTGTTCTGCCTGAATCCATAAACCATCACCAAAACCATCTATCAGGAGTGATCCGGCATCAGCAGAAACCTCCAATTGGAAGTCTTCTTCGTCGGTTGCTGCGGTAGTAAACTTTAAAACTATTGGGTTTAACATGTTGTATTTCGCAAAATTAAAATAAATGTTGCGGAAAATTTGCGTTTTATTGGAGTGTTCTGCTCCTAAAATAATCGTGCAGTTTGCATGTTCTTTTAGCGTTTCAAATGGTATTTCTTTATCTGCTGCTAAGTAGACAAATGCTAATGTTTCAGCTGAAATTTGATTTAACTGATTCATTTCAACCAACGGATAATACCCATCTTTATCTTGGTAGTTTTTCAACCAATTGGATAAATTGCAGATTATACCTAATGTTCCTGGAACCTCGAAATTTAATGTGTTATCTCCAATAAAAACATAGTCAGCTGCTTGTTCCTGCAAATGCCATTTGTCCAACTGAATGGAATAGGAATAACCAAAACTAAAGAAGTTCGCAGGCTTGATTTCTTTCTTTTTTGAAAGATCTGCAATAACTACAGGAACGTTTCCTCCACCAATGTTGTGCAGTTCGGTCGAATTTCTTCTAGAATACTGAAATGGTGAGTACGGTATTTCCATGTCTGGTGCGGAAACAGCAAAATTATTTTGTGTGTTTTCATAGCGTTTTACCAACTTGCGGGCTACCGGAATTTCAAACTCAGGTTCCTCTGTCAGAGAAACGCGCACCGTATCTCCTAATCCATCAAGAAGCAGTGCTCCGATTCCAACGGCAGATTTAATTCTTCCATCTTCGCCATCTCCAGCTTCGGTTACGCCAAGATGCAAGGGATACGAAATTCCCTGTTCCAGCATTGTTGACGCTAATAAGCGATAGGCCTGCACCATAACAAGTGTATTGCTAGCTTTCATGGAAATCACAAGGTTGTGAAAGTCGTTTTTCTGACAAATTCGAATGAACTCCATTGCCGATTCAACCATTCCTTCTGGCGTGTCGCCAAATCTGCTTAGAATTCGATCCGAAAGCGATCCGTGGTTTGTTCCAATGCGCATTGCAGTATGGTGTTCCTTACACAGAAAAAGAAGCGGTTTAAATTTTTCTTCGATGCGCTCTAGCTCTTTTTGGTAAGTTTCTTCCGTATATTCTATTTCTTCAAACTTTTTCTTGTCCGCATAATTTCCTGGGTTGACACGCACCTTTTCCACTATTTTTGCCGCAATTTCTGCAGCATTTGGTGTGAAATGGATGTCAGCTACCAACGGAGTACTGTATCCAAGCGAGTTTAATCCATTTTTAATTAGCGCTAAATTTTCTGCTTCGTTCTTGCTTGGCGCAGTTAAACGCACCAATTCACAACCGGCATCAATCATTCTAATAGATTGTTTTATAGAACCTTCCGTATCCATTGTATCTGTTGTCGTCATGGATTGCAAGCGAATCGGATTGTTTGCTCCCAGTGCTGTTTGACCAATCATTACTTCAACCGTTGGAAATCTTTTTCGATTAAATAAATCAACACAATATGGCTTGTTTTTGTCTGCTTCTTTCATTGGTTTCTAGTGCGTATGTTCTACAAATTTACAAACAAAAGTATGTATTAAAATGTTCTTTGTTTAAACGTTATAGCACTTCATAGTCTTTTTATTTTCATTCACTTAAGAACATTAATGCAGAATAAATGTTAAAGATGGATGAAGTAAACGTTTTTACTTTATTTTTGTATCAAATAAAAATGCCCAAAATGGATTTTACTTCAATCAAATTCGCTAAAAATCACAACGAAGAATTTTACAAGGTTTTACGCCAGCGCGTAAACGAACACTTTAAGTCAAATAAAATAACGCGATACGCCAACAGCAGAATGGTTGTTAAAACGCTTTTTATGTTTGCTTTGTATTTTGTTCCATTAACCCTTTTGTTAACGGTTGCAGAATCAAATCTCTTCATAATGTCTATCTGGATTTTAATGGGATTTGGAATGGCAGGAATTGGTTTGTCTGTTATGCACGATGCGAACCATGGAGCATATTCTCCAAATGAGAAGATCAATAAGTTTGTTGGCTATATTATTTTCTTCGTTGGTGGAGACGATGTAAACTGGCGAATTCAGCATAATATTTTGCACCATACCTATACGAATGTAACGGGAATGGACGAAGATATTAACCCAGGTGCAGTAATGCGCTTTTCGCCGCACGAAAAAAGAAGAAAATTGCATAAATTCCAACATATTTACGCTTGGTTTTTATACGGTTTAATGACTTTCATGTGGTTCGTTTCCAAAGATTACAAGCAAGCAATTCGCTATGAGAAAATGGGTTTAACAGCAACTCAAAAATTATCTTTCCGTAAACACATGACAATTATTATTATTGCAAAAATCTGTTACGGTATAGTTACTATCGCGCTTCCATTGATTTTCTCTCCAGCAGCTTGGTGGTTTACATTAATTGGTTGGTTTGTCATGCAATTTATTACAGGTTTAACACTTGGTGCTATTTTCCAGCCTGCGCACGTTGTTCCAACCTCCGATTATCCAGTACCAGATGAATCTGGAAATATTAATGCAGATTGGGCAGTAAACCAATTGTACAACACCGCGAATTTTGCGCCAGGAGCGAAACTTTTTTCTTGGTATGTTGGTGGTTTAAATTATCAGGTAGAACATCATTTGTTCCCTAATATTTGCCACATTCATTACAGTAAGATTTCCAAAATCGTGAAAGAAACAGCGTTGGAATACAATCTTCCTTACCATTCGTACAAAACTTTTTATGGTGCTTTAGCGGATCATACACGTATGTTGTACCGCCTTGGTAATTTTGATGAAGCACCTGCAATTCATTAATAAAAGAGTATAATTTTCCAAGATGTTTTTCGAGGAATGTAGAGAATATTGTTTGAGAAAGCCTTTCGTTACGGAAGGCTTTCCTTTTGACCAGTCAACAATTGTATTTAAGGTTGGCGGTAAATTATTTGTTCTTACAGATATTGATCAATTTACCTCTGTAAACGTTAAAGCACAGCCCGAAAAGGCAATCGAACAAAGAGAACGATTTAGTGGAATCATACCAGGATACCACATGAACAAGAAACATTGGAATACCGTTCAGGTGAACTCAGATGTTCCGATAGCCATTGTTTATCAATTAATTGACGATTCTTACGACTTAGTTTACGCATCACTTTCCAAGAAAATAAAACATGAGCTTACGCTGGGATAAATATATTTGGGCTGTCCGTTTGGCCAAAACACGCTCACAAGCTTCCGAAGAATTATCTAAAGGCCGCATTAAAATAAATGCCTCCGCAACGAAGCCGGCAAGAGAACCAAAAGTTGGCGATAAAATTTCTGTTGTCCACAATAGTGCCACATTTACCTATCAAGTAGTACAATTATTGGACAAACGCGTCGGAGCGAAGTTGGTTGTGGATTATCTTCGTGATATTACGCCGCCTGAAGAATTGGAAAAGTTGAAACTTTATCAGGCTTCACAACAAAATTACCGCCAAAACGGTAGCGGAAAACCTACCAAAAAAGACAGGAGAGAAATCGATGACTTTCTTGTGGACTGGGATTGACGAATGTATTATTTTACTTTTTCGGATTAATGTAACTTTTTAAAAGTTTGAAAGTCTAATAGAGAACTATTGCACTTTTGGGCTTTAAGCGGTATTAATTTAAAAATTGGAAAACATGAAACACTTCTTTTATTTACTCTCTCTTCTACCTATTTCAAGTTTGAATGCTCAAGAAGAAATTAAAAAAGATACAACACGCATTAACATTGGCAAGGTAGAAGTTATTCTAGTGGATCACGAAACAGCTGCTAATGCGGAAATAGACACCATAGATGCTGCTCCAACGGAGAAAGAAAAAGAATTATTTGAAGGACATTGGGCGGGAATTGATATGGGTTTTACCAGTTTAATGAACAGCTCTTTTGATAATACCTTTGCAGATTACAAGTATTGGGAAAACGATCCTGCAAAATCCATGACGTGGAACCTGAACCTTTGGGAACACAAATTCAGTTTATATAAGGAATATATAGGAATAACTACTGGTCTAGGGTTCCGTTTTACACAGATTGCCCTCAAGGATAATTACATGCTGGTTGCAACTTCAGACACATTAATGGCGGTAATTCCAACGCCAACGGCAGAAACACAAGACTACACAAAGAACAAGTTGAAAGCTACTTATTTGACTGTTCCGTTATTGATTGAGTTTTGTACCAATGAAGATGCGGATAAGAGTTTTTATCTTGCTGCTGGAGTTGTTGGCGGTGTTCGTATTTCTTCAAGATACAAACGAACAATCGAAGACAATAAGAACATTCAAAAAGGAACGTATGCGTTAAGTTCGTTTAAGCTAGATGCGGCTATGCGAATGGGATATGGAAATTGGGGCGCATTTGCTACCTATTCTTTATTGCCTTTATTTGAAACAACAAAAACGACTGAAGTGTTTCCATTAACCTTTGGTTTGTCGATGAATTTCTAGATTGTCTTTTTTTTAAAGGAGTCGGATAGCAGTATTCGGCTTTTTTTGTGCGCTTCCTTTTGTGAGAGGTTGTAAAATCTATTCTGCTGTCGTTTACAAAGCGCTTTAATTGCATAAAGTAGCGATCTTAAGCAATTCCATGTAAAAAACATAAAACGCCCTTAAATCACGAATTTATAGACAAAAAAAAAGGGTTGATGCATGCACCAACCCTTTATAAAAAAATGTAATCTTATTTTTTCACAACATTGAATTGAGAAGTTTGACCATTTTCAAGTGTAACGTTGAAGATGTAAACTCCAGACTCTAGCGCTGCAATATTTACTTCTGTTTTTCCATTAACCAATGAAACAGCAGATTCCAAAGCGATTTTGCCGGTAATATCTGTTACTTTCAATTTAGCCGGACCTTCTGCATCCATAGAAACCGTTACAACTTCTGTTGCTGGGTTTGGATATGCCATTCCCTCAATTTTAGCTACTTCATCAAGTGTCAATTCAGCCGCGCTAAATACACGTAATCCCATTGACGAAATTGCATCCGATCCAAAACCTACAGCGAAGTATGTTCCATCGCTTTCATTTGGAGTCATTGGTTGCAAATAGTAAGATTCGTTCATCAAGTAATTTGTTTTCGTATCGTGACCTAAATAAACATTTAAGTTAACTGTTTGAACACAAGCAAGGTATCTTTGGTTGTCTTCTAATATTACTTGTGTATTGAATTCTCCGTAAACAGTTTCTCCTTGCAAGTCGCTTGGGTAGAAATAGTATCCAAATGTTACTGCATTAAGTGCTGTAAAACCAAGCGCAGCATCATTCAAATCTGTAAACACATCGTCCCATTTATATAAGTTTAATGACATTTCTTCACCTGTCAAGTCAACAGCAGATGCTGTAGATGTTGAAGCAGAGAAATATATTCCTGAAACACCAATTCTACTTGCGTTTGGATCTTTAATTACCATACACGTGCTGAATGTAGCATTGTTTGTAGATGGACGGTAACCATTGTCTGTCATCGGCAATCCAGTTACTGTATCTATCATCGCGTATGTGAAAATTGTATCGTTTACAACAAAGTCAGATGAAACAGTATTGTCAGCACCATATTCGTCACCAACGCCTAAATTAAGAGAATACGTCAAGGTATAACGTCCTGGCATATAACTTGGCAAAGAGAAATCTGGGAAGCTGTTTGCTCCGCCTGGAAAAAATTCTGCGCTGTCTCCAGAAACAATTGCTATTGGACCTACAGAATTTGAATAAACAGTTGCACCAGTTGGATCTGTTACGGTTGCTGTTACGGTTGCGTTTGTCTGGTCATCAATTCCATAATTGAAGACACGTGTACCAACTGCAAAATTGAATTCTGTTCCGTCTGCAGCAAGTTGTGAAACTACGCCAGAAGATTTTGAAATCAAGGAAGTTCCTTTTGTTAAACCACCGTCATTGTTATATAATCCTGTTTTGTTTCCAAGAAATACAACGACAGGACCATTGCCCATTTGTGTAATCATAAGTGCACCTGTTGCATCCGACACAAACGCCACAGGAATTGTAACATTTACACCATCTACTCCACCGCCCATTGCGATAACGCCTGGTTCACGGTTAACGATAATTACACCTACAGCACCTGCATCTTGTGCATTTTTAGCTTTTAAACCAAACTCACAGGTATTACGATAGATAACAGCAATTTTACCTGTTAAATCATTTAGTAGTGCGCCACATCCTTCTGCAGAAATAGGGTTTCCTTGAGCATTTAAACCAAGAGAACCATCGTCAACCATCATTAATGTATCAACTACAAATGTACCTGGAATAAGAAAATCAGGCGTTGCCCAATCACCACCCGCAGGATCCGCCCACGTAAATTCGTAATTTCCAGCTATTCCAGCAGGAGCTTGAACCGCGCAAATTACTTGAGATTGAGCCATGAATCCAGACCCAACAACAGCAATAGTGAATAAAAGTTTTTTCATAAGTTAAAATTATTAGTGTAATTAATAAATGTTTTTAGCAACCTCTAAATTAACATAAAATTTATTGTTCTATAATTTTGCGCTATTTTTTTTCTGAAAAAGCATTTTTATAGAAAGCAAAAAGCGGTTAAATTAGATTTAACCGCTTTTAAATTCTTGCGTATTTTGTTTCTTTTACTCTGCAGAGATTGCAGCTTTAAAATATTCTCTATTCATGCGTGCAATATTCTCCAAGGAGATTTCTTTCGGACATTCCACTTCGCAAGCGCCTGTATTTGTGCAGTTTCCAAAACCTTCTTCATCCATGCGGTTTACCATGTTTAACACACGTTCTTTCGCTTCTATTTTTCCTTGTGGAAGTAAAGATAATTGAGAAACTTTTGCTGAAACAAACAGCATTGCAGAAGAGTTTTTACACGTTGCAACGCATGCACCACAACCAATACAAGTTGCCGCTTCAAAAGCTGCATCTGCATCGTGTTTTGGAATTGGAATTGTATTTGCGTCGATAGTATTTCCAGAAGTGTTTACCGAAACGAACCCGCCAGCAGCCATAATTCTGTCGAATGCGCTACGATCTACAACTAAATCCTTTATTACTGGAAATGCTTTTGCACGCCAAGGTTCTATGTAAATTGTTTCTCCATCGTTGAATTTACGCATGTGCAATTGGCAGGTTGTTACTGCTCGGTCCGGACCGTGAGCTTCCCCATTTATGTAAAGGGAACAACTTCCGCAAATTCCTTCTCTACAATCGTGATCAAAAGCAATTGGGCTGTCTCCAGTTTCAATTAATTGTTCGTTCAAAACATCCAACATTTCTAAAAAGGACATGTCACCGCTGATATTATCAACAGGATACGTAACCATTTGACCTTTGTCGTTTGGACTTTTTTGTCTCCAGATTTTTAATGTTAATTTCATTTTTTGTAATTTTATTTGAAATTCCTGTTTACAGGATAACTATCATTTATAATTTCTTTCTACCAATTTGATATTCTCAAAAACCAGTTCTTCTTTGTGAAGCGTTGGTTCTGAAACATTACCAGTGTACTCCCAAGCTGCAACATAAGCGAAATCGGTATCGTTTCGTTTTGC
>Ga0208426_1000116_pt1 | contig 14270 bp, 16 predicted proteins | sample DEB19_08_DNA_6_FD_184524 | JGI IMG/M metagenome (GOLD analysis project Ga0208426, IMG submission 184524) | Aqueous microbial communities from the Delaware River and Bay under freshwater to marine salinity gradient to study organic matter... | ecosystem: Environmental > Aquatic > Marine > Coastal...
TTTTCTTGCATTTCTCAACCTCCAAACAAACCGCGGACAGCGTTATAAGCAGTCTTAATCTTGTCAATAAAGTCAGAAATTAAGGCTGCGTAAGCATCCCAATTTTCAATGATGTTAAATACTGCTGACTTTACGAAAGCCATCACCCATTTCTTTTTTTCTGCGCCAGTTAATTCATTGTCTTGCAGCGCTTCTACTGCATCCATAGCGTTAGCCGCTATCGAGTAGATGAAACGCCCATCTTCAATTAAGTTGATTACGCCGACTGCAACTTGTGCGATGTTGGTCATTGGTTGCGACTCCTAAATTTTGGCAATAAAAAACCCTGATCCTTAACGGCTCAGGGTTGGATGTGGTTTGCTGGGGGATTAATACTAATAAAGGTTTTATTTATTTCATTTGAGCACTCTGTCGCGATCTAAAGTTTGCAGAAATTAAACCTACCAGGTTTGCATTCGCTGTTAAGGAAACTTTAACTACAGGTCGTCTAGATAAAAATTCGTCGGGGGTTAAGCTTGCTTTAAATCAACCGTTGTAAAATACTCCACGCCTAACCCCGGTATAAGTTTTTCTTATAGTAGCACTTTTCAGACAAAATAAAAAAACACACAATCCGAAGACTATGTGTTTTTATTCCGGAAACTCGGCAACCTTACTCTATATCAGATGGGTAATCAGCACCATATTACAGCCATGAATATTTAATAAAAAAGCCCCGAAGGGCTTTAATCTAAGCCAAAGTTAATGTCACACTACGCAATGCCCCATCATCACCACGAACTTTTATCTTAATCTGCGTGTTGCTCGTTAATTCAAAAGTTAAATCACCATTATTGACAGGGGAAGCGGATGCTTTTGGCTTCCATGTAATAGCCCCACCGTGATAATTATCACGAGCAGACCCATTATATATAGACCAGTTCCCCGCAGGGACAGTTCCTAGACCTACATCAATCATCAAGTTGGCGTTTGCGGTAGTACCTCGTGTTTGCTCCTTGATGTATTGACCTGCTGTTCTTGTAGTAGTTGTATTTGAGCCTAAGAATGCGTTTTCAATATAATGCCCAACCGACAAGTTGTAGTTGGTTGGTGTTACTGCTGACGCGCTAATGAATTGCGTAAACGATGAGCTATTGTAAGTAGCGTCAACTGCTGTAAATGACGCAGAAGATTTAAAGCCATATTTGGTTGTCGCCTCAGTAAGACCAACAACAGACAATTGAGAAGTTAAATCAAGTCCAAGTGTATTACCAAACTGCCAGTTATTTGTACTGCCACCTTTAACCACACCGCCACTCAGGCTACCAGTGAGAGCGTGGAAATTAACATAAGCGTAATTATTCGTTAAAGTTGCTTTTGTATACCCAGAATTTGAAAGCCCTATCGCTGTGACGATTTTAGGGTTCGCCTCAAAATGGATGCCATTCCCCGTGTTTGTTCCCGATCCATATAACCCACCACCAATCAAGTTTAAACCGCTAGAGTTATTCAGTACAATGCCGTGACCAGCCCCGTCATGTTGAACGCTATGTAATTGCACATTTCCAGAAGACAAGTCTTTAAAGTAGGCGTTGCCGAGTGCATTCCGTTCGGCGCCACCGTTCAAGAACAGGGTATTTGCCGTATCCGCAGCATACCCGTACCCACCATTAGAGTCTGATGCACCCCCTAATATTGATATATAACTAGACCCGCGAATATTAACTCCATTTCCACCATTCAAGAATGAGTAACAATTTAGGAGGGTGGTTGAAGTTGTACTCTTTGCACTGTCGCCCTTGTTATTAATATCAATACCATGGGAAATGCATTTAGTTACGATTATGCCGGATACAGTACAACCAATCCCGCTAATTGCCTCAACACCTTTATAAGTCCCCTCAACAAGAACATTATTAAACTTAAATTGAATTGCAGTCGTGTATTCTCCTTCTTGAATTTGGAAGGCTGCGCCACTCGTTGGTACATAATCAGGGTCTTGCCAAATAGATATGTTTTCCGCAACAATTTCGTCTGGCACGTAGCCCCCATCATCTTCATAAATGAATACACCTGCAAGGCTTCTACTGATAATTTGCGTAGACTCGTGTGACTCACCACAAATACGTGTTCCACGTTTTAGCTTTATTGGTTCAGTGATTAGATACCGCCCTTTTGGGATTCTGATCACTCCACCGTTTGCAAAACCTTTAGGTGTGTGCACAGGGCTTGGATTTAACGGAAGTTTTTGCAAGTAATCTAAAACAGAAACTTGACTGCTGATTGTAGCGGTTGGGTCTGGATTGAAATTGTACAGACTTTTGGTTATTTCATTTAGTTGCTGCTGACTTTTCCCACTAGCATCAACAACAAAAGAGGCATCCCACCCCTTGTTTTTAAAATCCACAAGAATGAAAGCGCCATTTCTATTTTTAATCACAATAGAGTGCTGTGCTGTTTTTAGATAAACTTTGGTCGGACTACCATTGCGCACCGGGTAGCCGTTTCGGGTGCGAATTGGTTGGGCGGCAGGTACAGTAAAATCAGCATCCCAAAACACTTCCACCGGAAAAAGTTCTGGGTCTTTTTCATACTCCCCAAAAAACAAGAAACCCGCATCAAGCAGGCTTCCATCAATATCAGCAATGGCTGTGTAGGGCGCTAAAAACATAGTCATAACTATTAACTCCGTGGGTTTAATGCGTCTTCTACACGCTTGCGAATTTTCCGATCTTTAATGTGTTTGGTTGAAAGGCGTAATGCACTAGCGACTGGCGCTGGAAAGCCTGACATGCCAGATAAAACCAAATCCATTGCAGCTGATAGTGTTGCTGCCGTGTTACTGTGATTGATTGCTGCCGATGCTGGCACAGTGAAGATTGTTTTAGAAATCTCATTTAAGGACCTTAGTTTTTCCGCCCCCTGCTGACCAAAAATAAAATCAAGCTTTCCTGAGTCATCCAGCCTCTTGATTGCTTTATTTAAAGCAGCAGGACTAATCATTTGATTTCCTCTAGCATCTGGAGCAATTCCAGCTGTAGCAGCATTTTTGATTTCCTGAAGCGTTTGCCCCTGAATATCTTTCCATGCTTGTTTGCCTTCTTCTCCAGAGGTTAATAATGCTCTTCTAGCTACACGCAAATCATCAAGTGAGCCATCGTGAACAATCCGCTTCTGGACATCCTCTAAAGCGACAATGCGGTCACTTGAATTGGCTTTTTTGTTGGTTAAATCATGCATAATTGCAGTATTCTCCCAACGTTTAGCCACCTTTACTCGTTCAGCTCTAGCTGCTTTATAAAGCGCACCCTCAGCTGGCCCGATATGCTCATCAATCATGCTTTTTAAAATTGCAGCTTGACGAATATTGGGAGCTTCCGCATTTACGTTTTGATTAATTTGACTTCGCCATTGCTCCATCTGTTTAATGTTTGGGTTTTTAGAAATAAGGCTGCCATTTGGATCTTTTTCAGCAATACCAAGGCTGACTGCTGTCTTTTTGGCTGTTGCTAGAATTGGAGTGGTTGGTAGATCGGGTTGAGAGTTTAAATAATCTAAAACGGTTGTTGGATTGCCACCATTATTAATTGGCGTAGTTAAATCAACAGGGGTTTGCGCTTCAGATGAATTATCAGCTTTGTTATATGCAACACGAACACGGTTTTTATCGGCTTTCATCTGTTTTTGAAGTGCAGTGTCAACCGCTATACCAGCTTCACGCATATTTGTTGCTAGTCCATCTGTAGACTCAATAAAATGATCAATGTTTTGTTGAATCACTAAATGCTGATCTTCATAGCGCTGACGAAGTGGTGCGCCCATCTCTGCATTTTTTGCAGTCTCAACTTCAAACTTTAACTGAGCAGGATCACGGCTGATCTGACCTCTAGTGAGTTCGGGCGTGAAAGGCAGATCAGCTGCTAAAGCTTGCCGAATAGTTGCCTGATCTACTTGCGCAGCGCCAATGTTTGCAGGCGCTGGACCATTGTTTGAGCTCTCACGATTAAAGATATTTTTAGCGGCTTCCGTAACAGCATTAACTGGACGTTTAGCTTGTTCAACCGCTTGCGCCACAACAGGTTTTGCAGCTTGAGCTACCTCCCTTGCCGCTGTGGTCGTCACTGGTACAGATGCACGCCCTAGAGTTGCAGCAGCAGTTCCGACACCACCACCCAAGACAGGCGGCAAAGTATCAAGACCAGTATCTTCAATAAACTCACCCACCGCACCTACAGCACGTCTACCGCCTGCCGTGTTTGGTTCATAAGTCAGAGCATTAGAAACCTGTGTAGCTCGATTTACAGCATTCTGTGCGCCTTGCTGTGTGCCAAAAGTGCCATCAACGACAGATTCGGCGATGCCATGAAAACCACCAGCAGCCTGACCAATCACACCACCGACTACACCAGTTGCAACCGTTAAGCCTGCTTCTGTGCCGCCGATAATTTTATCCATTGTGCTTAATGGTGCTTGCTGTTGTTTTGGTTGTGGCGGTTGATCTTCTCGAATCACGCCATTTTCATCAAAATCAGGTAATCCAGTTGGTGCTGTTTGACTCGCTGGATTTTGCTTATCAAAGGTAGCCAGTAAGCTATTTACTCGATCCTGTTTTTGCTGTGGATTAATTTGATTTTTGGTTGTGTTAGCCTTAACTTGCTTGTCGTAAGTAGCCACCAATTGATTGATTCTATTTTGCGCTGGCTTGCGATTAGGTGGCTTAATTTCCCCGACCATAGTTTTAGTTTCATCCCATGTTTTAGGGTTGCCGCCTAATTGTCTATAAAAATCATCCCGATTTTTGTGTCCAGATTTGTATTCTGGATCGTTGTAACGCCACTTGATAAAGTTTGTACCCAGCACCTTGGTTGCCGTGTCGTAATCAACATCTGGATTGGATAGGAAAGTTTTCTTTGTTGCTGCGTATTCAGGCTTTGTATTGATCTCATGAACAGCATATTTCGCCATTTCATCAAGTGAGTCCTGACTTTGCTGAATCTTACCATCTACATACAAACCATTTGATTTAAGTCTTGCAAGCAATGGCGCTTCACGACCACTCTGCCAAGACAGCAAACCAACGTTTGTTTTCTTGTTTTTGTCGTCAGTATGTACACCAAAAACAACACTTGGATCGAAAGAGTTTTCACGCCCCACCTCAGCAGTCATGATACGCGCCTGATTTTCGCTCAATCCTGCTTTCATGAAAGCTTTCATTACGTTCTGTTGTAAAGATGCCATAACTTTTCCTTAGGCAAATAAAAAACCGCCAGAAGGCGGCTTGGTTTCTTTAATATTTTACGGCTTGAATATGCTAATTAGGTCTTTTGGTTTAACCACGCCCAAAAAGATGAAGGAGAGGCTAATAATTAGAGCGTAACAAATGCCTGAAATAATAAAGGCTGCGGCAATGCCCTCTAAATCCCATTGGAATATGCTACCAATCAAGCCAACAACAAATCCAGCCGTTGTTAATATCCAGCAAACTAGTAAAAAACGAGCAAAAACAATTTTTAGTCTATTCATAATAACCCCCTTATTATTAAAGAAAGGTTATCACAAAATAGTCACTCAATCCCTAGCTGATTAGCGATCTGCTGCATTTCCGCAGGCGATACCCCACGAGCTTTTGCAGCTTCCACTACCTCAGATGAATAACCATTGCCTTTGGTTGCATACATTTGAGCTTTCCTGTTTGCTGATTGGGCTGCTTTAGATAACTGCTTTGCGACTTCAGTCAAGCTTTGCTGCACAGCTTCTGGTTCTTGGTTTGGGTTAATAGATGCAATGGATGCTTTTAATGCTGCGCCTTCTGACTCTGTTAATGCGCCAAGACCGCGCATTTGATCAACCTGAGCCAAGAAGATTTTAGACTTCATGGTTTCAAGTTTTTGATCAAAATTATATTCATCTGTACCGGGAACATTGCGCATTGCTCTGTTCCAATAACCACCAGTTGATTCATAAATCGACTTGGTGTCGTTTGCTAGTTGAGCCGCTAATTTAGAGCCTTCTGCAGCATTTCTAGCTGCTGTTGCAAAACCTTCAACCTTTTCCAATCGCGCCATGCGTTGTTCGGGTTTTTCTTTTGCGGCAGCCATGGCTCTAGCCTGCGTTCGCTCCTCTTGGTTGAGTTTCTCGTAAGCTAACTGCTGTTCTTGATCAAGCTTCGCATAGTACTGATCGTTTTGAAGTTGCATTTTCTGCTGTTCAAGTACACGACCTGTTTGACGATCTTCAACTTGTGACTCAAGGTTATTAATCTCAGCCTGAGTTTTATCGCCATACCAAAGCGTTTCAGTTTTCGTTTTTTCGGCTTCAGCCTTGGTTTTGTCGGTCTGAGCTTTCTTGATGTTAATTTCTTCTGGTAGCATCTGGATTTCTCCCAACGCCCCTGAAATGTCCTTGAATTTAGACATATCAGAAGAAGCCATCATCAAGCCAGCCATTGTTCCCAATCCTTCAGGATCAAGATCAGCCATTTTTGCTAATTGGCGTGTACGCACCGCATCATCTTGACGACCTGAATTTTCGTGACCTAAAGCCTCTGTTTCAAGAATACTTTTCGCAATATCTGGGCGTCCACTTTTGATGGCTGCGTAAACACTGGATGATGTTTTAAATAAACCCTGCTGTCGACCCGCATCCAAAACATCGTAAGATCGTTTAAAGTCTTCAGATAAGGATGGGAATCGCGTCATGATAGTGGCGTAGTCATCATGGGTTTTGTTTGGTTTTGATGCAAAGGCTGAAAGTTCTTCCTGCATTTGCTGTTTCTGAATGGCTTCACGTTCAGCTTGCTCTTTAGCTTGCGTGAACTGCCCAATCTGCATCCCTTGAGTGAGACCAGTCATAGCAGACTGAACGGGATTTTGCACATCAAGCATATAATTAATAGGCTGCATAATTAAAACACCCCCATCATTTTCATTCCACCAACCTGACCAATCGCACTATTAACACTATTCCATGCATTTGCAGTGGCTTGTCCAGATGCTAGAGCCGCACCCGCTTGTGCTGCACCAGACTGTTGATACAGGTTAGAAATATTGCTTGCCGTTTGCATGCCAGCGTTGCCTGTCCCCGCTGCTGCGTTTTGACCCAGCGCAGTCATGCCAGCTAGGTTTTGATAACGCTGACTGATTAACTGATTAAGCAATTGTGGTCTAAACTGGGCTAATGCTGCTTGAGTGTTGCCACCACGCAGACCACCAGTAGCCGATGCATTTTGTAAAATGGCATTTTCACCTTGTTGCAAATATGTCTGCATTTCAGAGCTATTGTTAATGTTGTTAATAGCGTTCTGCTGAGCTGCATTACCATTGATACCGAGTAAGTTTTGCTGACCAGTCAAACCACCAAGACCAGCATCCGCATAAGGTTTTAAGAGTTTCTGAACTGCGTCAAACTGTCGGCGCTGTTCCTCAACTCCTTTTTCAGATGCTTCAATCTGGGCACCTGATGCTGTTTTTGCTGCCTTTTTTTGGGCTTGAGAAGACATCACACCACCCACGATCGCACTACCAACTACTGCTGCTGCTACCATATTATCCCCCTAACCAAGTAGAGTAGTAAGTTTCCACAGGCTCATAACCTAATTTTTCAAACAACCAAGATGCATCTTTGTGGAGCTTTGATCCAACAAACATGCGCTGAACACCACGTTGCTTTAATTGCTGTTCAACAAACTTAAATAGTTGAAAACCAGTGCCACTCCCTCGATGCTCAGGCAGCACATAGAAAATATCCATCTGACAAGTCAGGCAGGTTGAGTAATGCAGCCCAGGGGCGATAAAACCAATAAAATAGCCGATCAACTGACCGGCTTTTCTCAATGTTACAAACAGCAATCCGCCATTCTGTTCACTAGCAATGTATTTGTCATATTGTGGTGATAGTGGCACCTTGTCCTGGTTTAAAGCTAACTCCTTGTAGTGAATTGGTAGCAATGGTTTTAAATGCTCAAGGTTTTCTTCAAAACTTTCCACATGGGTTGTAATCATTTTTTCACCTTAATATCAATCACAATTGAAATTCGATCGCAAGCCGAGTTGTTGACAACCTCATGATTCAATTTATTGTTAAACCAAAATACATCACCTGCTTTCATATCCATCTGCTCATCACCTGCTCGAATATAACAACCAGGCGCGGACTGTAGAACAACATGGAATCGCGTGTAGTAAGCTGTATGCTCGGGGCTATCCTCATGAGGATAAATGCGACCGCCAGGGGCAATTTTATTAATCATTACCCGCCCAAGGCGTTCTCCCTGAACCAGAGCCATAAGACCAAATACAATAGGGCGTGCTTCTGTTAAAACACCAAAGGCTGGATAATCAATGCTTTCGTGCTGATCAAATTGAGACTCGCCACGCTTGTATTTTTCAAGCTCTTCTTCTTGTTCAAATACACGTTTTTCAGGAAAACGGAGCATTATTGATTCAATTTCACCAAATGGTCCTTGCTGGTAGTCGCGCAAATAAGTATCTTCTTTCCAGAGATCGGGGTGGCGCTTAATGTTCAATATCAATAAATTGACATCGGCTGTTGTGATTAAATGGAAATTTTTCATTATTATGTAACCTCCCGCCCTGATGCCCGAATAGTAAGTGAAGTGGCAGCACTGGCAATCATGCTGATCGCATCGCCTGACTCTAAAACATGCCCAACCAGTTCAGGGCAAACATAGGTTTCACCCGATGCAACCGACTTATCTTTAATGAGCGCGTTAGCATCACCAACCGCACCACCTGAAGGCACCACGTTACAACTAAACGTCACAGCTGCTGCTGTTGTATTGGTAACTGTAACCTTATCGATCATGGTTTTGGCATTGGCAGCAATGTACTGGTTTGTTTGTGCTGCCTCTAATTGCTTAGAGGGGATAATACATTTAACTTTGACAGCCATTAAACTATCTCCAAAGTTGAAATTTCGTGATATGAAATCTGAGTGGGTTCTGGTGATTCGATCTGGATATGCTCATGCCGAGGCGTTAAGTCGTCAAATTGACAACTGCACTGATACACTGGCTCCATTGCTTTAATGCTAGCCAACTCATCAATTGCATAAAGCAATGCCATTGCTAAGGCTGCTTGAGCGGTTGCACTTTCAGCCAATGTCTGAACATCATCAAGGCTTTGCTGCTGATTATTAAATTCACCAGGTAATATTTCAAAAACCTGCTCAAAGGCTTTGAGTGTTCTAGGGTCTTTAAAAATCTTGGTAAGCTCTTCCCGACTTGGTTTTTTAGGTCTAACTAGCATTTAAACCCCCAAAGGCTCTACTTTTGCCTCTAGACGTGCAATAGATAAGCGTGCTGCTGATGTGCCTGTAAATCGCTGTATGCGCCAGTTTTGCATATACCCCTGCTGGAACCACACAAGGCGCTTTGTGCGCTCTCCACGTTTGCCCACACTAATAAACTTAGGCATTGACCACTCGACGCCATCTACTGAGTATTGGGTGTAAATTCGGGATTCTTTGCCAAACGCATTGCGACCAGTTAAAGCAACCAATTCGAGTTGATGAAAGATTGCACCGCTCGATTCGTTGTAAACAATCGCTGTGCCAAATTGCCATTCAACAACATCACCCCAATGCTCGCCCGATTCATCGGTTAGAACGCCTAGCTTTGGTTCTGAAGTGTGACCAACAAACCATTTGTTATAGGCATGAGTCATGTTTCGAGCTTTATAGCCACCACCACTATTCAAAATAAACCATGTTGGCTGACCTGTAGTCTGTGACGCAACAGAGTCATAAACCAAAGTTTGATCTGGTAGATGAATGTATAACCATGAGTGACCATCAACCTGTCGAGATTCTAGCTGGCATTCGGTTAATTGGCTTTCTGTGTAATTTGAAAGAATTTGCTCAACTTCGCGTGTTGCAATCTTTTGTGACGAACCCGCTGCAGCAATATAAACCGTGATGGCTTCGTTTCGCCCACCACCAAGCATAGCGATTGCATCCATGTAAACACATGCAGTGTTTTTGCTTAGTGCGCCTTTGGTGGTCTGAGCGCCATCAATGCGCTGAAATGGAAAGTATTCACCGCCGACGTTATCAAATACTTCAATTGTGTGGCGGTTCAGCACATAGGCTTCATTACGAAGTTTGATTAGACCAACAATAGGATCGGGGTCTACTTCTGAAGAGCCATATTTAAGCGGATTTACATCAAATGGATTGTTTAACTCAGTGATAACAATGTTATTGCTATCACTTGTCATGAAATAACCATCTACCCAAATCACATCATGCACAGCGCCTAAATTTGAGTCTGTGACTTGTTTGAGCGTGCCGTTGTATAAGTACAAGGCATTTCCTGCATTAATAGCCAAATAATCAAATGAGTAATCAAATGAACATAGCCCACCTGATTGCACATTGCCAATCTCTATAATTTGACCAGTTGCTGTGATTTTTACAAACTTGGTGCCGCAAACTCGATAATGCTCACCACGCCAAACAATACCGCCACGATCTACACCTGGCAGGTCTGCGACATGATTAATACCCTCGGCTGGCCTTAAATATCCTGCTGAAATCCCCTGCCCTTTTGGTACTGGAATCAGGTTGACAGGGTAAGCTGTGCGAAAATCAGAGTTATTGTCAGTATAGATTCCATCCAAAATAGGGATTTGCATATTTACCCCACTCGATACCAAGTATTTGAGAGTTTGTCGTATTTCAACTTAAAGAAACCGTTTGCAGCCAAGGCATTTGGTGCGCCAATGACAAGTGCATTATTTCCATCGATAGAGAAGCTATTCACCTGTTGAGCACAAGCAACCAATAAGACTTGACCATCAGTCACAGTGTAACGCTCAGGCAGTTTGATTGAGCCAGTCGTAATGCTTACAGATGGATTGAGGATTAAGTATGTGCCGACTTCATGATTTTCTATATCCAGCGTAAAATCTGCATTTGGATTAAAGTGCTGAATATTGATTGGTGGATAATCAACCTTCTTGATACTTTCCTGAATTTTCTCAATCATTAAATCAACCGGTACACCACGAAAATCTTGATTGTTTGCACTCCAAATCACCACTGAATCGCAATCGTTAATCTTGTCTGTGATATTTAATCGTTTATTCATTTGTGAAACTCACTGATGTGTCTGGTGCAAAAACTGTTTTGGTGGGTGTCTTTTCAACGAAAGGCAGACAATCGCCTTTATGACCAGCACCACGCGGCAAAGATGGGTCAAGTCGTACACGCGGCGGGTTGCTGAGCATGGCCAATTGAATCGTTTCAAAACCATCTTTGGCCATAGCCTTGGTTTCGACCGAGACCACCTTTCCGAATGCACCAGCCAAGCGAATAGACAGATTTAAAACCACCGCTTCAACCGCATAATCTGGGATAAAGGTCTCTTGATCCAAGTCGCCACTGTTGGCATCACTTGATAATGGATAACCAAAACGAATGTCTTTGCTATCCCATAAAGCCATCATTGAATCAAGTTTGCGTTTAGCGCTCTCAACCTGCTCTGGCTGCATATCAAACACATAAGATGCAAGTCCTAGTTCTTCAAGCGCCTGCTCAACAATTTGTCTTTTAGTCCAGGACATTTAGCACCCCACATATTTAAGATTGATTTTCTGACTCAAGCACTAAATTAATTAATGCTGGCTTACCATCACGTGCACCGTATTCAACTTTTCGCTCATCAAGCAGCTTGCGCAGCTCATCGGCTGGCATATCTTCAACTTGTTTAAAGCGAATCTGTTTGCGCAACTTTTGGTTTTCTTTTAGAGCTTCGACCAGTTCTTCTTTGAGCTTGGTGTTTTCTTCACCTAGCGCATCAAATTGTTCAGTAGTCACAAAGCTTTGAGGCGCTTCGCTTGGCGCAACTTCTTCAATTTTTAGCTCAGGCTCGGGCAAGTCGATGTAATCTACCCATCCGTTATCACGCAATACCTGTTCTTCAATATCGTCGTGAACAGTGGAGTCTTCAAAGTTTTTCTGATCGCCCTTATAGAGCATTTTTGGATAATTTGACAATTTTCACTACTCCAAAAATGACGACGCCCGCATATAGCGGGCATTTGTCGTCATGTTTTTATTAGGTTTGATTGAACAACTGAACACCAGCCATTTCTGGATTAAGCAGCGCAGTACCGAAGTCAATGTCCCAACGCGCTTTACATGAAAGGTCGTTAATATTGCCTTGACGGGTATATGTGATGCCAATACCTAAATCGGTAGTCGCACGCATTACTTGCCAACCATCATCAGCATCAACTGCAAAGGCGCCTGGAATCAAGATCAAGCTTTCTTTGCGGAAGAATGGGTTAAGCGGTGCTGCAGCAGTATTCAACCAAGTCAATGCTGCACCAGCCGCTGGAGCATTGGTCACGTTCGCATACTCTTTCGAAGCAATAGAGCCTTCGGTCGGGTCGATAATCGCAGGATAAATACGGAGTGTATTTGCCGCTGGCTTATCCACCACACGGAAAGTTTTAAGCGATCCAGTGTCTTGCTTGGTGATCAAATGAACCTCATTCACACCCGCAATAGTAAAGGCATCACCGATTTGAATGCCGGCATAACCCGCCGAAGTCACCACTAAATCTGTATAGCGATTGTCTTTGTTTTCCTCAAGACCTGCTGAAGTGGTGGTTGCGGCCGGAATAGTACGTTGGTTTGCACCATTCACAGTTGTAGCACCACCAGCTGCCGCAGTTAAGCGAACTTCCTGATCATTTTTAAACACTTCAAAACCAGCCACATCATGACGAATCATGGCTTTTTCATAAGCATTTTTAGAGCGCGCAGTATCTTCAGAACGACTCGCTAAATTACCTGCCATTGCATTCATAGCTGAAGGCGAATAGAACGCCATACGGCCATCAGCAGGAACGCCAATGCGCGTCATGCGAGTATCAATGTCAGCAACATCATCATAACCAGTTGCTGCACCTGTTCGCTTTGACACGATAGAGCCAAACAATGCTGCTGTACGGAACAATGCAGTATTCACATCAGAAGCAAGTTTCTGCTTTGCTGCCTTACCGAATTGATCCATTGCATAAGCATTGCGCAGGTTTTTAGAGGAAAGGGTTTTAGGTACTGATTTGTGATAACCAATTGATGCCGGCACGTTTAACTGAGTCAAGCCATCAAAATTGGCAGTCTGATCGAAACCATCGTAAGACGCACCAATCATTGGTGCAGGAATCCAGAACTTATCACGCGCATTCACTGCTTCCTGAGCAGTCATTGGGTCGTAAAGTTCAGCCCCTTTTGCAATAACAAGCAGGCCTTCAAAACCTTCGATCACATCATCAAACATGACCTGTTCTTGTTTAGTAAAGCTTGTAGCCATAAGTATTCACCTTATTTCTGTAAAGATTTTTTGTATTTAATCAGCTCGGTACGATTACCAGTTTTCGCTGCTTTTGCTTCAAGTTGCGCTAACTTTTGATCTACCACACCAGACAAGCCAGCCGATCCGCTGGGTTTTCGCTCTGGTTGAGTTGATGGTTTGCGAGTTTGGATTTTCATTTGAGAGTCCAGTTTTGCCGCAGCAAAGGCGAATTGAATTGGGTCTGTAATTTCAGATAGCTCTTGTGCTTTCTTTGGATTTTTCCCCAAGTGATACAAAATCAATTCAGGATTTTCAGCAGCATGAATCAAAATGCCCTGCTGGGTCGCTGTGAGTTTATCTTTTGCAGCTTCTTCTACTTCCTCAAAGTCACGAACTTTGGATGCCACATTTTGACGACGCTCTTCATAGCTTTGCATTTTGGTCTGCCATGCTTGCTTAACCTTTTCCTCTTCAACCTGCTTTGCTGCCTGCTGCTGTTCAACTTGGCGTTTGCGCTCATGCCATTGTTCAACTGCGCTTTCAAATTGATCTTCGTCATAATCAAAGTCGGCAAGCCTTGGCTTTGGTCCAACTTCAATCGGCTTTTCAGCTGGTTTAACCTGTTGCACCTGAGCTTCTAGCTCTTTGATGCGTTTTCGTGCTTCACGCTCTTTTTTGCGAAGGTCTTTTACCCATATTGGCGCTGGTTTGCCGCTAAAGTCATCATCCTCGGATGGCTTTGGCTCTTCATCGCCCGCTGTAATAACAAACTCTTCATCTTCAGACGTCTCATCATCGGACTGGTTTGCTTCATCTTGGGTTTTTTCTGGATTTTCCTGACTTTCATCTTCCTGATTGTCTTCAATCGGGTCGATGTTGTCTTCTTTATCCAGTTCTGTGCGCAGGTCTTCAATTGACATATTGCATTTCCTCGTTCTGTATAGGCTGAACGGTTGCCTGTTGTGGTTGC
>Ga0208426_1000117_pt1 | contig 14258 bp, 12 predicted proteins | sample DEB19_08_DNA_6_FD_184524 | JGI IMG/M metagenome (GOLD analysis project Ga0208426, IMG submission 184524) | Aqueous microbial communities from the Delaware River and Bay under freshwater to marine salinity gradient to study organic matter... | ecosystem: Environmental > Aquatic > Marine > Coastal...
CAATTCTTGAACAACGAATGGGGAAGACAATTTATCGCTTTTGAAACGAAGGATTATCTAAGAAAACTTAAAGTTCCGCTACTCTTTATTAATGGTTCTGAGGACATTCAAGTTCCTGCGAAAACCAGTCAAGCGGGATTTTTAGTACATGCTTCAAAAAAGTCGAAAGCGGATATGAAATTAATTGTAGCGGAAGGATTGAATCACTTGTTTCAACAATGTCAAACGTGCAGTGTATTGGAATATGGTGAATTGGAGGAAACGTTTTCGACAAATGTTTTGCTACAAATGACGCAATGGATCAAGGAATTATAATTGTATCATTTTACTTTTCTACCTCATTGTCCCGAAACGCGGATGGAATCAAATCTGGGATTACTTTCAAAACCAATGGTAATAAAAATGCACCACCTGGAAGCATGAAAATAGCGAGCGATGGCATCGATTTTACAATATCCATAAACTGCGATTTTACGGTTTCTTTTTCTTCTTTGGATAGTTCAGTCATGGTGGATTTGCGAATGAGAAACACCAATTCTTTGCTTTGTTTTAATTCTGTTGCTAGTTTATCCTTGTTTCTGCCTAGAATTTTTATCCACCGTTTAGACAAATTACTGTATACTTTTTCAACAGAAGAGGATGATTTTAGAAAGGGAATATCCTTTTGATTATTTAGAATAAATTGTTCGGTTAAAGTGAGCCCAACATTTAGTTGGCTATCGGAAACACCAATATGCCTGCTTAATATTTGTAAGAAGGAGAGCTCTCCCTTTGCTTGATCGTAATTGGAAAAAATAACGAAAGAAGCTAAATCAACCAGAAATAGTTTGAGTAATTCATTCGATTTTACTTGTTCTGTAAAGTCTGAGAAATCTGCCCCTTTTTGGAAACGCGCTTCTGCAACATCCCTTTGTAAATCCGATAAATTAGCAGATGCTAAAAATACGGAAAACAAATTTTTCTCATTTGAATCTATAACGCCATCCGACATACACGCCAAAGAAATTGCAGTTAAAGTGTTCATTGCCATTTCATCGTAGTTCAACAATGTACTTTTACTGCGATTCGTAAGAAAATCGTAAAATAAAATTACATCTAAGTAGATGAGCACATTATTAAAGTAATTTACCCAAAGACTATTTTCAAGAAAATTGATTTTGATATCTACACGCTTTGAAAAAATCGTTTCAATTTTTTCTTCTACTGTTTCTTTTACGAAGAAAGTAAAGATTTTTTTTATCGCGGAAGACCCATGGAATCCATAAAAATCTGTCAATGCCTGACTAAATTCTTTTTTATTTACTTTTTTGCCCTTGGTATTTAGGGAATAAACCAGCAAGAGGGATTCGAACAATAGGATTTTTAATTTCTCTTCCGCAGTCCAATTGGTGGCGTCCATTTTTTGTGCGAAAAGCAATTGATTTGGGAATCCGAAAATTATGCCGGTTCTCGCAAGGGAAGCATGAATAAATGCTGTTTCCTCCATTTCTGCTGACCATTCATAGGTTAAGTTAATCTGGTTTTTTTCAACCAAATCAAAATATTTATTGATCCAACCCTTTGAACTAGGTACAAGCATAATTACGTATTCAAATAATACAGTAAAATTACAACTATTGTAGCAAAAAACGAGTAGAAATTAATAAGAAGGCTTGAATTGAATCCCTTCAGAAATCGCACCATTTTTTAAAAGGTATAGCGCAAAGAAGCTGCTGCTCCGCCGCCAAAACCGGAATAATAACCCACAAAATCAAACATTGGTCGAGCATCAAAACCAAAAAGCAATGGAACGCCGTGTTTGTTGAAATCATATTCTATTCCTATTTGTCCGCCAATCGCTAGGGAAATTCCTGAGTTTTCATTGTAATAGTCGTCGAAAAATCCAATTTGTGCTCCTGGTCCGATAAACCAATTTAATCCTTCTGTTAAATTAAATACCCAATGGTAAATTCCAGAAACGGCAAATTGATTGTAACGCCACGTTTTATTTTTCCAGGAATCATCTCTCCGGTTTGTCCAGCCAAAATCTATTTCTAATCTATTTGCGGAGCCAAATCCTTTTTGATAGGAAATTTCTCCACCAAAAGAGCCATTATATCCACCGCCGCTTCTCAAGCCTATTGCATTTGGGTTAACTTGCGCGGAAACGAGGGTAAAGAAAAAAATACTACTGATTAAAAATAAAAGTTGCTTCGTCATATCTTGGTATTTAATGAATCCACAAGTTACTCTTTTAAATTTTTCCTGCTACTACAAATGCTTTCGTTTTGGTATAAATTAAAGCGCCATTCGTTGAAAAAGCTTCGAAAACGGCTACATGCGTGCCAATTTTTGCTTTAACGCCTTGATCGGAAATCCCATCCCATGTAAATGTGCCACTTGAAGCCAATAATTCGTTGCTAAAAAGTGTTCTGACTTCTCGTCCGCGATCATCAAAAACGGTAAACTTTCCAAGTAATCCGGAGTCGCTCATCGCATAGTTAATTTGAAGAAAATCTTCAAATCCGTCGTTATCTGGTGAAATGGTTTGGCTTGTAAAATTAAATTCACCCGACATTAATGCCGGTAAGTATTGAGAATTTTTGCCTCCTGGTGTTGCAAATCCAATGGCCTCCGCTGCAGAATGCCAATTATTCGAATCGTCTGAAAGTCCAGTCGGGTCAATTTTTTCCAAAGAAACACCATCGGTATTGTCCAGCAACTTGAAATGCCAATCGTCAGAATAGGAAACTTTGTCAATTATTACAGCGTCAAAGACCAAATAAACCGTACTTGAATCGTTCGTAAAAGTTGGAAGTTCACTGTAGACAAATGTTCCTGGAATAGCAGCTGGGTAGTTTTGTTTAACAAAAGTGGAGTCTTTTCCGATTACTGCATACTCTTTTGGTGAAACATAGTAATGCTGCAGAATTGCTTTTTTGTTTGCAATTGCATCGTCGTAATTTCCAATTTCCCACAAATAGAGATCCAATAATTTGGCGGAAGTGTTGTATACTTCAATCCAATCGTATCCGCCAGTATATGGATCGAATAAAATTTCATTAATGACAAGATCGCCTGCAACAGGAATTTCCGGTAAAGCAAAATTACCACTCAGATTTGCGGTATTCATCCAACAATCACTAATATTTTCGAGGAGTAGGCTATACATTTGACTACCAATCAAATTTTCGGCAAACTGATACGTAACGCTCGTAGGAAACGGATTGGAAATAAATATGTTTGCAAATGTTAAACTTGGAGAAAACGAAACCGATGCATTCGCTAAAGAAGTAGAATCCATTCCTTCTGAAAAAGTTACCGTAAGGTAATTGGGAGATTGGGGTAACAACTGAAGAATATATGGTGCTAACGTATCTGGCGAAAGCTCTTTTACCGAATTCTCCAATCCTGGTGTACCGCCAATTGTAGCAATACTTGCTTTCCAATTACTTGCATCCGAACAAGGGTCATTTGGATTAATTAACTCAATAGAGTAACCGCCATCTTCTTTCGATGCATCTTGGTACCAACTATCTGTATAGGAAATTTTATCCAACACAATTCCATTCAAATCTTTCAGTACAATGTCGTCGCCGGAATTATTTAGACTTGGAAAACTAGTTACCGCAGCTGCTACAAGAAAGGAATCTATTTTAGTAGAGGAACACAAAACTAGATATTCACCCGGATAAAGCCATTTTTGCTGAATTGTGCCATCCGAAGAATTATCTCCTAATTTCCATCCGTCTAGATTAAAATATTTGAAACTGGTGTTAAAAATTTCAACGTATTCGACCAGTGGCAAACCTACGGAAGGATTTTCATCACAAATAAATTCAGTGATTATAACTTCTCCAGGCAACGGATCTTCTGCGATAAGATAGGTGAACGTAAGGCTTTGAACAGCTGCACTATTCAGTGCAAAATCTTCCATATTGTTTGCGAATACGGTATATATATTTCCGTTTACCAGTGGAAATGTCGTTGTTAAGTGAACGAGTGCCGGATTATTTGCATCAAGAACCGCTGATGTTGCAGATAAAAACGGCTGAATATCATATAGCGTTTCATCTTCTGCAGTTAGTGGATTTAATGCTTCGTTGAATAAAACATCAATTTGCGAAGCACCTACAGCGGTTGCTGATAATAACACGGGAGGAACAATGTCATAAAGTATCGGACCAACATAGAAATCATCGAAGTAATGTTTTTGAAAAAAAGAAGCTGTGGATTGTGTAATGGAAATTCCAAAAAAGCTGCTTGCAGGAATGGTGGCGTCCGTAATAATTCCTTCCGAAAAGAAAGTGTTTCCGCTTCCGCTGAGATCCCGCTCCAGTTTCCATTCATAGGTTGGGGAACAGGTAACTTTTAGCTTTAGATAGTTGTTGGTTGTATTGGTAATGCCATCTGCACCATCAATTATTTTGGTGGAAACGCCGGCAACTTTTCGAAAAAGAGAAATTTCATCTGTTGTTCCTCCAATTCGAATAAAATAGCCGCTAATAGTGGTGTTCAGCAAGTTTGCTTGGTTAGAAGTAAGATAAATATCCGTATAATTCGCACTGGAAGTGTTGAAATTCAAATAGGTATAAAATTCCCATTGTCCACCAGCAACTTGTGTGCTTGGCGTTGTCAGATAAAAACTGGAACTGGCAATCGTTTTATTGGAACGCAACTGTAAATCACCTGCAATATCCAAAAGTGTAAAAACAGAGTCGTCGCCTACCCAAGTAGGATTGCTGGTAATATTATTATCCGAAAAATCTTCTGTAAGTTGCGCGTGTACAAACTGCTGTAGTAGAAAAATAAAAATGGCTAAAAAGTATTTCATTCGTTTGTTTTCTTTGAAAGTAAATATACTAATTTTGGTTAATCAAATTATGTGTTTATGAAAGTTGCAGTTGTTGGAGCTACCGGAATGGTTGGAAATGTAATGTTACAGGTTCTTCGCGAACAAAACTTCCCGATAACAGAATTAATTCCTGTTGCGTCAGAAAAATCTATCGGAACAGAAATTGATTTTGGTGGCTTGAAGTTTAAAGTAGTTGGAATGGAAACCGCAATTGCAATGCATCCAGACATAGCATTATTTTCAGCTGGCGGAGACACTTCGTTGGAATGGGCGCCAAAATTTGCTGCAGTTGGATGCACGGTTATAGACAATTCCTCTGCTTGGCGCATGGATGCAACAAAAAAGTTGATTGTTCCGGAAATAAACGGACATATTTTAACTGCTGAAGATAAAATTATTGCCAATCCAAATTGCAGTACGATTCAATTGGTTTTAGCACTTTCTCCATTGCACAAAGCGTATAAGGTAAAACGGGTAGTTGTTTCTACGTACCAATCCATCACAGGAACTGGCGTAAAAGCAATGCAGCAAATGGAAAATGAGCGAAACGGTATTTCCGGTGAAATGGCATATAAATACCCAATTGATAAAAATTGTATTCCACAATGCGATTCTTTCGAGGAAAACGGGTACACGAAGGAAGAAATGAAATTGACGAATGAAACAAAAAAAATCCTGGACGAGAGAATTAGCGTGACGGCAACTGCCGTTCGGGTGCCGGTTGTTGGAGGCCATTCGGAAGCGGTTAATATTGCGTTTGAAAATGATTTTGATCTTTCTGAAGTGCGCCGCTTGTTGCACGAGCAGCCTGGAATCGTTGTAAAAGACGACAATACAACGTATTCGTATCCAATGCCAAAATATGCACAAGGAAAAGACGCTGTTTTTGTTGGTCGCATTCGCCGGGATGAATCGCAGCCAAATACGCTAAACATGTGGATTGTTGCAGATAATTTGCGCAAAGGAGCAGCAACAAATGCGGTGCAAATTGCTAAATTGTTAGTGGAGAAAGGGTTGTTGTAATTGAAACAACCCAAGTCTTTAAATCAGATAAATCACCGCTTTAAAAACCGCCATTTGCTTTTCAGCGTGCTGCCCCGGTAATCATCCAGTTTTTCGGTTACGCCATGTGTTCGAAGTTTTTGCTGAAATTTAAATGTCCCCTTGCCTTGTTTATAATCCATTTCTTCCCCAAAAATTGGAATAATGGCAAGAAAATGAATGCTTTTTCCTCCTATTTCAATAGGGAATAATTCGTTTTCTAACAAAACTGGATCTGAAAAAAAGAAATGATTTTGACGCATAGTTGGCGAAAGGCTTTTCATTTCCGAACCGCACGGCATTGTGTGGCCATTACCTAGCCACGTTTTCTTTTCTACAACATAGTTTGCGATGCGGTGAATCCATTCAAAAACCCAATTCATGTTAGGGTTTTCAGTATCCTTTACATCCCAATAGCTTGGGAGACAAAAGTAAATTTCATTGTATTCGTTTCCAGCTAATTTTTCTGGAACAGGCATTAAATAATCGCTTAGACCATTTGTTACTAGAACTTTCGTGCGACTCTTAAGCTCCAAATCTAGAAGAATTAATGGAATTTTCCCTTCTTTTTTTGCAAAAGTAGATACGTTTTGTTCTCCGAATCTTTGTATTAATGCTGTTTCTACTGCTGTCATATAAATCGGAATGCCAATAATTTAATTTATAGATTACGTGGTAAATTTTCGCGACGATGTTATGCTCTAAAAATCAACAGAACCGCACGAATTTATTTCTTCTTACTCCACTCTTCGATTGAGGCTTTATTCATGTCTACGTAGGCTTTGTTTTCCGCTTTTTCCGCTCCTGCCAAAGATAATTTTGCACTTGCAATTGCACCTTTATAATCGCCATTTTCCGCCTGAAGCAATGATTTTAAGCGAACATACCAAAATGCATCCGGACGCAAATCTACTGCTTTTGTTGCCCATTCTAAGGCTTTCTTGATATCTTTTTTCTCCTTAAAATAAAACTCAGCAGAAGCATAATAATCGCTAGCGGAAGGACCGCCCATTATTTTCTCAATAGTAGCAGTCATTTTCTCTGCTGTTGGAACAGTAAATGGAAGCGAAACACGTGTTTTATCCCAAGAAAGATTCAAAATAGCAGATTTGATGGTAGTATTATCCAATGAAATGGTGAACGTTTCGACAACATCGTTCAACGCACTTGTTTTAACCGTTGTTCGGTATGCAACTTTTGCTTCTTCCACAACTTCTGGTGTACCGCCACCTGAATAGTCCGTGTAAAAAATAACTTCCCAACTTTCAGCGTTTGGTTTTGTAAAGATTGTATACGTGCCAGCTTTTAGTGTATCCTTACCAAAAAGTAGTGCATCGGAAGCGGTGAATTTAGTATTGTCATTTGCACCAGTTCGCCACAATTCATTGAACGGAACAACGTCGCCAAAAATGATACGATTATTTTTAGATGGACGCGAATACTCCACTTTAATATCTGTCAATCCAACTCTTTGTTCTGTTTTCCCTAATGGACTTGCCATTGGGCGCTGCAATTGTGCGTTTAAAGTACTTGCTCCAAAAGTTACCAAAGCGGCTATCAAAAATCTTTTCATACTGCTAATTTATTTAATGCTGTAAAAGTAACAATCTAATGGTATTTTCGTTCGATTTAGTTCACAACTTCCTGCAGGGATTCCCAAAAATCTGCAGAAGAGATGAAGCAGCCTTGCTCCAACATATGGTGAATTTCTTGTTCACGGGTGGCTGAATAGTGTTTTTCGGTCTGAAAAAATTGAAGCCTATTCGTTTCTTTGGTCAACGCTTCGTGAATACTATCCACCGTAGAAAAGTCTGCAACTGAATTTTCTTTTTTCTGAATAGAAATTAGAGCTACTTTTTCTTGTGCAAAATGGAAAACGATGCAGGATTCTGAAGATCTAAATTCTAGATGTGTGATTTTTTCGTACACTTTTTGTAAAACGGTATCGCTAAAAATTTCAACCAATTTTGCAGCTTTTTCGGGTGCATTGGAATTTATTCGAATCCATTCTTCTGTCTGCACGCCATTTACAATCAAAAAATGTTTAAAATCCTCCGCTAAAGGAGCAAGTTCTTCGTTCGTGAGTATGCGGTATTTCATTTAGAATTATTTGTGTTTACACCTCCAAAATTACAACCGACAATTGGATTTTGGGTGAATTCTTTCGACTCATTTGTAAACATTCTATGTTTCAAATCGTTATTTTTGCAGGATGAATCCAAAAAAAGGAATTGCAATACTCGGATCTACTGGTTCAATCGGCACCCAAGCATTAGATGTAATAGAAGCATACCCAGAGTACTTTGATTTACAGGTGTTAACTGCCGGGAAGAATGCAGATTTATTAATAGAACAGGCTTTGAAGTTCAAGCCAAATAGCGTCGTAATCACGGAAGAGTCGTTGTATTTGAAAGTAAAAAACGCGCTTTCGCAAGAAGATATTCACGTGTATGCTGGCGCAGAAGCGTTGTGTCAAGTAGTGGAATCCAACGAAGTGGATACTGTTCTTACTGCTTTAGTTGGTTATGCAGGATTGAAGCCAACATTGCGCGCAATTGAAGCGAAGAAAACGATAGCACTGGCCAATAAAGAAACGCTTGTAGTAGCTGGTGAATTGGTTACGCGTTTGGCGAAAGAAAACGGTGTAAATATCTATCCAGTTGATTCGGAGCATTCTGCAATTTTTCAATGTTTGGTAGGTGAATTTCACAATAAAATTGAAAAGATTTATCTTACAGCTTCTGGTGGACCATTTCGTGGCTGGACAAACGAGCAATTGAAATCGGTAAAACGAGCGCAAGCGTTGAAACATCCAAACTGGTCAATGGGTGCAAAAATCACAATTGATTCTGCAACTTTAATGAACAAAGGACTGGAAGTGATTGAAGCAAAGTGGCTGTTTAACTTAAAACCAGAACAAATTGATGTGATTGTGCATCCGCAATCCATCGTGCATTCCTTGGTGCAATTTGAAGATGGCAGTATGAAAGCACAAATGGGTTTGCCGGACATGAAATTACCAATACAATTTGCGCTGACATTCCCAGATCGATTTAAAACGGATTTCCCTCGTTTTAATTTTATGGACTATCCGCAATTGACGTTTGAAAAACCCAATAGAGAAGTCTTTAAAAATTTAGACCTTGCGTTCAAGGCAATGGAAATGGGTGGCACAGCAGCGTGTATTTTAAATGCTGCGAATGAAATTTCAGTTGAGGCATTCTTACAGGAAAAAATACAATTTCTAGATATAGCGGACATCAATGAAGCAACCATGCTGGAGGTTCAGATGATTCACAACGCGCGATACGAAGATTTCGTAAAAAGTGACGAATTAGCTAGAATCTGTGCCGAGAAAATTGTACAAACACTCTCAAAAAGCTAAAATAGATCTTTTCTTGATTTTTGGAATAGTTCTCTAAATACTGGTCGTTCGAAGTTTCAACACACAATATAACGGCATTCGAGAATTTATAGAAAAACCCACTTGAAAGATTTACACAAGAATCGTATTAAATCGTCTTTACCAACATTTCTTTGTCACCATCAAAATAATTGTGCAAAAGATGGTTAGCGAGGTATTCTCTATATTTTTCTCGTGAAACACTAGGTGAGTAGATGAAACCTCTTCCGAGGGGTTGGTGTTTTATGAAATTTTTACGTTCCAAAATCCGAACAATAGTTGAAGTTGTATTATAAGCTGGCTTCGGATGCAAGTATAGTTCTTGAATGTCTTTTACGGCTCCATTTTGAAGTTTCCATAACTTCAACATAACTAGTTCTTCGGCAGGGGTTAGTCGTTCCATGAGTGGTATTAAATTTTTTTATAAAAATACAAAAAATTCATTACAAAAAAATATTTAGAACTATTCTTATTAAATAACTTTCTATTCCGTTAATTATAATCCCAATTTTTTCTTTAGATTTCCGGAAATACCATCTTTGTGCACATACACGTTGATTGTTTTGTAATTAAAATAATTCTCAGAAACATATAAATAACCTTTTGGGTAGTTACCTGTTCCCCATGAATTTTTAACTAAAAAATAGCGGGTTCCTTTTTGGTCTTTGTAAAGTCCAACAATGTGCATACCATGATCATCCGTAGTCATTTTTGCGTCGTATCCTTTTTGGCGTAGTTCCGGTGTTATCACTAGTTCTTTTTGTGGAGTAACAAAAGCATTGGATGCTTTATCTGCTCCTGCATCGGAATAATTTTTGGAGTCTTTCCCATTTACATCAATCGTAGAAGGATCTTCTGGAACGATAGCCAAACCATTCTTAAAGCTGAATCCTTTTTCCGAAACGTCTGCTCCCCAAGCCAATGTGAAGCCATTTTTGAGCGCGTATTCACAGGCATCAAACAAATCTGTCAAACCAACATTATAACTTTCACCCCAAGCCCAGTTGTCTGGAATCGCCAATTGGCATTTTTTGTAAAGTTCGTGGTTGGTGAAGGAAGTCAAAGAAACGTATTCATCCATATTCAAACCAATTGCTTTAGCATAGGATTGTGGCGTATATTTTTTTCCTTTGTATTCAAATTCTTTTAAATCTTTCCCAAAATAAGCATCCAAAATTCCATTTAATGCGCCCATCCAAGCGGTTGAGATACCTGAAGACGAAGATTTGGAATGGTTTAAAACACCTTGCACCGCACCATCCAACACAGAGAACATTTCACTGTGGTTGTGGGTTTCAGAACCATAGTTCAAACCGGTGTAAACTTCTTGTGGAACGATCCCGTAATTTTTAATTACAAATGGAATATCGTGGAACGCACCGCCTTCGGAAAAGTTGATTTTTCCATCCATTCGAATAAATTTTTCTGCCTTGCTTTCGTATGCTTTACGAACGACGAACATTTCAGATAATAAATCGGGCTGTTTCGTTCCTTTTCGGATTAATTCTGATTCAAAAAAGGACAAAGCTGAAAAGCTCCAGCAAGTACCTGTATTTCCTTGACTTTCAACAGGAGTTGCATCTAAATGTGCAATTTTTGTAAAAGCGTATTCACTTCCTTCTGCATTTTTTACCGGTACGGAATAACCAAATTGTGCACTTAGCGTAAAGCTTAATCCCAATGAAAGGGCGGATAATAGTAATTTTGACATACGTTCGGGTTTTTAACTAGCACTAAATATAAGGGTTTAACCGGTCTAACTATGTAGTAAAACGGAAAAAAAGCGACTATTTTATATGTAAATAAAATGCAAATCCTTTACTGCTTCAAAAGCCACCCTTCAAATCCCTGATCATTAGCAGTTTGAATAATTTTTTGCATTTCAACCACTGAATTTGCTGTTCCAATACTTACACGGTATAAACCGTTGAAAACATCTACGATTTGTGGTGAAAATCCTTTAGATTTTAAGGTTGAGACTAAATTTTTTGCGTTTATTTCACTTCCAAAGCAGCCAACTATTAAATTATAGGTTGACACGGAAACGTGCGATTTTTCTGCTACTTCTGGAAGTGCTTCGATAATCGTATTTGGTAAGGCGTTCGTGAGACGAATTGGAATGAATAAATCGTCAGAATATTTGTAAGAATAAATAGTAATATCGTTTGGGAGGGCGGCAACGCTTTCTTCTAATGTAGTATATTTTACAAAGGGACTTTTAAGGGCAATCTTTTCTTGTGAATAGTTTCCTTCCGTACTTTTGTAGAATGGGTTAAAATCCTGAATAGATACCATTCCAGATTCTAAAACAGTCGTTTTCATTGGAATCCAAAACGAATAAAAAGCAATCGGCAAAAGGCAAGCAGCGGCAACGTATCTCCAAATCTTTGCGTTTTTTTGCAATGCTGGATGTTCAATTACGCGTGTTTCTGAAGTACTATTCTCCGTTGAAATTGCTTCGGTATTGAACAAAATTGCCGGTTGCAAAGGATTATTTTCCTCCGCATTTAATGCACGTTCAATCGTAGTTTTTTGAGCAAGTTGCACATCATTTTCAGATAAAAAGTGCACCGTTTCTAGCCCATAAGATTCCAATAACAAGTTAAAAAATCGGTCTTGTTCAAAGCAGATATTTTTTTCCTGGTCGTAAAATAAAAACCCAATTTTATCAATTGTTATGCGTTCTCCATTTCGGAGCTTTTCGTTCCAAGTAGATACTAAAGAACCAACTGTATCGGTTGCTTGGTTGTAATTTATTGCATTTGAAACAGCAAGTTCCGCAATTAATAGCCCATCGTTGTTAATCAATTGCCGGTTAAACAATAACGATTTCCTAGGAGGAGTCATTATGCCATTTTTATAATCAATTGACGCAGAAGTTTGTTTTGCAACAAACCCTCCAAATGCTGGAATAATGACGCAATTGTGTCGCACCAATAAATCTCCAATAAGTTGTTCAACTGAAACCATGCTTTAATTATTTTAATAAACTAAACCTCTGCAAATTACGAATTTCTTTCGAAAATGTTGCAAAATGCAGTAAAATAAGTCAGAGAAGCGCAAGTACTTTTTCAACATCTTCCGGGACATCAATATTGGGTGTCTCGATATCTGTTTCTACAAGTTGAATCGAATATCCATGGTAAAGCCACCGCAATTGCTCTAACGATTCGATTTTTTCCAGCGCAGTTGGCTCCAGTGCTGTAAGTTCCTGCAACGTTTGTGCTCTGTAAGCATACAAACCAATGTGTCGCATGTAAGGGTAGTTTTCCAACGGATTTCCTTTGGAATGAACAAAATTAGGAACCGCACTTCTACTAAAATATAACGCTTCGTTGTGCTTATTTAAAACTACTTTAATGCGATTTGGATTTTCAATATCCTCCATCGTTATAACGGTGTTTCCCAAAGTTGCAATAACTGTTTTTTCCTGTCGAAAAGCTTCAATTAATACTTCCAACTGCCTGTAATCAACCAAAGGTTCGTCTCCCTGAATGTTGATAATAACATCCATTTCCGGGAATTCTTTTGCAACTTCTGCACAGCGATCTGTTCCGCTGGTGTGTGAAATTTTGGTCATCCGCACCGAACCGCCAAAGCGAATTACTTCGTCGTAAATGCGCTGGTCATCCGTTGCAACGATAACTTCTGTTATTAGAGAAGATTTTTTTGCCCCTTCGTAAACGCGCTGAATCATTGTTTTTCCTTTCAAATCTATCAAAGGTTTCCCAGGAAATCGCGACGAATCGAATCGGGCGGGTATTACACCAAGTACTTTCATTAAAATTTCATTTGCAGTTGAACCAAGAACGTTCTTGGTGGCTGAATATCTCCCGGTCTGGTGGAGTATTCCGCATTCAAAATATTATTAACCATAAAACCTATGCGATAATGATTTTTAAAGGAGTAACCAATTCTTACATCAAACACAAAGCTTCCACCAGTGTCTCTGGAACGGTATTCTTTTAAACCAGGCAAAATCTGCGTTCCAAATACACCATCTTCAAAAGTTTTGTCAATATTAGGCATAAAACTATTGCAACGAAAGGATGCTCCGACACTAAAATTTTTCCAGGTTGCCTCAACGTCAGCCTTTGCAAGGTGTTTGAATCTATATTTTAACATGTTACTGCCAGAATCAGAAAAATTTGAATTGTATAATGAATCGCTATTTAAACTAATTGGGTTCATGTAAGTATACCCAATTAAAGTTACTAATTCAACTTCCTTTATTTTCCCCTGACTATTAAAGGAAAATTCCATTCCGGAAATTCGTGCTTTTTCGGCATTTTGGGCCTGAAAACCAAGCCATTTAGTAATGTATCCTGGATCATTAGGATTGGTAAGATTCACCAAAATTCCTTCTGTTGGGTAAAGACCAAAGGTAAATTCCATCATGTTATTGTATTGGTTCACAAAACCAGCAATATCTATCAACCCTTTCCAGCCGCCCATTTTTACGCCTTGTTTTATTCCAATTTCCGCTGCCCATCCTGTTTCTGGTTTTAGATTGGGATTTGGAAAAATATTTAGCGCTCCAACACTCGTTACCGTATACCTTTCCGCAACGGATGGATAACGAACGCCTTGACCGAAAGAAGCTCTCAAATGCGTGAACTTGGCAATTTTATAATGCAATCCAAGGCGCGCAATTGGTGTTACAGGCACTTTATTTTTTTTGTCTGGATTGCCTATGTAAAAGTCAGAATCCCCTTTTCTATTGTCTTGTTTAAAATACTCAAAACGCAAGCCACCCGTAAGATCCAATTTTCCAATTTTTTGTTCGTATTGAGCATAAATTGCACTATTCGTGGAAGAATGATCGCCAAACAAGTTCGAATTTACTTCGGTGTAAATTGTTGTAGCACCGGTTGTTAACTCTATTCCATTTTTCCAAGAATGCTGGAATTGATAATCCGCATAAGACACGGAAGAACCAGAACTTTGCGCCTTGTTGGTGATATTTGTATTGTCAACGTA
>Ga0208426_1000121_pt1 | contig 13600 bp, 8 predicted proteins | sample DEB19_08_DNA_6_FD_184524 | JGI IMG/M metagenome (GOLD analysis project Ga0208426, IMG submission 184524) | Aqueous microbial communities from the Delaware River and Bay under freshwater to marine salinity gradient to study organic matter... | ecosystem: Environmental > Aquatic > Marine > Coastal ...
AGGGCGCACAATCGATTCATTCAAGGAATTTTTTTGTCCTTGCGACCAAACTAATTTATTGTCTTGTATTTTCGGTTCTTGGGTATATTTTTCTAACCCGAATCCAAGTATGGTATGCACATCTTGGTGGAGCAATCCGTTTTCCAGTAAAGTATGGATGATGAATCCCATTCCGCCAGCAGCGTGAAAATGATTTACATCTGCTGCACCATTTGGATAAACGCGCGTTAAAAGTGGAATCACATCCGAAAGATCTGAAAAATCTTCCCAATTAATAATAATTCCCGCCGCTTTTGCAATGGCAATTAAGTGAATCGTATGGTTTGTGGATCCTCCTGTTGCAAGTAAACCAATAATTGCATTAACCATAGATTTCTCATCCACCACGTGCGACAAAGTTCCTTGCAAGGTTTTATTGCGCGCAGATTCTGCTATTACTTTCACTACTTCCTCGTTAAGTAATTCCCGCAACTCGGTGCCTGGATTCACAAAACTAGAACCTGGCAATTGCAAGCCCATGATTTCCATCAACATTTGATTGCTGTTGGCTGTTCCATAAAAGGTGCATGTTCCTGGCGAATGGTAAGAATCCGATTCACCTTTCAACAATGCAGCTCGGTCGATTTTTCCCTCTGCAAAATCCTGACGAATAGCAGATTTTTCTTCGTTACTAATTCCTGTTTCCATTGGTCCTCCCGGAACAAAAGCCGTTGGAAGATGTCCAAATTTCAGCGCACCAATCAACAATCCAGGAACAATTTTATCACAAATTCCCAAACACAAAGTTCCATCAAACATGTTGTGTGAAAGTCCCAAAACAGTTGAAAGACTTATTACATCGCGGCTAAAAAGAGACATTTCCATGCCCGGTTGTCCTTGCGTAACGCCATCACACATTGCAGGAACAGCCCCTGCAACTTGTGCTACGGCAGCATGTTTTTGTGCAAATCTTCGCAAATCTTCTGGATAATGCTCGTATGTTTTATGAGCTGACAACATATCATTATATGCCGTAATTACTGCAATATTTGGGATAATATTTGTCTTTAATGCAGATTTATCTTCCGAGCCACAACCAGCAAACGCATGGGCTAAATTGCCACAATTTAAGTGAGCACGACTAAATTCTTTATCGAACTGAGCGGTCATTTGACTCAAATACAATTTACGCGTTTCTGCGCTTCTAGCGATTATGCGATTCGTAACCTGTTCTATTTCCTTTTTAACCATTATTTTGCGTAATATACCTCCAAGTTAGGCACATTTTCCAAAAAAGAAGAAATTGGCAAATGTGCAGTGGAAGAATTATTTAATATTTCTAATTTTTTCTCACCAACGATGAATAAGACAAGTGCAGTGCTATTTAATAGCATTTGCTTACTACAGGTAATTCTCTGAAATGGATAGTTTGGCGCTTTCGTCGGAAAAATCCCTAGAGAATCCGACTCTAAAATTACCGCCGATGCAGGATCATTTGGAAAAAGGGAAGCCGTGTGTCCATCCTCACCCATTCCAAGTAATGTGAAATCTGTCCGATCTAAAAACAACTGGTAATTTTCATTCACCAATTTCATATTTTCGATTAAATCGTCTGCATTTTCAACCATTCCAATGAACGATGCAGATTTTGCAGCGGCTTGAGAAAACGCGTGTTGAATTTGCGAACCATTATTGAATTCACTTTCCATTGGAACAAATCGTTCGTCAACCAAACCAATTTTCACCTTTGACCATTCCACATTCGCAACAGAAAGCAAGCGGTAAAGTGGTAAAGGTGTTCCGCCACCGGAAACTAAAATTCGTGCGTCACCATACATTTCTATTGCAGCAGAAATTTCCGAAACAATTGCTGAAACTAGCGTGTTCTCCAGTTCATTTTTTGATTCAAATTTCTTTATCGTCATTTTCTTTTAATTTAGTCCAAGCGTGGTCTTTCTCCATTACACTATCGCCCGGTCCCCATGAACCAGCCTCGTACAAAACATTTTTCTTATCTGCTTTTTTCCAACCGTCCGCAATGGATTCAATCCAAATCCACGCTGCTTCTAACTCATCTTGGCGCATGAAAAGTGTTTGCTCACCTCGAAGAACATCAATAATTAAACGTTCATACGCTTCTGGAAAACGCTCGTGGAAAGAATCCATATAATCCAGTTTCAACGAAATTGGCTTGTAACGGTATCCTCCAGGACCAGGAAGTTTTGTCATTTGCACCAATTCGATTCGTTCCTCCGGCTGCAGACGCATAATAAGTCTATTTCCTGGAATTTCTCCTTGAGAAGGAAACAAATTATGTCGTACAGATTTAAAGTGAATAACAATTTCAGAATAGCGTTTTGCCATTCTCTTGCCTGTACGCAAGTAAAACGGTGTGTTTTTCCATCTCCAATTGTCTATAAATGCTTTTATTGCAACAAAAGTGTCTGTTCCAGATTCATATTTTCCAATATCTTCCAAATAGGAAGGAACTTGATTGTCAAAAACTTTACCGCGCGTGTATTGACCTTTAACAGTGTCCGTTAAAACAGATTTTTCATCCATCAAACGCAAAGAATTCAGCACTTTCAATTTTTCATTACGAACAAAATCCGCCTCTAATTTTGCTGGCGGCTCCATTGCGATCAAACAAAGCAGTTGCAACAAATGATTTTGAACCATGTCTAAAAGTGCGCCACTGTGGTCATAATAATCTCCACGACTTTCAACGCCCAAACTTTCTGCAACTGTTATTTGAACACATTCAATATGATCCGACGACCAGGAATGTTCGAACAAGTGATTTGCAAAACGCAAAACCATTAAATTTTGAACGGTTTCTTTCCCTAAATAATGATCTATTCGATAAATTTGACTTTCCGAAAAGGATCTGCTTATTTTTGCGTGAATTGCCTTCGAAGAAGCCAAACTAAAACCCAATGGTTTTTCCAGAACGACCTTACTTTTGGGATTAATTAAGTTACATTTTTTCAGCATATCACTGATATCGCCAAATGCATCTGCGGGGGTAGATAAATAAAAAATATTTTGAAAAGTAGCCGTTTTCTCTAACTCCACTTTTAATGGCAAATAATCTGCTTCGCTGTGCGTTGGAATATTTACTAACTCAATTTTTTTTAGGAAAACGTCAATTTTACTTCTGTCCAATTCATAATCAATTGACTGCTCAATGAACGCTCCTAATGTCGAGTAGAATTCAGAATGCTTTTTTGTAGATCGCGTAATTGCAAAAATAGTAAACTCACAATTAATCTGATTATCCACAAAACGGTGGAATAAAGCAGGATAAATTTTTCGTAGAGCTAAATCCCCATCTCCACCGAAGATTACGGCATTAAAGGGTTTTATCGTTTTGGATGTTTTCAAGGTTTGACCCATAATTTTAATGAAATGATTTTATCAAATATACAATCTTTGTGTCAAAATTACACTTAGTTAAGATAAATTTAATTTTTAGGTTATATAGTGTAATTTAAAAACCAAAATTATCGAAGCCGTTTTCAATCAGTTTATTATAGTTTGCTTCGTTGAATTTGAAATACTGTGATGGTTTGTGCGGCACTTTTTCTTGCCGTTCTTCGAGCATTTCAACCAGCTGTAATTTCAACATTTTTCGTCGGAAATTTCGTTTATCCAATTCTCTTCCTAAGATTGCTTCGTATAATTTCTGAAGTTGCGAAAGCGTAAATTTTTCTGGCAATAAATTAAAGCCAACTGGCTGGATTCTGATTTTATTCTTTAATTTTTTCAAAGCAGTTTGCAGAATATCAAAGTGGTCAAAAGCCAATTCGTCAATTTCATTCAATGGAATCCATGCGGCAGATTTGGCAAAAGAGGACGCTTGTGGTGCATATTCATGAATATTTACCAGCGAAAAATAAGCTATTGTAATTACTCTCGCTTCTGGTTCTTCCCGAACGGCGCGCAACCATTTTTTATCTGCTTCCTTATTTAACCTATCCGTATCCCCAAAAGCACCAACTTGTTCGAGAAAAATAGTTTGCAAACCCGTTAATTCAAAAAGAACACGATCAGCTGCAATATCCAAGTTTTCAGCCTCGTAAATTAAATCTCCAGGAAGTGTCAAAATCTGTTTGTCCGAATCCGAAATCGAACGTTCAATTACCAGAACTTTTAATTGATTGAGGTCAAAGCCAAAGATTACACAATCCACTGAAATTCGAGGATTTAATTCCAAATTGTTTTTAGACGACATATTATTCAAGGACATACTCAAAGGTAAAAAAGAATTTTATATATTCGCAAAGTGTAAGTGTGACACTTTGTAAATAATTTGAAATGATATTAATTGTTGATAGCGGCTCTACCAAAAGTGATTGGGTGGTATTAAATGGTTCAGAAAAAACCTATTTGTATACTATGGGATTGAATCCATTTTTTCACTCAGAAGAAATTGTGGTTTCTGCGGTTGAAAATAATCCGGAACTCTTTGCCATTCGAAACGAAGTGAGCGAAATCCATTTTTATGGTGCTGGTTGTTCGAGTGATTCCCTAAAAGCAATTATTCAAAGGGGATTACAACGTGTTTTTGTACGTGCAAAAATCTCAGTAGATCATGATTTAACAGCTTGCGCGTATGCAACTTACGAAGGTGAACCCGCAATTTCCTGTATTATAGGAACTGGTTCAAATTCCTGCTATTTCGATGGAATTAGCGTTAGTGAAGTAGTGCCGGCTTTGGGCTATATTCTTGGTGATGAAGGCAGTGGTTCTTATTTCGGGAAAAAATTAATCGCCAGTTACTTGTACAATAAATTACCAGAACACATCCATACTTCCTTTTTCACAGAAACAAAACTTACGAAAGATGCGATTGTTAGCCGTGTTTATATGGAAGCGGATGCAAATGTATTTCTCGCTTCCATGATGAAGTTCATTATAAAACACAACGAAGATCCATTTATCAAGAAAATGATTTTCGAAGGGTTTAAAGATTTTGTTGAAATACACGTGCTTTGTTACGCAAATTATAAAGAAATTAAAACCCATTTTGTTGGTTCGATTGCTCATTTATTCAAAAATGAATTGGCAAAGGCGTGTGTTTTTCATGGCGTAAATTTGGGGAAAACGATTCAAAAACCAATAGATGGGCTTTTGAATTACCACCATCAAAAATTAAACGCATAAATAGTTAATCGAACAATTGAGGGAGCGGATTATTATTGCCGTTGTGCAGTAAACCGCAACGTTTGAAATCTCATTTTGAGATAAATTTTTATACTTTTCAAGCTGTATTATCCATTTCCGATAGAGCACAGCAATACAATTGTTAATTTTGAAAAAAAAATCACTATTAAAAACCACAATAAAATGGAAAAATTAATTCAAGAATTCCCAGCGCAATTGAGAGAAAGCGTTGAAATTGCCCAAAAAATAAATTTGAAGATTCCCGCTAAAACCTACAGCAATATTGTTGTGTGTGGACTTGGAGGTTCTGGAATAGGCGCGCGAATCGTTTCACAATGGTTGGAAGAAGAACTTCACATCCCATTTACGGTTGTACAAAACTATACCATTCCAAAATTCATAGATGAAAACACACTTGTGATTGGGTCTTCTTACTCCGGAAATACGGAAGAAACCATTTCGGCACTAAATGCCTGTAAAGAAAGAGGTGCAGAAATCATTGGAATCTCATCTGGCGGTAACTTAATGGCTTTTTGTGCTGCGAACAACTATAACTTTATTCAAGTTCCGGGCGGACTTCCGCCAAGAGCAGCATTGGGTTATTCCATTGTACAACTCGTGAAAGTACTCGAATCCTATGCATTGATTAGCTCGAAATCTTTCAACGAATTTCTTCCTGCAGCAGCTTTTTTAGAGGCGCATACTTCTGAAATTCAAGCGCTAGCAAAAGAAATGGTGAAGGTTATAAATAATACCACAAATGTAATATATGCCGAAGCCCCGTATGAAAGTGTTGCTTTACGCGGAAAACAACAATTTAACGAAAACGGAAAATTCTTGTGCCGTTACCACGTTATCCCGGAAATGAACCACAACGAACTTCTCGGTTGGGGAAGCGGAAGTGAAAAAGATTCGGTTATTTTTCTAGAAACGGAAGATATGCATCCGAGCAACAAGAAGCGTTTTGAATTGACCCGTGAGATTATCTCGAAAAAAACAGACAAGATAATTTCTATTCAAGCAAAGGGAAGTAATCAAATGGAACGTTCCATGTATCTAATATATGTATTGGACTGGGCGTCGAATTATTTAGGTCTTGCACGAAACGAAGATGTTACGGAAATAAGAACCATTGATTATTTAAAAGGAGAGTTAGCAAAACACGCATAAACGAACTGAACACTTGCAATGCACAAAAAAGCACGAATCACAATTAACTGATCCGTGCTTTTTTTTTACCCGTTAAAGTAAATAATCGTGCGTATTTTAATGTCCTCCGCCTTTTTGCATATCAAAAGAGATTCCTTGTTTTTTAAGTTTTTTGTTGACGCTCCAAGCAAAGAAAGCCAAGTAAGAAAAACACAGAACACCAACCCAATAAGAATGTTGTATTCCAAGTAAATTGTCGCTTGCAAGTGCGCCTTGTGCTGTTGATATAAAACCACCTCCCATAATCATCATGATTAATAAGCTAGACGCTGTATTTGTTTTATCGCCTAAACCAGCAACGCCCAAGGTGAAAATACATGGCCAAAGTGTGCTACAGAATAAACCAACGGAAATAAATGCAAAAACACTAATCATACCAGATGCGTATATTCCGACGATCAATCCAAGAATTCCTAATAAGGAATAGATTATAATTTGATTCACTGGATTTCCTTTGCTTAATTTATCTGCAACAATCAATAGGATAACAACACCAAGATACGGAAAAAACTGCGCCATTTGATTTCCTGCCAACCAGTTTACCCCTAGGAAAATTCCAAAAGCTGCAAATGGCAATATCAGTCCTAAAATTGACTTTGATTTTTCCGTAAGATTAAACGCTCCAGCGGCGGAAGTCCAGCGGCCAATCATTAAACTTGCCCAAAATAACGAAACGAAAGGAGCAACAGAACTTTCACTCGTTCCTAGTTTTTGTTTCATAAATTCCGGAAGATTACTCGCTGTGGAAACCTCCACTCCAACATATAAAAAGATAGCAATCATTCCCAGAACCACTTGAGGGTATTTTAATGTTGCCAGTATGTTTCCCGCACCTTTTTCTTCTGTATCGTCTCCAATTCGATCTGGAACAGAAGAAAATTTGAAAAGAATTGCCGCGAGAACAAACGCTGCACCTAGAATCAAATAAGGAGTTTGAACAGACTCTAGATTTAAAGTTGTATCTCCAGAAGAAAGTCCGCCAAAAATCGCAAAAGAAACAATAACCGGTCCTAGTTGTTCTCCAACATTATTTATTCCGCCAGCTAAACTCAAACGAATATTTCCTTTGGAAGGATCTCCCATTTGAATAGCGAGCGGATTTGCTGCAATTTGCTGTAAAGAAAAACCTAATCCAACCGTGAATAAACCAGAAATTAACAATGGAAAAGAGGCATTATTTGAAGCGGGAATAAAAAGCAAAGTTCCCAACGCTGAAATGATTAATCCAAGCGCCAATCCGTTTCGATAGCCAATCAAATTTAAAATATCTCGCTTCAATAAAGAAGAAATAACAAAGTAAAGGACAGATCCAACGGTATAAGCAATATAAAAAGCCAAGGAGATTAATTGCGATTCAAATTGACTCAAATCCAATACTTTTTTAAATACTGGAATTAAAATATCGTTACTGGCCGCAACAAACCCCCAAAAGAAAAAGATGGAAATTAGTGTTGTAAATGCACCGTAATTTGTTTGATTCAATGAATTCTTTTCTGTCATAGTTAATAGTTTAATACATTCGCTTGATCTGATTTTTCCAAGCTAAACAAAACACCCTTTTTGCTGTTTGTATTAACTGGAAATCTTTTCTAGATTTCAAATATACATTGAAATTAAAAAAAGTAAATATATTACAATTATAGTATTTTTTACAATAACTATTAAAATTATTGCTGTAGGAAGTTGGAAATTTACTTTAACACGTTAAAATTTGTATTATTGTACTTTATACCATAAGATTCTTTTAGTCTTCTTAACAAAATGAACAGATGCCAAAAACTACTTTATTTTTCTTTTTAATTCTTTTTAATTTCTATTCTGCCTTTGCACAAACGAGCAAAGTAGAAATCCTTCAACGAGAAAGCAAATGGATACTTGAAGTCGATGGCTTTCCATATTATATTAATGGGGCTGGCGGAGAAACGCATTTGGATGATTTGGTAAAAATTAATGGAAACACCATTCGCACCTGGGGAATGGAAAATGCACAAAGCGTTTTAGATGAAGCCGAGAAAAAGGGAGTGAAAGTTATGCTTGGTTTGTGGGTGCAACACGAACGCCATGGTTTTGACTACAACGATGAAGCAAAAGTTAAAAAACAACTCGAAGACTTTAGAGTGCTAATACGCAAATATAAAAACCATCCAGCGTTATTGATTTGGTGCGTCGGTAATGAATACGAATTGGCCTACCAAAACACGAAAGTTTGGAATGCAGTAAATGACATCGCCAAAATGGTAAAAGAAGAAGACCCAAATCATCCTACGGCGAGTGTAACGGCAGGAACGAGTAGCGAAAAATTGAAATTTGTCCAAACGCAACTTACCGATGTCGATATTTATGGAATTAACACGTATGGCGATATCGACAGTGTGAAAATCATCTTGAAAAATGGAAATTTCAACGGTCCATATATGATTACAGAATGGGGGCCTGACGGACACTGGGAATCTCCAAAAACTAGCTGGCGATCTTCCATAGAACAAACGAGCAAAGAAAAATACGACAGTTATGTTTCTAGATACAACGATTTTATTCAATCAGATTCTATGCAATGTATCGGTTCTTTTGCTTTTTTATGGGGACAAAAACAAGAATATACAAGCACGTGGTATGGCGTTTTCACCGAGCAAGGATTTCCAACGGAAGTGTATGATGCCTTAGCGGTAAGCTGGTCAAAAAAAGCGTTAGTAAATAATTCTCCAACAGTGGATTCGCTTAAATTCCTTGGCGATTTCAACGAAAAGAACCTTTTCCTAAATCCCAATAAAAAGTTTAAAGTCGCAGTTTATGCTCAAGATATAAACAAGGATAAACTCACTACTTCTTGGGAATTATTTCCAGAAAGCACCGATTTAAAATCTGGAGGAGATGCAGAATCCAAACCAATTGAAATTATTGGTAATTTGAAAAAAGGAAAAAATCAAACATGTAAACTAAAAACTCCACGCAAAGAAGGAGCGTACCGTTTGTATGTTACCATTTCCGATGGAGAGAAAATTGCCTATGCCAATATCCCTTTCTATGTTGGTAGTTTGGTGGAAATGAAAAAATAAAAACAGACGAGTACTTAGGTAGTATCTTCCACTAATTTGGCAAATAGTAGTCGTTAAAAAGACCAAAATAAAGTAATCATTTATATGTATAACATTCAATTTGTTTTATGTAAAATGCTGATTTTATAAGGCTTACTGAGTATGTTGAGGCTTGATTCACATGAATTAGATTCGTAAACCAAAAAACTTAACGAAAACTTATTGTATTTTGTATAATAAGTAAAATAAATTATATATTTACGCAAATATTTTCAATTACTATGATGAATAAACTACTTCTTTCCCTCACCATTTCTGCTTTTTCTTTTTTGGCATTCAGCCAAGAAGTTACCGTTTCAGGTAATGTGAAAAATGAAAAAAACGAAACAATGCCTTATGTTAGCGTAAAAGTTAAAGGCAAAAACACAGGGGTTTTAACAGATTTAAATGGAAATTATTCTGTTAAATTGGTGGATTCCGCAAATGTGTTTTTAATTTTTTCCTATTCGGGATATACAAAACAAGAGATTCTAGTAGCTAAGAGAACAGTTATTGACGTTGTTTTAGCAACGGATGCACAAGTTCTGGATGAAGTTGTCGCGGTTGGATACGGTGAAGCAAAAACCAAAGAAGTTACCGGTGCAACTAGTAAAGTAAAAGGTGAAGACATTGAAAAATTGAACGTCTCAAGAATGGACCAAGCGCTTCAAGGTCAGGTTTCTGGGGTAACAATCAGCACAAATTCTGGTTCTCCAGGTGGTGCATCCAATATTCGAATTAGAGGTATTTCTACTTTTGGAGATAACGATCCATTGATTTTGGTAGATGGCGTTGTTTACGACTCAGAAGGTTTAAATGCATTGAATCCTTCGGATATTAAATCCATTAACGTATTAAAAGATGCAACTGCGGGAATCTACGGTGTGCGTGCTGCAAACGGTGTTATTATTGTAGAAACAAAAAATGGACGTTTGAATAGTAAACCAACTATTGAATACAGCGCGTATTATGGAACACAAACTACTTCTAAAAAGTTGGACGTTTTAAACGCAACGGAATACGCTGTTATTAAAAATGAAATGTTTGCATTCGGTGGTCAGCCAATGCCATTTAATAACACAAACCTAGGCGTTGGAACAGATTGGCAAGATACCGTTTTCAGCAGATCGCCAATTCAAAGTCAGAACATCAGCATGAGCGGCGGAACCTACAATACCAAATATTCTTTGGGTTTAGGGTATTACAACCAAGATGGAATTGTTGGTGGAAATAAGTCAAATTTCTCCAGATATAATGCACGTTTTAATATAAGTACGGATCTTTCCACTAAATTAAAATTGAACTCGGTTTTGCTTTTTTCAACAGAAAGCAGAAGCACACTTCCTGAAAATGGCTTGGGTTCTGTTTTATATAACACGCTGAATGCAATGCCAGATCGCCCGGTGCAATTAGCAGACGGCACTTATTCCTACTTGGAAGAAGTAAACGATATTATCAACCCGGTTGCACAAGTTAAAAACCAGTACAATTGGAATACAGCAGATAAATTCGTAGGAAAAGAAGAATTTGTTTATACGATAAATGACAATTTCACGTTTACGAATCGTTTTAATTACAATTACGCTCAGGTTAATGCAAAAGTATTCTCACCATTGGTTTGGTATGGTAATGGTAAATATGCGAATACTGCATTAAATGCAGACTTAGAATCGCCATTGGTAGAAATTGCAGACAACGTATTTTTAGAAAGAGGCGCTGCTGTTTACGAAGAGAAATCTTCGTATTTAGACCTTACGTATGAGAGTTTTGTGAATTATGACCGCACGTTCAATACCGTACACCGTATTAAAGGAACTGCAGGGGTTTCCATTTTTCAACGCAAGGGAAATTCGTTAAATGGAACGGCGTATAACATACCGAATAATTCTCTTGATTTTGCTGATATCTCTGCTAATACAGCACAAGGAGGGTTTCTAAACAATACTGGTTCTTGGGAATTTAAGGAACGTTTGCTTTCTGCGTTCTTGCGTGCAGAGTATGCGTACACAAGTCGCTACTTATTTTCTATGATTTTAAGAAGAGATGGTTCAAGTAAATTTGGAGGAAATAACCGCTATGGTTTCTTCCCTACTGGATCAGCCGCTTGGTTGATTTCAGATGAGAAATTCTATTCTATTAAGTTCATTGACTATTTCAAATTGAGAGTTAGTTATGGTATTTCCGGAAATGACCAAATTCCAAACTTTGCATACAGAGCATTGTTAAATGGTGAAGGCGTTTACGTATTTGATAACGTAATTACACAAGGAGCAGCAATTGGCCGTCCAGCAAATCCAGATTTAAGATGGGAAACTACCCGCCAATTTAACGCAGGTGTAGATCTTACATTTTGGAAAAAATTAGATTTCACTACAAATTACTTTATCAAGAATACAAATGGTTTATTATTTCAACCGGAAGTTACGGGTATTCTTGGTTCGTACGGACCTGGTGGTTACCCGCCAATTATCAATGCTGGAAATGTTTCCAACAAAGGAATTGAGGTTGAATTAGGATACAGTACCAATCCGAAGAAAAATCTAAAAGCTAACTTCAATTTTAACTTTACTTCTATTACAAATAAGGTGAAAAGTGTTCCGGAAGGTGTCGATTATATTCCTGGGGCTAGCTTTGGTGTTGGAGGCGATATTGCAACCCGTTTTCAAGAAGGCTATGAGATTGGTTACTTCTTTGGGTATCAAACAGCTGGAATTTACCAAACACAAGCGGAAATTGACGCTAGACCAGTTGTACAAGATGGCGCACAACCTGGAGATTTAATCTTTGTAGATCAAAATGGAGATGGTATCATTAACTTTAACGATGATTCGGATAAAACCTATTTGGGTTCCCCAATACCTGATTTTACGATGGGCTTTTCGTTCAATTTCAAATACAAAGCGTTTGACCTTGGTGGTTCCATTTACTCTGTAATTGGTCAGGAAATCATACGAAACTATGAAAGACAGCAGCCGTATGCAAACCAATTGGCGTATGTAATTGATCGTTGGACTGGACCTGGAACATCCAATGAAAATCCAAGATTAACTACTGGTCCAACAAAAAATACTCTTTTTTCTTCTTATTACGTAGAAAATGGATCTTTCGCTCGATTGAGAAACCTTCAATTAGGGTTTACGGTTCCAACGAAATTACTGAAGAAACTGAAAATTGAATCCCTTCGTGTTTATGCGGTTGCAAACAACTTGCTAACACTAACGAAGTATAGAGGATTCGACCCAGATATCAGTTCAAGTAACGCATTATCTGCAGGAGTTGATTATGGTTTCTATCCACAGGCAAAAACATTCATGGCAGGAATTCAATTAAAATTTTAATACATTATGAAAAAAATAATTCTTCAATTAATCATTCTTTCCGCAGTAGTAGTTGCTACGCAAGGATGTAAAAAGTACTTGGCTGTTGATCCGCCTTATTCTCAGGATGCTGAAAATTTCTTTGAAACTCCCGAAGATTATGAACGTGCATTAACTGGAGCTTACGATTTGCTACAATCCTCTTTCCTTTCCTTGTGGATTGGTGAAATTGCTTCGGACAATTCTATCGCAGGTGGGGAAAGCGTTAACGATTCCCAAGGCTTGCACCAAATTGATTTGATGAACCATGGTGGTGTAAACGTAGAGCTTAGAAATATTCTTCGTTGGAATTATGCTGGAGTTACACGTGCAAATTACATCATGGAAAATAAGGATAAAATTGAGTTTAGTGGTAAAGAAAAAATCCTTGCAGAAACGCGCTTTTTAAGAGCTTACTATTACTTTGAATTGGTGAAATTCTTTGGCGATGTTCCCTTAATTATTGACAAAAGAATTGGAATCGATGAGGCAACACAAATTGAAAGATCCCCAAAATCAGAAGTTTATGCGCAAATTGAAACAGATCTTAAATATGCTGCAGGAATTTTAGACCCTATCGCCACGGTGCAAGGTCGCGCAACAAAAGGTGCCGCTTTATCTTTATTAGGAAAAGTATATTTATACCAAAATAAATATGCAGATGCCGCAGCTACATTTGATGAAGTTATAGCAAGTAACGTATATAGTTTAGTTGCCAATTACGGTGATTTATTCCAAGTGAATAATGAAAACAGCAGCGAATCTGTCTTTTCTGTTCAATACTCGGGATTAGAAGGGGGAAGCTATGGTTGTTTA
>Ga0208426_1000122_pt1 | contig 13419 bp, 34 predicted proteins | sample DEB19_08_DNA_6_FD_184524 | JGI IMG/M metagenome (GOLD analysis project Ga0208426, IMG submission 184524) | Aqueous microbial communities from the Delaware River and Bay under freshwater to marine salinity gradient to study organic matter... | ecosystem: Environmental > Aquatic > Marine > Coastal...
ATTCAAGGCTTGACAGCCCGTGGTGCCAGAACATTTCGCCAGTCTCGGGATTGTGCCGCAAGAGGGTCCTTAGTTCGTTAATTTCAATGTTCATGTTTTAGCCTCTAAGGAAAAGGTGGCAGGCTGTTTAAGCGGACCCGGCCTGCCTCGGGTGGAGACGGGGCGACTAACCCCACCGCTAACTAGAAGGGCACAGAATCCCCGTCCAAGTCGTCCTGCGGGGGCGTATTGTTGCCGCCCGCAAACCCCCTGTTATCGTCCCTTGGCAGGGGAACGCGGAGCATCACCTTAAACTGGCCTTCAGTAGGCGCGGGCATTGCGTCCAGAAGGATGGAGTATCCCTTGCCATCCTTGTTCGGGAACGCTGCCCCGATCTTGGTGAAGTAGCTTTTGCCGTCTTTGCCTTCGCGGACGGACAGTGCATCGAGTCTTTCCATTATACTTCCTCTGGTTGAAATTTGCCGCCACTGATGATATTCATGTCGCGGGTTTTGAACTCGTCCTTGCGCTGGGCAATTAAGCCTGACAGGCCCGGATTATCCTTGCCGTCGCCTTCCCAGATTTCACGGTGAGCGGGGTTTTCCAGCCCGTCGCATTGCGCCATGATGTTCTTGGCTTCTTGCGTTTCCAGCAGTGTCAGCAGTTCGCTATCGTCCCCGCAGCCCGCGACTTCGCGCCACAGTCCGCGCACCATGTTTTTAAGCTGGCTGATCCCTGTCGCGGGGCCATCTGGGAAAGCGTAGTCCTTGGAAGGCTCTTGGGGGCTAACCGCGCCGTTTTGGCCTTGTCCCTCAATTGCCTGTTCAACTTCGACATGAAGGTCGCCCTTGTGCCAAAGGTCCAAAGCCGCCCCGAAGCGCATTGACGCATTGCGCAACGCATCCCCGATTGCTTCCTTGATAGCGTTGCCGCCAGTCTTGCCGTCAGCGTCACCGTAACCAAGGCGGGTAACGCCCTGTATGGTCAATCTGATCCACAGGCCGCCATTGCCATCCAATGCGGGCAAGCCGTGCTGGTTGAATGCCACCGGCTCCCATGACCAGTGCGCATCTACATCAAGCAGTCGGTCGGTCAGGGCTGCGTGGCCCACATAGTCAAGGTGAACGACTTCAGGGTGATGCCAGCCACCACAGATTTTGCAGCGGATGCCTTTCTTGTAGTCTGCCTTTACCGCCTCGTTTTGCGCCTTCGTTGGCTTGGGCAGCTTGCTTATTTGATGCTCTGGAAAGGGCTGGCGTAAGAGTGCCAATCCATCTGGCGGTTCAAGTTTACTCTGTGCGTTCATGGTAGTTTCTCCTTTGGTAGCGAGATGTTCAAACCGCTCTCGCAATCGCGGCAACAATACCGCCCAGCACGATCCACGCGGCCAAGGTCAGGCAAAGCGCGGAAAGGCAGGAACGGCGGGGTTCGGGTTCGTATGGGTCGAAATCGGGTAGGTCTTGGGGGAGGTTCATGACGCCACCGCCAACCGGACATTTTGATTGTCCAATTCCCGCTGTATGGCGATAATTTCCTTGGCCATCCGTGCGGCCCGATCTTGTAATGTGGTTGGCTCGCTGAGTGCGCCCATATCCCAAGGGGATTGGATAAAAGGCCGCGTTTCAGGAACGTGAAAGGCAATGCGGCAAATGGCGTCAAAGCACATAAGGCTCTGGCCCTTTGCTGCCCGTTCGATAGTGTCCGCATCGCAGCCGACAACCCGCGCCAAAGCCTTGTAGGTCCAGCCTGCACGATGCGCCGCGCCCAAGGCTCTAGCGACCGCATTTAGCGCATCCTCGCGCTCTGGTGGCGGCATTAGGGGGAGGACTTGCGGGTCAAACATCGGTATTCTCCGGCGTATGGAAAGGAATCAAACCAGACACGGGCGCGCTATCTCCATCGGGGAGTTGGCCGCTCGTATCGTTCAGAATTTTGATGTTGACGCAGAAGGGCAATTCACGGTCCCAAGCGCCACGGTCACTCGCCCGGTCGATGAACACCGTGGCATTCGGATCGTCGTGGTTACTATCCACAGCGCCGTTGTCAGGAATTGCGGGGGCAATCATGCCACGCCCCCTGCACAAAATAGATATGCAGGTTTCGGGCACTTGACACAGCTTGCCATAATGCCAACAGGGCGGCTCCAAATGGAGGTCGCAAAATGCAGAGTGTTGTCTGGCTTGATTCCGCTGTTTCCGCTGTCGATGATGACAACATCATTATCCATTGCAGATCGGGTAATCATGCGCCGATTGTCAGGATGCCGCGCGGGGCTTTTCGCGCCTATATCGAAGCAAGCATCAGAATGCTTAACGCTCACGAACGGGCGGAATGCGATGCGCGAAAGGTGGTGGATATTCGCAGCGGGTGAGGTCATGCTGCCACCTGCCAGAAGTCGTTTGCAGTGACCTCGCCGCCGGTTTCCCTGACAATAGCTGCCAGCGTATCGCGGGATGGCATCTGGCCATTCACCTGGCGGCGAAGGCGGCTCATGTTAGCGCGGGAAATTCCGACCCGTTCGGCAAATGCCGCGTCGTCGATATTCTCGCGCTCTAGGTATGTTGAAAGCTTCATGAATGGCTATGTGCACTAGATGCACATTGCGGTCAACCATAAAATGTGCACGGGGAGCTATAGTCGAATCTGCGGCATCGTGGATAATGTGCATATGGCAAACAAACCGCATCATCTGCGCGAATGGCGCGAACATCGCGGCAAGACTCTGGTGCAAGTTGCCGAGTTCCTGCACATGACGCACGGCACCCTATCCAGGGTAGAGCGCGGCAAGGTTCCCTATAATCAGAAGCTACTAGAGGCGCTGGCCGAGCTGTATATCTGCGACCCTGCCGACCTTATTATGCGAGACCCTACAGATAGTGCGGCGATCTGGACGCTATGGGATCATGCCAAACCGCTAGACCGCGCAAAGATTGTTTCTGTGGCCAGAACCATCACTGGCGAAGGCGAGGATGACAAGGTTGCATAATAATGTGCGCTTGATGCACAATTAGTTGTTGACCATCATGTGCATCTAGTGCACAACAGGCTCCACGAACAAAGGAGCCTGACATGACAACTGAACAATTTATCGTTCGCAACCGCTACACTGGCGATGTCCAGTTTACGGCAGAGATCACCACAACCCCCGATATGCTGCCGAGCGTCAAACTGGGCCTTGCTGTGAAGTGGGCGCGTGAGAGCGATGCCGACCTTAGCGCCGCCAACCTTGGCGGTGCCAACCTTGGCGGTGCCAACCTTGGCGGTGCCAACCTTAGCGATGCCAACCTTGGCGGTGCCAACCTTGGCGGTGCCAACCTTGGCGGTGCCTACCTTGGCGGTGCCTACCTTGGCGGTGCCTACCTTCGCGATGCCAGCCTTCGCGGTGCCAACCTTAGCGGTGCCAACCTTCGCGATGCCAACCTTCGCGGTGCCAACCTTCGCGGTGCCAACCTTCGCGATGCCAGCCTTCGCGGTGCCAACCTTAGCGATGCCAGCCTTAGCGATGCCAACCTGAGCGGTGCCTACCTGAGCGATGCCTACCTGAGCGGTGCCTACCTTCGCAGCATTGAAGCGGATTTCCGCTACATCCTTTCAAGGGCGCACAAGGAAGTCCCCGCGCTGATCGCGGCGCTTAAGGATGGCCGCGTAGATGGCTCAACCTACGAAGGCGGATGCGCCTGTCTCGTCGGAACGCTGGAAAACGCGGGCGCTGACGGATTGCCCCATGAAGGTTCCAGCCCTGCGGAATCGTGGTTTGCGCCGATCAGCAAGGGCACAAAGCCCGGTGATGACAGCGAGGGCGGGTTTAGGTCTGCCAAGGCGCTTGAGTGGGCCGAAAGCTACTGCCGCGATACTGGCCTTGGCTTTGTTCCGACAGGTGCAGCATGAACCTCCCCAACATCCCGCACTGGCTACCTGCCGCTGCGTGCGTTGCATTCCTGATCGGCCTTGCGCTGATGGGCGGTGCTTTGTGAGTGGGCATACACCGGGTCCTTGGGCCGTTACCAAGGCGAAACCGCGCAAAGTAACTGCGGGTGGCGTTGTCATTTGCAATGCCGTAATTCGCAACATGGCAACCACAGCGCAGAACAAGCATGGCAAGTCCATTGATGAAGCCCAAGCCAACGCCCGCCTAATCGCATCCGCGCCTGAATTGCTGGAGGCTGGCGAACGCCTGACTGAGGAAGCCAAGGTCGGCAATGGCGTTAGCGCTTCCGCACTAAACCAGATGCTTGCCGCAATCGCCAAAGCGAAGGGCGGCGCAGCATGAACATCCCCATCCAGATCGAACGCGCCAACATACGCCGCGCCATTGGCAAGCTGGAATTACTGGCGGCAAAGCTAGGCACGAATGACCGCGATTATTACGAACTGTGCGCCTTGGATGCGCTCGGACACGTTTTCGACAGCGATATGTTTGCGGGCAGGATGGCTGACATTCAGCACGATATTGGGCTGGACGCGTCCGGCTATCCGCTGAACGATGAAGGCGACCTCGATCTAAAGGCTGATCGCCCTTGGGTGCCGTTGCCGCGTATTCAGGGGGGGATGGGGATATGAACCGCCCCGCACAGATGGCCCGCATATTGAACGGCGCATATAGCGACCTGGCAAAGGCCGATGCCTTCCCGCCCGTCCCGATGCCGATGGACGTTAGCGATGCCGCGTTGTTCCCTGAATTTGCCGAGGCACGGGCGCACCTTGCCAGTCTGTCACCGGAACGCAGGGCCGAACTTGAAAGGGATTGGGCATGACCGCCCTGTTCACCCTGGCCGCCATTGGTGCCCTCGCCGTGCTGCTGGATAGCGGATTGAAGGCATGGGCGATGATTGATTTTGGAGATTGATATGAACCACGAACTATGGTGCCGCAAGCCGCCCAGGCAACGCGATGCGGCGATACGCAACAACAACACCGGCCCGATCCAGTCAATGCCGAGTGCATCATGGCTGGAACGGTTTTTGGAAAGGAAACGGGCGTGACTAACAAAGAACTCGAAGCCACCATTGCCAACGCAAAGCGCGAGGAAATGATCGGGCTGTTGCGGGAGTGGTTTGCTGCAAAAAGCAATCATTATCATTATGTGGATGAACCGTGTGTGGTCGGTATCAAAATATCCGAGATACGTTCCTTCCTCGCCCGCCTCGACCAGCCAGCAGGAGACGAATGATGACCGATGAAGTGCAGCTAAAGCCTTGCCCGTTTTGCGGGGGCGAAGCTGAAATAACTACATGGCACTCTCTAGGCAAAGATGGGCACATGGTTGACTGCAAAGCCGCGGCTTTTGTTGGGGGCTGCGTATCCGATGCGATGGTGCAAATTTTTGGCGAAACTCGCCAGAAAACCATCGCCGCATGGAACACCCGCCCCGCAACCAGCGCAGCACAGGCACGGCGCGAAGCGTTGGAAGAATGGGCGATGATAGTTTTCGGGCTGCATCACTACCCCGAAGCGAAGCTATGCGAGGACACGCTGAACTATGTCGAGGCAGCAATCCGTGTCGCAATCCGCGCCAAGGATGGCAACCAGTGAACGCCCGCTGGCCCCATATGATGAAAGCTGACACGGCGGCGCATGGGTAAGGCGGCGATATTGAAGCTTGAAACGAAGCGGGAACGGGAAAACCAAGTTACAAACCGGCCCTTAAAATGCTGAAATGATTAGGTGTAAAGTTAAATGTCGGTTAAGCATAGTGACGCATTTCTGCGGGTTTGCGGTCAATGTATTGGAAAACTGCCCCGTTACGCTTCAATAACTTGGCGCACCGTGGAAAACATTTAGGAGTGAGATTGATGGACGAATTCAAGCATTGTGACGATTACATTGATGATGAGGCAGCGCCCCATTGCTTGCGGGAATTTCTCGATTACGCCCGCTCGCCAGCGCACGGAGCCAATAGGGGAACAGCCAAGCCCACGCTATTTGCTGATTACAAGGGCAAGCAGGTTCGTATCGTCATGGCGTCACGTTTCGGTGATGTTGGCATCACAAGCGCCTTGGGTGCCGAGTATGGATACGATAGGCGCGTTGCAGTTGCCGACCTCACCGGCTTCTCCCCCACCACCACGAATAAGGAGTGAATGATGGAAGTCCGATGCAAGACTTGCGGCTGCGGTCCCTATGACACATTATCGCTGATAGAGAACGGGAATTGCCTTGAATGTGACACCACCGGAGTCCACCCCATGAATGACCTATCGACCGAGCGGCTGAAGCCATGCCCGTTTTGCGGAGGGAACGATGCTGGAGTCGCAAGTCACGGAAATACTGGCGCGGCTGCTGACTGGTGCGGCGATGTCCAGTGGTGGGCATTCTGCGGCGGGGATTGCCGCGCTTCAGTCGGTATGTTTGAAACCAAGGCAGAGGCTGCGAAAGCATGGAACACCCGCGCAATCGAGGCAGATGGCTTTGTTGTTGTGCCGCGTTGGCCGACCAAGGCAATGGTAGCTGCTGCGGAAAAACTATGGTGGCTTGATTTTGTCGGTGACGAGGAATTGCGGCTGACCATATCAGCCCAACAGGCCCGCCAGATATACTCCGCAATGATAGACGCATATACTGCTGTGAATTGGGAAGCGTGATGACGGATAAAGAGGAACGGGTGACAATCACCGAATGGAAATGCGAAGGCGAGATAACGACGGAACAGGTAGGAAAGGCGGCAAGAGAACTTGACCGCGCCATCTTGGGACTAATGCGCCTGCGTTATATCGAGGAATCGGGAACAACCACGCCTGAACAATGGGAGTCGTTCAAGGACAAGCCTACTCCCCCACGTAATCCCGCACCCATTCAAGCTGCGATGAACACGAAAACCAAGCGCCCCGCACGTTGACCACATATTCGGCAATCAGGGCGTCCCTAGCGTCCACATCGGCCTTCATATAGACCTTAGCCCCATTGGATGCCGTATAGGCCACCAGTGGGGCTAATTCGGGCGCTGCGGGCAATGGATCGCAGACAAGCCGTTCAGCAGGCGGCGCAGGGCGTCCTACTTCAATCGGTTGCTGGCAGGATGCTAAAAATGGCATCAAGAGAATTGCGGTCATCAGCTTTCGCATCTTCAATTTCCTGTGTGAGAGCGCCTTGCACGGCTTCAAATTCAGCAGCGCGGGCTTGTTCTTTTTTGTCGGCAGATGCAGCGGCAATGACAGCCTCCTGCTGTGCCTTTTCGGCAGCGGCTTCAAACCGTGCAATCTCTACAGCGCGGCCCGCCTTGTATTGGTGATTACCGTAGAACCAGAACGCGGCGAGTAGGGCAGCGGCTGCATATACCTGCCAGGGAACACCTTTAAGGAATGCACGGATTGCGAGGAATGCGGTCATTGCTTGCAGCCTTGTGATTTATGTGTTACGCCACAGGTATGGCGATTGGTTCAGATAACGGTGGCGGCGGCATCCCTCGCAAGGGGCGCGAAGTCGAATATGCTACCGAACTGTGGCTTGATGGCCCGTCTGCGTTTTGGCTGCACCCTGAAGGCCCGTTGTCGGAAACTACGCCGGACGAATGGAAAGCGAAGCAGCCTAAGCAGCAGCCGATTGACATTCTTGCCAACATGGCGCGGGCGCAAATGCACCAAGCGCAAGCCCAGAGCGGACTGATTGGATACGGTTCAATGCAGCGACTGGCGCACATGCAACAGAACCAACTTATGAACAGCCAAGGCCCGTATATTAGCGGATCACTGCTCGGTAAGTTTTTCTAACCCTTCCCATCAGGATGGTCGTCAACTTCCACCCCGTCCCGCGTCACCTTCACGGAACGCTTAACCAGCAATGCACCGATGGCAGACAGCACAAGGAACACCTGCGCGTGTGCTGCGAGGGCAAGCCAGAACGATAGCCCCGCACTTTCTCGCACCAAATAGACGCCCACGGCGGCAAAAGCAGTGAACATAATGGCCCCGCCGACCAGTGCGGCGAACGCCCATGCGCGGCGACCGTCCGGCGTTTCGATTGGCGGTATCATAGTATCCAGCCCTTTAGCTTGGCGAGGTGTTGCTTGCGGTCAGCATAGCCATTCAAGCCTCCATTCACCTTGCGCGTGATGGCGCGAATATCGTCCGCGTCTGCGTAGGCATTTAGCCCCCGCGACTGCCAGTATTCAATCGCGGTATGCAGGCCGATGGATGGTACGGCGGCAATCTCTGGATGACGCTCAAGGTCAATGCCTATCCGGCGTCCGAACGTGCGATAGTTGGCGCGTCCGGTAAGCTGTAAAACGCCGCGTCCCTTGTATCGCTTGCCGTCACCCGGTTCGTTATTGCCCAGATCGGCGCGGCCTTCATACGCTGCACCGCTGGCAATTTCCTCCATGTAGCGAAACGAGCCGCTTTCGTGGATTAGCTGCGCCATGAAGTGCGCGAGGCGAAGGCCCGTGTCGAGAATACCGTATCCGCGAAAGTGGACATTTGCGGACAAGGCAAGTTCCTGCGCGATGTCTAGTTTCGCGCCACACTTGACGAATAGCGCGGTCAATGTTGCGGTGCCTATATCACCGTCCGTTTTGACGCCTAGCGCGGCCTGTAGCTTTTCGGCGTTCATAATTGCATTTCCCGACCGAGTTGCTTGAATGCTTCGTCTATTGCGCGGGCTATGGCTTCGGTCAGGCTAATCACTTGGCCGCGCCTTTTGTATCTCGCCGTATTCGACTTCGAGCAACATCTGGCAGTAGTGAATGGCCTTGCGAACATCCTCTGCGCCGTTCTTGCTCCGGTGGCGGCTGATATACTTGACCACGTTGCCCGATGCCCAATCCATGCCGTTGCGCTGGATATAATCGAAGGGCTGTATGGCCATGCCCTTGTAATGAGCCCCGCCCTCTTGCTTGTCGAAGCTACTCATAGTCCTGCCCCGCATCGAACACAGGAACCGTTCCGGCCTTTTCCTCGTCCAGCTTGCGTTTGGTTTCCGCCTCGGCAAACGCGTCTGCCGCCTCGCAGCCTAGCCAAAAGGATATGCCAGCGATGGTTTGTTCGTCGCTCATGCAAAACGCTCCCTGATAGCCGCCCACACCGTGCGCCCATTGAACAACCGGCGGATTGCGTAACTGCGGGCAAAGCTGACGCCGGTGTATGCCACGCCGATTGCGATGTTGGTGGATGCCGAAATGCTCACACCGAGAAACCATGGCAGCAAGATCATGTTGGCGGCGAATGATACGGCCAGCCCAATGGCGATGTTGGTTAGCGCTTCCATTACGCTATCTGTGCGGGATTGTTTCATGCAGCCGCCCCTGGTTCGAAGATCATTTCCGGCGTCACCACAACTTCGGTCGCGCGACCAAAGTCGGAATGGAAGGTGATGGCGGTCATTTCGCGTTCGCTGATATAGCCATGCCTGGAGCCGTGGCTGTCATTAGCTGCCATCGTCGGGTGCTGGATCATTTTGATCCCGGAAAACTCCTGCCGCTTCTCGTGGTGATAGTGGCCGGTGTTGCCGTAGCGCTTGGTTGTCGAACCCCATATTTCAGGGAACATCGCCGCGAATGTGAGGGGCAGGGCATCCCACTTCTTTAGGTGCCCGTGGTGGTAAAATAGAGCGGTATTGCCCCACTTGATCGCATAGAATGGCTTTTCACTGTCAGGCACCTCCACTCGCGGTTCATCGCGATACAGGCGGGCAAACAGTTTGCGGAATATGAGTGATGTATAAAGGTCGTGGTTGCCTTCACATATCTGGAGAATGACGCGCTTGTGCTTTTGAAGCGCAAGGTGAACGAGCGTTTCTATCAGCCTAAGTGATACGTCTATGCCCTTGCCCGGCCTGCTGTCACCATCAACCACATGCCCCGATGTTGGCGTCATTGGCTGCAAGGAATCATAGTGCTGCCAATCGCCTTGGATCAGGACCACGCCAACTTCAGATGCTGGCGAACCGGAAGTGAGGAATTGCATTGCGGCCATTCCGGTTTCTTCAGCAATTTTCAGATCCCAATCAGCCCCACCCTCCATGCGCCACGCAAGCATGTTTACATGGTAATCGGTGAAAGTGTATTGAGTGAGCAACTTCGAAAGTGTGAGGGCTGGCGGTGCGATTGGCCTAACCGGCTTGATGTTTTCCGCCAAAGCCTCAACGGCGGCTGACAGCACCTCTAGCGCATTCTGCTGGTCGGGGGCTTGGCACTCCCAAGTCTGCTTGACTTGACCGTCTGCGTCCCGGTGAACCTTGATATACTTTAGGCCAAAGCCGGGCGCCGTGCCGCTTTCGACATGGCCGGGCGCATACCCCTGCGTTGCCGCGCGCCGCTTAATCTGGTTTAGCTTGGCGCTGGCATAGGACCGCTTTTGGCCTAATGCTTCGTCAGCCGCCAAGCAACTCCCGGTTTCGACAATGGCTTTTAGCGCCCTGCCTTCGGATTCGGTCTGGACGTAATCAAATAGCTTGGGGTCAATTTGCATAAACCCTCCTTTGGGGGCGACCGTTAGGCCGGGTTATTTTATTAAACCTGCCAGCCATTGCAGCAATGATGTTGCAGACGCCCCCAATGCACCCGCTGCAATCGCCACGCCGATCAGGATGCCCGCGCCCTTGTTTTTCAATGCGGCAAGTTCGGCAACGTCCGCCCGCTGTTCGACTTCCACCGCGTCCAGCTTCTTTTCGATGCGTTCCAATATGCCCTCGATGCGGGCCAGGCGTTCCCCCTGCGTCATTTGCGCCACCTGCGAATTGCCCAAGTCAGCGCCAGGTCAATGCCGATGCAGGTGAACACGAACAGCAGCACAAGGGCGGTGTAGCCAAGGCAATCCGCGATGGTGTGGATGAACGGGGTCATTAATCGAATCCTCCGATTAGTAAGCGGCCTGTGATTCATTCTTATCGTTATGAATCAGCGCATTATCGGCGCACACTGCTTGACATGATAAACTTCTGGAAAGACGAAACCGGCTTCGACAGCGGCAACAAGCTGCCCCCGCATATGGCTAAATATGCGCTGGCGTTTCTGGTGCTGAACGAAATTCGCGGGCTTATGGTCGCGGTGCCGATTGCCTTGCAGATTTGGGGTTAAGCTGGGCGTAGGGCCACACTAATGACACCCCACCGCCTTGATGCGCTAAGTGTATGCGTGACTGCTGCAACAGTTCCAGCAGTCGGCGCGTCAAGGCTGTGCAGGCTTAACATACTGTCAACAGATTCCGTTGAATTGTAATCATAATCCTCTGTCCAGCCGAACGCCGGGGTTGCAGAAGTTGTCATTTCAGCGTTTCCGAAATTCAAAACGCGCCTATCTACGCCTGCGGTAGTTACTGCACTTCCTGTCATGTTGGCGCTGGTGCCTATGTTTACAGCCAATCCTTCTGTTAGTGTGGCTGTGTCAACTCCACCCCAAAGGCTCATTGCACCAATTATCAGCGCCGACCCTGTGCCTACCAGTTGCGGCGTTGTTCCGAATGCTACGGTGCCACTTTCCGAACCGTCCAACACCTTGGAGAAAACCGCATGACGCATAAAGACAAACCCATTAATTCCCTGCTCTGAAATCTTAACCCATCCCGCAGGCGTATTTATAACGTGGTCCGTGCCTGCGCCTGATCGTGTTGATATATGCGCAAACGCGACCATATCTGTTTCGATGCCCACCGGATAAGGGACATCTACCGGAAGGCTGAACGATGTGTTATTGCGGTCTGCGGTTGTAAAACCTATAAGGGTCGGCTCTGTAAATAATGCCGCCGCAGCAAACACATAAGGATTGACCAACATCATGCGTAAGTTCCGATCAGCGTAACCTTCAGCCCCGCGCCCGCTATGGTGCTGCCTACCGTATCAATGTCGATTGTCATTTCGGCATCATCGGCCAATGCGCTGTCAGAGATAACCGCCGCCGTTGCCGCCGTGGTGCTGGTCTTCTCGGTGGCGTCGATGGTCAGTTTGGTGGACAGGATCGAAACGCCGCCTTCGTTAATGTCCACTGTCAGAACCGCGCCTGTCGGGGCCGTGGTCACGCTTGCACGAACGCCGGTCAGCGTCACCGCATCGGGCATCCGAAAGGTGATCTTTGCCGCGCCCGTGGTCAGCGCCGTGGTTTCATCGGAACAGGCCAGCGTGTAGATGAAGGGAACCGCTGCGACAGCCGCATCAACCTGCGCTGTCGAATATACGCCCAGCGTGGTGCGGGCTGCTGCTGCGTCGGCATCGTCCAGCACGGTCTTGGCAAAGGTCGAGACGCCCAGCGTCGTTAGGGCCGCGCCCGCGTCAGCATCGTCAACCAGCGTGCGGGCGAAGGCGGTAAAGTCGGCCAGCGCGGCAGCGCCCTCGCCCGTGTAATATGGCAGTTTGTCCGCAGCACTAGTTAGCCCCGCGATGGCCAGTAATTCAGAATCCAGAGTCCCGCTTTCCAGCCCTTCAAGATAAGTCGCAACCGCGTTTAATTGAGTGCGGAACAACGGCAACGCTGCAACAAAGGCATCGGCGGTGGTTACAAAGGTCGCGGGCGCGTCAATCCGGCTTGGTGCAGTCGGGAGCGCGTCGATTGTTGGTGCGGGCATTAGATTATGGCTCCGATGATTGCGCCAGTCAGGGTCCAGACAGTTAAATCAAGACGCGAGTTAAGCGCAGCGCGAAGGGTGCCGAGTGTCACCAGCGGCGCTTCTTCCGTAACCTCGCGGATCATGCCTGCGCAAAACCCCGCCCATGCGCCGGTCAGAGGATTGGGCCATAACAGGACTGGCAAAAGCAGCACGGCGGCAGCGGTTGCGTGGGCCACTTGGTCAAGTATCGGGCGGTTGCTCATATCAATATCCTAACGCTATCCAGAAGGCCGTGAAACCTGCGTCCGAACCGCTAAAGAGGGTTGCTGTGGTCGTGGTGTTGGATAGGATTTCAGCCTGCGTTGCCTGCGTTCCCGTCGCGGTTTCACCGGCCCCGCTGACCACACAAGAAACGCTGGTGGAACTGGTGAAGGCCACCGGAAAGGTGATGGTCGTGTTGCCGTTTGCGGCGGCGGTTTTGCGGCCCCATTGAACAAGATATGAAGTGCCGCCAATGGCCAAAGTGATTGCAATGCCGTTCCCGTTGCTGGTCGCGGTCGGTGCGGCGGCGGCTCCCAATGTGGCCAGCATCGCAGCCGCGTCGGCATCGTCCAGGATGGTCTTGGCAAAGGCCGTCAGATCATAGGTAGCGAGGGTATTGCTGCCGGTGAATTGCAAGCCCTTATCCGCCGCGCCGGTCAGTCCAGCTATGGCTGCAAGTTTGGCGTCATATGCCTGTGCGTCGGTTCCCAGCGTCAAGCCAAGCAGCGTTTTCATCGCAGCATAATCGGCGGCGGCAACAAGGCTTTTTGCATTGGCGGTAAGGCCAAGGGTTGTTAGCTGCGCGCTGGCATCTGCATCATCAATAAGGGCGCGTCCAGCGGCGGTAATCGTCGCCAGTGCCGAGGTCGATGCGCTGTTGTAATATGGCAATCTATCCGCTGCAGGTGTGTTCCCGGTTAAGGCCACC
>Ga0208426_1000123_pt1 | contig 13407 bp, 6 predicted proteins | sample DEB19_08_DNA_6_FD_184524 | JGI IMG/M metagenome (GOLD analysis project Ga0208426, IMG submission 184524) | Aqueous microbial communities from the Delaware River and Bay under freshwater to marine salinity gradient to study organic matter... | ecosystem: Environmental > Aquatic > Marine > Coastal ...
CGCCACTTACAACTCCCGTTGCACTTACTGTCGCTACTGCTATGTTGGATGATGTCCATGTTCCGCCAGTTGTTGCGCTCGTTAATGTAGTTGTTGAACCAGCACAAAGTATTGTATTTCCTGTAATTGAGGCTATAGTAGGTAAAGTGTTTATTGTTATGTTAGCACTTGCGGAATTGTTTCCACAAATATTTGTTGCTATATAAGTTAATTGAATTGTACCACTCTCATTAGAAGATGGAGTATAAATAATACTCGAATTGGTTAGGTTAGGAGAAATTACACCTTGACCAGATGTTGCCCAAAATCCTGAAGTTGCATTTGTTGTTGTTACAGTAAATGCAGCTGTTGTATTTTGACAGATTGTCTGATTTACTCCTATAGAAACAGTTGGAACAGCATTTGTTACTACTACAATATTTGTAAATGGTGAACCTACACAAGTAACACCTGAATTTGTAAATTGTGGAGTTATAGTATACACAACTTGTTGCGCGGAAGAACCATTATTCGCTAGTGTTTGTGAAATACTCGGCTGTATACTTATTTGATTAGATTCTCCTACTATTAGTGCACTAGGTATAACTGTCCATGAATATTGAGTTCCAGATGGAACTAAATTTGCACCTGCACCATTAACCGGTGTTGTTGTAAAGGCAGAACCTGAACAGATAGAAGAATTTACATTTGCAATCGAAATTGATGGATTTACTGTTACCGTTAATGGGAAGCTTAATCCTTGACATAAACCTAAAGTTGGCGTGACATTGTAAACTACACTGATTGGAGAACTTGTTGTGTTTGATAACGTTCCGCTAATTGATGCTGCACCTGTTGCCGCTGCAGTACCTGTTATTCCTGATACAATTGGAGCAGACCAAGCATAACTAATGTTGCTTGGAACAATGTTTCCACCACCATTTGATGGTGTAATATTGAACGAAGTCCCAGAACAAATTGTTTCAGTCTGTGAAGTACTTACTATTGGTCCTGGATTTACAGTTAACGTAAATGTTTTAGATGTACCATTACATGAAGTACCAAAAGTAGGCGTAACAGTTACAGTTGTGGAAATTGGCGAAGTTGTTGTATTTGTTGCTACGAACGCTGGGACATTTCCAATTCCACTAGCTGCTAATCCAACTGCGGTGTTTGAACTTGTCCAAGAATATGTTGTACCTAGTGACGCAGAAGTAAAATTTGTTTCTGTGAAACTTGCGCCAGCACATATTGTTTGACTTGTCGGTTGTGCCACTGCTGGAGTTGGATTCACCGTAATCGTATATGTTTGAGCTGCACCAGTGCAACCTGCTAATTCTGTTGGTTGAACACTATAGGAAGATTGAGATGGGCGTTTCCAAGTTAACATGAATGCTTCACCACCAGCATATTCTTGATGACGAGCCATGATTGAATAAACTTGACCAGCAACCATACTGTAATTCGCATAGTACGTTGGTGATGCTCCATGGCCTCCATAATAAGAAATGATTACCGAACCGTTGATTGACAAATCCACACCATCATCACCTGTTAAACCAAATGAATAAACTCCGGTTTCAGCCGGAACAAATGTTCCCGTAACTTTTACTGCAAAATAATTTTGACTTGAAGGAACAGAGATTCCAGCAGCTGTTAATGCGGATGCACCATTCCAATTTAATAAAGTAGATGGGTCTGCTATACCGGTAGACCATACCGTTGTATTCGAATTAGAAACATCCAACATATTTACCATCTCTGCAGCTGTCATGGCATAATCTGGGTATTGATTCGTTTGCGCATTACCACCATGTGTTTGGTAGATTGTATAAGAAAACTGGTTGGTCGGTGTTACGGTTATAGTGGCCGTCACAGGAGCTGTACCAGAATTCACAGCTGTGAATGATTGAACAGTTCCAGATCCTTGAGCTGGAAGACCAATTGATGTTGTATTATTTGTCCAATTGTAAACTGTTCCTGATACATTACCTGTTAAATTAGTTGCTGGCACTGCGGCACCATTACAAACCACTTGGTTTGTTGGGTCGTTTGCGGTAGGAATTGTTCTAACCGTAATCACGAACATTGAAGGTGTCCCTGAACAACCATTCGCGGCTGGAGTTACTGAAATCGTTCCTGAAATGTTTGCATTCGTTGTATTCGTTGCGGTGAATGCTTCAATATTTCCAGATCCACTTGCTGCCAAACCAATATTTGCATTGGAGTTTGTCCAAGTATATGCAGTTCCACTTACATTAAATGTACTTGAAAAAGATACCGCAGATGTTGTTTCACCAGCACATAGAGATTGACCATTCACAGGGTTAACGGTTGGTTTTGGGTTGATTGTGATTGTGTAAGTAATTGGTGTTCCTGCGCAACCTGCTGTTGTTGGATTCACTGTTACCGTTGCTATAATAGGTGCATTCGTTGTATTCACTGCAGTGAAAGAAGGTACAGAACCTGAACCACTCGCTGCTAAACCAATTGAAGTTGTATTGTTCGTCCAAGAGTAGGTAGTTGAACTTAACGAACTTGTAAATGATTGACCCGATATTGTTGATGCGTTGCATGCTATCACATTTGAAACTGCCGTTACAACGGGTTCTGGTTTAACTGTAATGGTTGTTGTAAACGCATTACCTGAACATCCAGCTGCGGAAATAGGAACAACCGTGTAAGTCACTGTTTCAGCTCCTGTTGTTACATTGTTAAACGCATCATTTACTAAAGCAGTTGAAGCTAAATTATTCGCTACTGCCGCTCCACCTGCTGAAACAGTTGCGTTGCCCAATGAAAGCGCAGTTACATTGTAAGTCGATGCCGCTACTGATGCACTAGATGGGAAGTTAACCGCTGCTGCTACATCTGAACACAAAGAAGCAATTGTTTGATTTGATACCACTGGTTCTGGGCTAACTGTTACTGTTAATGTAAATGTATTTCCAAAACAGCCATTAGAAGCAATTGGCGTAATCGTATACGTAATTGTTACTGCGGATCCTGTTGTATTTGTATAAGTATCGGTAATATTAGCATTCGTAGCTAATGTTCTTGCTACTCCCGGAGCAACTGCTACTGCATTTGAAGAAACTACTGTATAAGTATATGTATCACCATCTAAAAGTGAATTCACTAAGTTATCCAAAGAGTAATTCATAGCAACATCACTACAAATAGTTAATGTTTTATTAGTTACAATAGGTTCAGGACTTACTGCAATTGTAACGTTAAAGGGTGCACCAGGACAAAGTTGCGCACTTACTGGCACTATTGCGTATGTAGCGTTAATTGTTCCTGTTGCGCTATTGTTGTTATTTGTAAAGGCATCATTTGCCAGCGCACTAGCTGGTAAACCATTCGCAATAGCCGGAGATCCAGCTGTCGACATGCTGTTTGCATTGAAAGCAGTTACATTGTATGACGTTGCCGCAGTTGCAGAAGTTGATGAACCGAAATTTACTCCAACTGGCACATCAGAACAAGAAACTAAGTTTTGATCAGCAACAACAGGTAAACTGTTTACATTGACAATAATACTTGTTGGTTGCGCACACACGTTATCTGGGTTAATTACCTGATAGGTTGTTGTAACCGTTGGAGTTGCTGTAACAGAAGAACCTGTTGTAGCACTTAATCCTGTTGAAGGTGACCATACATAATTTGTTGATCCAGATGCAGTTAAAACAACAGAAGCACCGCTACAAAGTGTTGGTGCCGTACAATCTTGATCAGCAAAACCGAATGCAATTGTTGAATAATATTCAGAAACTGAATAATTGAAGGAAACACATGTATGTGTGCCAGGTATTTTGATAATTGTGAATCCTTCATTACCTGTAAGAGTAGTTGAAGAATTGTATGCCATTCCTTGTCCAGCCCAAACCACTTGATAGGGCGCAGAAGTATAAATCGGAACAGACGTTGCAGGGTTTCCAACACTTGCAAGGGCAAAGTGTGGATCCACCATCGGTTGACTAAAACATGCTTGGAAGATACCTGCATTTAAATTTCGAATAATTGATCCTGTGGATGGAACACTATATTGAGCAGGAAAAGTACTTGCATTATACATTCCCATATTTGTTTCCATGCCACCACCTGATTGGTTCACAGTAATGGTAGTGCCAGATTGACTAACACCCGTCGCTGTTGTTGGAGAGATACTCGTCATAGTTGCCCAAAGAATCTGACTAGGCACACAAAGACTATTCGAAATAACTAGTGCTGAAGGAATTGGATTCACTACAACTGTTGCAGAACCTGAGATATTGCTTGTACACGTTCCATTAGTTGTAGAAACGAGGTTTAAGATCGAGTTAGTGGATACACCTGTAGCAGTAACTATAACCGTTCCATTGGAACCAATTATTACTGTTGCAGCCGTTCCACCATTGAAGTTGTATGTTACTGTACTTCCAGCAGTTCCAGTGATCGTAAATTGTGCGTTTTGGTTGGCACAAATTGGAGTGGTGATAGGAGCAGCTGTTGCAGAAATTATTGTTGGTTGAGAAATAGTGGTTCCTGTCGAACCATCAAGATCAATTACACAAGTTGTATTTGCTGCATCACGCATGGAAACTTGATAAGTTCCCGCTGTTAATGCTGCAAATGTATTCGATGTCTGCCAAGTCGTACCATTGATACTATATTGATAAGAACCAGCACCTCCTGTTGAACTATTAATAGTAATTGAACCGTTATTGTTTCCATAACAAACTGTCACTGGAACTGCCGCGATTACCCCTGCTAGTGGAGCTGTTTGTGAAATCGTGAATGAGGATGTGGCTGTTAAACCTTGTTCATCTGTTACTGTCAAGGTAATGGTTGTAGTTCCTGACTGACCACTTGCGAGCGAATATACAAAAGAAGCAGCACCCGCAGAGGTTGGTTGCGTAACTGTAATGTTTGCATTCGGCAATAATGTTGTATTCGAAGATGTCACAGCAACAACTAAATTGTTCTCCAATGACTGCACATCATTAACTGTAAAGTTAATAGGAACAATTGTTCCTGAACCACAAGCAAACGTTGTATTCGAAGGCGTTGTTATTGTTGGTGCTGTATTTGTAATCAACACTGGTGTAGTTGCTGTTGCCCCTGTATTATCGGCCATGTAGGAACAAATACCCACTTGATCTCCTGTTGACGGATTGACAAACTTCAATGAATAGTTTCCCGTATTTGGCAGATTTACTGCATAGAAACAATATTCTACCATTGTAAACCCGCCTAGAGTGCTTATTACAGAAGGCGGTCCAACTTGTGTATTGGAAGAAACTCCATTTATCCAAACTGTGGTAATTGCTGGGAATATTGTCGGGACATCCGCTGCAGCCCATTTGAAACGGATAGAACCCGTTTTAGCTGTGGCTGGTACGTTTGCATAAGCTGTCCCTGCTACACTTGCGTTTAAAGGTGTTCCACTTACTCCTGGGCAAGATGATGCCCCACCATTACCATTACTACGTTGATCAATTAGACCACATACGAAAAGGGTGGTAAAATCTTCCGATGAAATGGATGAAGTGGTCAATACACTGTTAAGCATAAATTGAGAGACAAAATATGTTGTATAATTTGTTAGTGGTTTTAATCCTGTTATTGGCAACGTTGTAGTCACACCTGAACCTAGGGCTCCTGAACCTGTTGCAGCTAAAGTTACGGAACCATAATTCGTTCCTGCGATAATTTGGGCTGCCGTAGGAGGTGTTGATCCTAAAGGAACAGTAATTTGATAACCTGTTGCAGTAGCAGATGAAAAAGCATTTAATGTTGCCGTGGTTGTTCCAACATTGGTAATAGTAATACTAGATGATGCAACCTGAGAAATAACTTGTGCGATTTCTGAAAGTGCACCAGCAGCATAATAATAATCAAAAGACTGGGTTTGACCTACACCAATATCCGGTAACCTAATAAACATGGCATATGAACCATCGTTGTTAGCACTTAGAGGAGCAGCCTCAGGATTAAGATTAGTAGCATTTGTGAAAGAACAACAGCCCGAATGCGTCATATTCGCCAATGGAGTAGTTGCGTAAAATAACACTGCTTCATTACCATTCGAGATTTTTAGAGCCTTTGATTGTTGGGTAATAGATGTATTATCCACCCATGCACCATTGACAATATTTCCTTTAGTTTTGGTATTGACATCCGTAACACCAACATAATCGTCTCGTGTACCAACCCAATACCTAACATTGGTTGCTGTTGCTGATCCAACATTTTTAATATTCGTAGTAATTTTACAGAAGTTATCATTAGCTGCTGCTACATAATATGTAAAAATCACTTCAAACAAGTCGGTACCGACCTGAATATTTCCTTTTACTTTTATTGTACCATAACCAGAAGTAGCGCCAGTTGCAATAAATCCTGTATTGTCAAAAACTTGGTTGGTCATTACAGGATTTTGCACGATTGTTCCATTGCGATTCCAGCTCGTTGTTCCAACACCACCAGATGCCAATTCAAAATCTAATGGATAATTACTAAATGTTAATTTATACCAAGTATTGTTTACTGGACTTCTATAGAACGGTTGTTGAACGTTTCCTGTATTATTAATTGATAATTCGAGGTCATTGCCATAACGCATGTCTCCCGAATTGAGATGTTTATTTGTTCCTGTCCATGTCTGACCAAAAACAAAAGTGGATAACAATCCAATAACTGCGGTTAAAAATAACTTTGTACTATTCATCTTCTTAGATTATTTGCGCCAAACGGCATTTTCTTTCGTTAATAGGTACTCGTGGTGAGTTGTTTGAGCCTTACTATCCGTATAGTAAAATTCAATGTGCGCTTTGGTTGCCGAAATATCCATTCGCCAAAAAGCAAGCATGACCCCATTATTTAGCGCTACTTCTGGTTTCCCTCCGGCAACAAAGTTCACATTGTTGAATGTGTAACGTTTATTAACTAACTCATTATAACTATCTAACAAAACTATTTTGAAACCATTATTCGTTCCTAAAGAGGAAGCGAAATCGGTTAAAATAACTTGCAATATTTGATCGGCATCCGAAGCTTGGGTGGTTGGTTTATTTATTGTTGAACTTTGTTCAAGCGTACTGACCTGATTTTTGACACGCTGAGCAAAGCTCAAAGTGCTAGTGAGACAAAATAATATTACTAAATACTTCATTTATTTGTTATTTGAATTTTTGTAAAAAATAAAACTTCTCAAAATAGATTAATTAAAAATTTAAAGATTTATAAATCAGAATGTTAATAGATGAATAACCTTTAAAAAAATATTTACTTAAAAACCATAATTTGATTTTTAAAATAAAAACACAAACTTAATCAGCTAAAAATTAAGTTCCTAATTTATATAACTAAATAATTGCAACTCGTAGATTCAACAAATAAAAGTAATCAGTTTACTGGTATATAATCTGCTTTCAAACATCGAAAACCTATATTCATAAAAGGATACAGCAACAAAGCAACGTATAATTGGTTCGATATTTCCTCGGAAGATGGTGTTTGAAAAAAATTCAGTTCGAACCCTCGAAATCAATCGGGTGGTTTCTCTGATACTCAATGCTGGCAAGACTTCTGGAGGGAGTAAAAAAGAAAAGCACACCGATTTTGGCGTGCTTTCCTGTGGAGTGGTGATGGAGGGAATCGAACCCCCGACACAAGGATTTTCAGTCCTTTGCTCTACCGACTGAGCTACATCACCTAACCGTTATTGTGGGGGCAAAGATAACAACTTAATTTTATCACCAAAGGAAGGAAGTGATTTTTTTTTTGAATTCTTACATTATCTTTGCACCGATGGTGAAAAAAAATACTGTTTTTGTCGTGGATGCAGGAAATACAGCAATTAAAATTGGTGTATTTAAAAATGGTGAACTAATTGAAATTCATCGTTTTGCTGACGAAAATATGGCGAAAATATCGGAACTGTACGAACGTTTTAATTTTCCGCCTTCAATTTTATCTTCTGTACTAAATTCTGCGGATACAAATACTTTAATGCAACAGTTTGAGAAATGTCTACTTGTTGACGCTTCCATGACATTCCCAATCCATTTAAATTACAATACGCCAGAAACACTAGGAATAGATAGGATCTGTAATGCAATTGCCTGTGCAACGGCAAAACCAAATCATTCTGTTGTATGTATTGATATTGGTACGTGTATTAAGTTTGATTTTGTGGACAAGTCAAATACCTACCAAGGCGGATCTATTTCGCCTGGAATTGCCTTACGGTTCAAATCTTTAAATGATTACACAGCAAATTTGCCCTTGCTGAAAGAAATTTCAAAGATTAATATTGTCGGAAAATCAACTGTTGAAAGTATATTATCTGGCGTAATGAATGGAATTCAGGCAGAAATTAACGGAATAATGCAGAATTATCAGGATGAATTTGACGACTTAACGTTTTTTATGACTGGTGGAGATTTACAATACTTTGATTTCCCTATAAAAAATAACATCTTTGTAGATTATAATTTAACATTAAAAGGTCTTTACCAAATATATTTACGAAATGCGCATTAAATTAGTTTCTCTTTTCTTAGTTTTAATAAGTGTTCAAGTAGCTGCGCAAAAAACATCCAATTCACCATTTTCCTCCTTTGGATTTGGAGAAAAAGATGGAATGGACCACGCGACTTTTACAGGTATAGGAAATTCTACCATTACCTATTTCGATTCTACCGTTGTGAATTTTTACAACCCTTCCACATACAATACTTTGGGTCAAGGGCAACCAATATTTTCGCTTGGTATAACTTCTAGGCTTTCTTTTTACAACCAAAACGCCGTAAATGTATTCAAAGCAGCTGCTTTCGTGGACCATTTTGCAATGGCTTTTACCTTAAAAAAGCACTTTGGTTTAGCATTTGGATTAAAGCCGTTTTCAAGAAAAGGTTACGATATTGCAGAGCGAGTTGCCGTCGGATCTGATTCCTTGAAATATTCCTATATCGGAAGTGGTGGAACAAACCAAGTTTTTATTGGACTGAGCACTAATTTGATAAAGCTAAAAAAAACAACCCTTTCTATTGGAACAAATTTGAGTTATTTGTTTGGAGCTTCTACAAATGAAAGAAGAAGTCAATTGATTTCTGGGACGTCCTTATTTGGTGGAGTAGATTACAACACCATACGTATGAATTCGTTTCATTACGAATTTGGAGCATATTTTAGACAAACTGTTCGCGAAAAACACGATTTTACTTTTGCAGGGGTACTGGAACCTGCACAAAGTTTGAATGCAACATTGGATAACTATTTATTTCAAGGAACTGTTGGGAACCCAAATACCTACGATACGTTATTTTCTACCTTAGATCAGACAGGTAAAATTAAAATTGCATCCACATTAAATTTAGGTTTCAATTATAACTTTAAATTTAAAGACACAAAAAAGGATAATGCTTCACGCAATTCGGAAATCGGAATTCACTTGAACTATTCCACGACAGACTGGACAAACTTTTCATCGACATTCAATCCAAATAGCGAATTACTTGCAACGTCAAAATTGACCTTTGGAATTCAATACACTCCTGAATTTAAATTTCTAGAAAATACGATAAATTCCAGTTTTTTGGGCAGAACACGCTACAGGGCTGGTTATTACCAATATACACTTCCCTATTCCGCTGACGGGTCACAACTGCGCGACTTTGGCACAACATTTGGTTTCGGAATCCCAATAATGGGTCAACAATCTCTTTCCAGCGTAAATGTTGGAGTTTCACTTGGAAAAAGAGAAAATGGTGCCGCCAATACAATGAATGAGAAATATATTGGAATTAATTTTGGTGTTTGCTTAGCACCAGCGAATTTCGAAAGATGGTTTAAAAAAAGAAAATTAGATTAAAACAAACAAAATGAAACTAGGTAGATTATTTTTAAGTGCAATTGCAGGAACAGCAACGTTACTTTCTTTTAACGTTTTTGCGCAAGAAGAAACAGAACAAGAAAAAGAATGCAAAAGGATGCGTTTTTTGGCGGGTGAAGAATTGAAAATTCAAAATTATGCCATTGCGACAACTTATTATTTGAAAGGCGAAACTATTTGTGGCGGTTATGATAAAGCCAATTACGATAGAATGGTTGGGACCTTGAGAAATACAATTAGCAGTGAAACAGATAAGGTGAAAAAAGCAACCTACATGGATACTCTATTAGCCGTTTATACACGAATGGAAGAGAAAGGTATCTACGACAAGTCCAATGACTTAATTCGCGCAACGTATATCGTTCAAGCTACAAAACCAAATCGTGTTTTGGCAAATGAATTATTTGCTAGAGGAATAAATGCCTTCGGCATAAAAGCAAGTGAAACAAATATCTCACTGTTCTATTACAATTTGTATGTGTTGCATACAGAAGCGGCTGCCGATAAAAAAGCGGAATACAAAAAACAATTGATTTCAGAATACTTTCACCTTTCAGCTTTGATTGGAGAGGCAAAAATGTCTGTGAAAACGCAAGAAAATCTTACTACCTACTTCAATAATGTTGTTCGTACTTGTGCAGATATTCTTCCGGAATTAAAAGGCTTTATGTCTACTTTACCCGTAGAAGTAAATCTAAAAAAGAGTACGGTAAACAATTTCATAAGTTTATTAGAAAATAAAGGTTGCTCCGACAGCAAAGAATATGAAATGTTAATCGATACCTTAATTTCTATTGATCCATCCATTGATGCTGTATTGGCAAAAGCAAAATTATTGCGCGCTAAAAAACGCCACTCAGAAGCTATTGCAACCTTAAAAAATGCAAAGGCAATGACAACAGATTCGGAGAAAAAAGAAGAAATCGAATTTATGATTGCTGAAACTCAATTTATTTCCGGAAGTTACAATGCAGCATATACAACCGCTTTAAGTGTATCCGGAAAAAATAGATCTGACGCAGTTAGACTTGCTGCATCTTGTGTTGCTAAAACTGCAAACAGCTGCGGAACGAGCACGCTAGAAAGAAAAGCAAATTATTTATATGCTGCCCAATTGGCGGATAGATCAGGAGACGGTTCGGCTGCAGCTAAATACCGCGCTGCAGGCCCTGGTGATGGAGATTGGTTTGATGCAGGTGTAACAAGTGTTACGCTTTCCTGTTGGGGAATTACAGTTTCTAAATAAATTGGCTAAAAATCCCAAATACATTTTTAACTATTGGATTCCTGTTGGTGCTTTACTGACAGGAATTCTTTTTTCTTGCGTCAATGATCTTGAATCCATTGAGAAAGTAACCTATGACCCGAAAGCTGCAAATGAAGTAACAAAAAACCTGCATGTTTTCTATACAGACTCTGGGTATGCTCGTGTTGAAATTTTTGCGGCATTGGCGGAAACCTTTTCAAAACCGGAAGCAATTACAAAACTAAAAGACGGAATTAAAGTAAATTTCTTTTCACCAAATGGCACTGTAGTTTCTACACTTACTGCCTTGTATGGGGAAATAAACAATTCGCGGGGAACTATTTTTGTGCGCGACTCTGTTCAGTTGGTGAACTATGAAAAACAGCAACGTTTAAAAACGGAAGCGCTGTTTTGGAATCAAAAAGATAGTCTAATATACACTACTTCAAATGTTGTAGTTCGATCGCCCAAAGGAGTTCTATTTGGTGAGGGAATTCGGACCAAACAGGATTTTTCGTCCTATGAATTCTTAAAGCCATCCGGCAACTTCCTAATGGAAAAATAAATTGGGAACATTCTTTCCCGTATCTTTGTGCTGCAACGAATTTTTTGACCTTAAAATAATGTAAAATATGCAAACGTATAATAAAATAATGCTTTACTTCTGGCTATTCGCAGCAGCCTTTATTTTCATGTTTATCAGCTATATGAGCTATACAGACGGCATTAAAAAATGGGGGTTTTACTACGTATTTGTATTAACGTCTCTTGGAATGTTCTTTATTAAGAAATGGATGATGAAACGAATGGAAAAAGAACTGCGTTTTCTAGCGGAAAAGAATAAGAAAAATAACTAAACAATACAAAAATACCAAGGCTATTTAATGAGAGTAATATTCCTTTTTTTCATTCCAATACTGCTTCTCCTTAGTTTTAAAAGCGCAGCTCAAAAGTTGCTGAGCGGAACAATTTTGGATGAACGAAATATTGCAATCCCATATGCAAAGGTATTTGTAAAAAACTCCGCAGAATTGCGCACGATTTCTGATGCTAACGGTTATTATGAGCTTAGCTTATTTCCAAGTGAGTATTTCCTGGTATTCAGCGCTTCCGGTTACGAAGAAAGAGAATCTTATGTTGTCATCAACGACATGCCGATTAAACGAGACATGCAACTTTTTCCTTCTAAATTTCAAGATCTTGGAGCCGTTGATGTATCGGTCAAAAAATCAAATCCTGGACGAGATATTGTCTTGAACGTTGTAAAAATTAGAGATAAAATAAATCCTTGGAACTATGCGCATTCCGTTGAGGGGTATAGTAAAGCTTCTGAAAAATTAACTCCTAAAGAAGGAGAAAAAAAAGAAAAACAAAGGAAAGAGGAAGAAATTCCAAGCGATGCAATCGAGGATCCTTTTGCCGTAGAGCGAAAAAAACAAACAGATCTTGCCAATAACATGAATTTGGTAGAAGTACAATTTACCCGAAATTATTCACCGCCAAATAAAGTTAAAGAAATTCGAAATGCCTATGAAAAAAGAGGCTCCGATCAAAATCTATATTATACAACGACTGTAAAATCCAATTTCAATTTTTTCGAAAATTTACTTTATTTGGATGATCTTCACCAATCTCCAATTAGTTCTCCATTATCTGGGCCTGGAATTTTGTCCTACAAATACAGATTAGAAGAACAATACGAAGAAAATGGGCGGAAGATTAATCGCATTAAAATTATTCCAAGATCTACCTCTACCACAACGTTAGAAGGATATATTTGGGTAATTGATTCCATTTGGTTAATCCAAAAACTGGAACTTACGCTAAATAAGGGAAATCTATTGGTTTACGATTATTTCAAGATTAGTCAAACCTTTAGTCAACCTGGCGATTCTATCTGTATTTTGGTGAAACAAGAACTGGAATACGGAATAAAATATAAAGACGAAACAACAAAAGGAAAAACGTGTACCGATTTTTCCAATTATAATTTTAATCCAAAATTTAGTTCTAATTTTTTCGGAAATGAATTAGCCGTTACGGAAAAAGAAGCCTATGAGAAAGATTCTACTTATTGGGGAAAAAGCAGAACAACAGTGTTAACGGAGGAAGAAAAAAAGTTTATCCTTGCAAAAGACAGCATTCGAGATTATTATAACCGGAAAGAATACATCGATTCTGTAGATCAGATCTTCAATAAAATTACCGCATTAAAAGTACTTTGGTTTGGCGTTGACCACCGCAACAGAGACAAACGAACCCAATGGACAATTAGCTCATTAGCAGCAACTTTACGCCCAGT
>Ga0208426_1000124_pt1 | contig 13365 bp, 42 predicted proteins | sample DEB19_08_DNA_6_FD_184524 | JGI IMG/M metagenome (GOLD analysis project Ga0208426, IMG submission 184524) | Aqueous microbial communities from the Delaware River and Bay under freshwater to marine salinity gradient to study organic matter... | ecosystem: Environmental > Aquatic > Marine > Coastal...
GCAAAAGCTGTGAATGGATCTATCATACTCGTCTAAACCAAGGTTTTTCTTTTACTTCCCAAAATATGCATACGCTGGGGCTACGCTGTGAGTAGTCGGCAGAACCTGTCCATTTTGTACAGACATACTCTTGATTCTTTTTTAAGTTGGTGCCATCTAATGGTATATTACTAGCATAAATCGTAATGGACACGCATAATGTAATTGCCAATAGAATCGTATCTATCATGGTATTCCTTTGTAACTCATTATAAATTAACAATATAGAACATCACTTCAATACATATTTATAATGGCCACCAATTCAGTTACCGCTTCTCAAGGTAGATATAAAGCTCATCCATGTCCTAAGTGTCAAATAATACACAAAGGCAAAGGACCGTATTGCTCTAAAGTTTGTTCTAATCGCGATAGAGATGATGAGTACAAAAAGAAGATGAGCGACATGAAAAAGTTTGGAGATAAAGGTCAACAAGTTATATGGGAACTTAATTGGGGCGAGGACTATGAACCTATTATCGCAGGTGGACCTATTGGACTCGCGGATAATCAATTTGTTCAAGATGGAGACGTGTGGACCAGTGAATAAATATGTAACAACATTAAGGATAACACATGATGCTCATTACCGTTATGATGCACTGGTGGAAGAACGTATGGGACGACATACTTAAGCCAAAAGAATAACAAAGGACCTTCGGGTCCTTTTGTCGTTTCTAGTGTACATTAAATCGTATTCATGATACAATGGACATATTAAGGAATCATATGAAATACAGTGTAGCAATCATCGCAGTCTATCATCACACAGCCAACGAGGTCAAGGGCGAGCACGTCTTTGATAACCTGACCGAAGCGACTCAGTTCGTCAACGATTGGAACGCGCTGCAGTACATTCAGACTCGCACCAACACCGATCCTATCATCATCGCGATGAACCCACTGCCATTTGGAGCCTAACATGAGTGAATCCAATCCTCTCCCCAAAGATCTCAACAAACCTATGTACAGCGTGGGTATCTCATCCGATGGTCGTACACAACTTATGATCAATGGCGACTTTGGCACAAGTATTCTGACTATGGATACCGATGGTGTAGAACAGATGATACGACTCCTTGAGGCCACGCTATGACTGGGTACAGCATCGGTCATCTTGAAGATTACGATCCATCGATCTTCTTCAGTGATAACACCAACACTGAGGTAGGTCGCCTCAGCTTCAAAGACGGTGTCATGACCTTCACGGGTAACGCAGACGAATCAGCACTTACTTTCCTTGACTTTATAAAGAATCAGTACGACACTGGCTACGCTAGAGTGATGGATGAGAACTATACACTCAAGCGTAGAGTGGACGAACTAGAGATCAGGCTCGACAGCGAGGAGCGTGACAGCGAGGGCAAGACTCGTCGTTGGTTCATCGGTGATCGCGTGCTGGTTGGTCCCAATGGCATGATCGCGACGGTGATTAAGCAACGCCTACATTATGATGGATCAGAATCGTTCTTTGGTAACGTGGACCTGATGTACGACGACGGAGTGAAAGGTGAGTCTAACTCTTGGCAACTAAAGGATGCAGATGAGTAAACAGCATCCAAGATACCAAGCAGCGTTAGATAAAGAGGCGTTGACGATAAGAAATCAGATAGATAAGGAAGTTATGATGACAATGAAACTTGAAGCATTGAATAAGATATTGCTCGCCATGTTAGGTGATGCTCGTCTCGTTGACATGTGGTGGAACGGGCAGAACAAAGCATTCCACTATGCGACACCTAAGGAGATCTACGAAGAGACTCCCGAGGATGTAATCAAATACGTTATGGAGCACTATCAGCGATGAAGTATAGAATCATTCACGAGGTCGATGGAAACCGCAATGAACACTACGAGGTCCAGTTCTACCAGTATTCCTTCTTCGGTGGCAAGTGGGTCAACCATAGGATATATCGTAACTCCGGCTTCGAGGGATACTCACTCACCGCTAGGTACGACACGCTCGAGGAAGCACAGAAGGTAGTGAACGCTCGTACGATCATGCGTACAGTAGCAGAACATGGAGTAGTATATGATCGAACCGAATTCTGACGTCGTGGGCTATACGATCACGCCGATCATCCAACCCAAGGGTTACATCTACACCTGTGCATTCATCCTCTGTTATAGATGCAAGGGAGCAGTGTCGAGCCACGGCGGACCAATGTACGACGCGATCTGTATCAAATGCTTTAACGAGATCAATCATGACCTGTCGCTGTAAGGTATGTCTATACTACGAGGAGTTCTCCAGTCGTATCGATCTTCTACCGGTCGAGCATCAGGACTTCTTCCATCAGATGTACGACAATACAGTACACCTTCAGAGTAAGTTCAATCACCTACGAGCAATCATCGAAGGTTCATGGCCTGGCGCCGACGAGATAATCAAACGTAAGAGAGAAAAGTATGCTGTACATAGTAGCGGGAAACAATAACGAGTATAGAAACTGGGTAGCAACACAGACTCGCTGCCATCCCGGCGACACTAGGTACGTTGACAACCCAGACCAACTACGTGGCCTACGCATCATCGAAGGTCTCTTCATTGGTACGTGCTACGATAGAATAGACATTGCCAAGATCGTGGAATATATCAATGTTATACGCTCTAAGACCGCAAAGCCCTTGATACGACTACAAGACCTGCTGTGCCTCAGTAGATACACAGCGACTGATCACACCTTCCTGAACACAACAGTACCGAGCTGGTCACAGAACAACATCCCTGTCGCCAATGGTGGCACGTCACAAGCATACCCCTCTCGTCAAATGGGTAAGACTGCAACGACCGGCACTATTGCCACAACTCTAGGACCAGCATATAACAACACAAGCTATAGGAACAACACAAGCTCAACACTCGTCGGTAGGTCCTATGATATGATGATCAGCGACGAGTACGAGATAATCAACTCACTCCCTGTTGCTCAACCAGCACCTTACTTTCAAGACAAGACTATTGGATACGGGTACGTCCCACCAAGCTCCTTCAAAGTCCCGCTATCCGCAAACACCACGTCAAGCGAGAGTATGTTCAATCTACAGGAAGCAAAGCTGTATAAGAGCTACATCACCAATCAGTACAATATAGAGACTAATACTATAGATCACTACTTCAACGATAAGAAGGAAGCACTGGACTTCGCTAAGGCTCACAACGCACAAGCATTGGCCTACAAATGAATACCGTGTAGTAATTTAATTACCGTGCAGTATTTTATTGAACTATCCGTACATGTAATGAATTAGTAGTAAACGAAAAGTATATGTACAATAAATCGTTATCGTGTTACAATAGATCTATCAACAACAAGGACACACATGCTGAACTCCTCATCGACAATGTACATTCGAATCGTTCCCGCCGATCGTGACCGAGGCTACATGCTTCTCGTGGGCTGGGTCAAGCCAGTGATTCAGAAGACGGCAACGCAGATCACGACACTCTCCGTACTAACACGTGCTAGTCTAGACGCCGCGATCGACAGTGCCACGAAGTCGTACAAGCCTGCATCCGTAGTAGACGTTACACCTGCTGGCATCCACGCTCAGCTCCGCAAGCTCTTCGGCGAATCGAAGACACCAGAACTCATCGCATAACACACTAACCAGAGGTAACAATGATACGTACACCAGGACTGCAGCTCTCAACAATGCTAAAGATCGTGCTAGATGCTCACGATACTGACACTAACACTATACTCAGTAGAGAACATATGCTTCATCCGCTCAGGACCATGACGAGCATGAAGACCAACGACGAGGAGCTTAATTGTATAGCGGCGGGTCATGATCTGCTGAACGTGACCGATGTAACGCTGAACGATCTAGTGATTGCCGGCTTCACTGATCGTATACTGAAGGGTATCATCCTTCTGAAGGAGACTGATACGATCGAGCAGTCGTTAGACAACATCTGCCAGTCCGAAGACACCATGAAAGTGGCTATGGCGTGTCTGCTAGACCGTGGTGCACTCCGCAATATACCGACGTGCAAGTCTAAGAAGGTCAGTGACTACTACACTAGCTACATACGAATTAATAACTACCTGAAAGACGTTGAAACTTGTGCGCTGCTGGGCCTGAAGCGTCCAGTGTTTGAATAAACGACGGATCGACACTGCATACGTTAGATTTGCCGTCTCTAAGTTGTTGATTCTAAAGGGATTTTCCATGCATTTTCAGCTGTTTTTCAGCATCGAAGGGGTTACCAAGGGTAGAATGCAGAACTGCTGCACGAATCTATAAGAAAACGGTGTACAATAAATCGTCTATTTGATATAATAGACTCATGAACAAACTAACCTACCTAGAAGTCTCGGCATCCCTCAACGATTTTGCTAACTTGTCCTATCAGGATCGTGGTAGCTTCTCATATGCCTGTGGAACCTTCCAGTCGATGCTGTCCAGTCTGGTCTCCGAGCTGCCAAAGCACAAGCAGGCTGAGTTCCTCCAGACTCTAGAAGATGCAATGAAGCGAGTGGCACAACCAGCTTGATTATGACAACATACGCAACACGAGAAGAAGCAGTGGAAGCTGCTAAGGCAGAGTCTGCAGGGATGCTAGAGAGTCTAGACACTATTGAGTTCGATGGTCAGAACTGTGAGGACGTTGACATGGACTGCGATGGCTGGGATGGCAATGATCGTAGGTGCGAGTGTGGTAACCGGCGTGTTGGCTGGACATTCACGAACTACAACAATTGCTGGCAGTACTACGCAGAAGCGTATTAAAGAGTTGTGTACAGTAATTAGACGTTATGGTATAATTGATCTATCAAAAGGAAACATGATGGACAATCCATACAACAACTGCTGTAATCAAGACACCGGACCGGAGGGCAAGGCCACTATGATCAGTGCGGCTGACATGATCAAGGCTGGCACGCTGGTTATGGACCGTGTTACCGGCGAGATGTACGATCCTCAGGCTAAGTTCGACGAGTTGATGCAGAAAGACGAGATCGTTGCCGTGCTTAAACGGTTAAAAGTGCGCTAAACGGTGTACATTAAATCGTCTATTTGATATAATAGATCTATCAAATCAAAAGGAACCAGTATGACTACAGTAGCTCAACTCCACGCAATGGACACAGACACTCTACGAGCAATGAATAAGACCATTGTTGCTCTGCTCAATAGCCGTAACAAGGCTACTCAAGTACAGGCAGCTGGCAAGCTCTATGCCGGACTACAGGTCAAGTGGACTGGTCGTAGTGGTATCCCCATGACTGGTATCGTGACTAAGGTCAAGATCAAGATGGTCGAAGTGAATGCTGGTGCTGCAGGCTTGTGGAACGTGTCTGCAACAATGTTGAAAGCCGTGGCATGATAGTTTACGCACTCTATAGCATCTACTGTAATGAGATTGACTCTTGGGAGAACATAATTGATTTGTATCGGGATCCAGAAGATGCTTATACTGAGTATCAAAAACTGCATAATGCCAATGAGAATGACAGCCAATCCTATGATGTACGTGGTATGGCTGTAAAATAGTATACTAAAACAGTCAACTATTGGTGTACAGTAAATCGTCTATTTGATATAATTGATCTAATCAAACAGGATACCTATGAAACAACTTATCAATGATCTAATCGAAAGCGGTGCAATCGTTTGGGTTGCTATCTCGATATCACTGTTTGCATACACTATCAGCACACTCTAAGGACTATATGAACACCGTAACAGCAACCTTCTCGAATCTTGACTTCAAGAACTTTGACCAGTACAAGGAAGATGCAGTCTTTCTGGGTCTGAGCATGATCCGATTCCGTGTAGAAGACTTCAAGTTGGTTACGTTTGACCTGAAGGGCAACTACGAGATGATCAAGACCTTCACTGGTTGGATCAACAATCCCCAGAACTGGACAGACGAGGCTCTGGAAGACGCCAAGATCATGGCAGAAGCCGAGTTCTACACTGGCGAGCAAGAATAATAGTTGACTAATTTAGTATACTACTACGAAGTAGTGTACAATAATTAGACGTTATGGTATAATTGATCTATCAAAACAAAGGAACTAATATGAACAAGACTATCGACTCTTCTACTGGCGGCACCATCCAATTGACTTCTACCGGTCTGGTGCACAAAGCTGGTTCCGGTGCCTACTCTGGTCGAGTAGCTGAACTGGGTGTGGAATGCAAGGTTGTAGATGCTCCTAAGCGTGGTCGTGGTCGTCCTAAGTTGGTTACCTCTACCAACGGTTTCTATGACTTCTCTGCCTTCCAGACACCAGTCAAACTGAAGAAGTTCGAAGGTAACGTTACTGTTGTAAAGGCTCGTGTATGAGCTTCATGGTCCAGTACAAGGATGGCTACGGAGCACTCCATAACGTGGAGCTCCTCGCTGCAAACATTGATGCTGCTTGGGATCTGGCTGAGAAGCTGCTAGGATCAGAGACTGTGATCCAACAGATCTGGACGCCATGATGAAGGTCTGGAAAGAGCTGTCCAGGATCTACTGGGAGAGCCATGACACTTCCCTGGTGCTGGAGTACGGAAGTACAGATGCAGCCAGTGTAGTTCTCTACCGTAGGGCTAAGTTACACTACAAGACTCTTGCTCTGATCTACGATGACCGGCAAATAGTATACTAAAACAGTCGGGTATTGTGTACAATAAATCGTCTATTTGTTATAATTGATCTATCAAAACGAAACAGGATAGATTATGAACTTAGAAATCGGCACCAAGATCCAGTACACATGTGCTTTGGGTACCCTCGTTGGAACCATCTCGAACATCCGAGTTGCTCCTACTGCTAAGAAGGGCTTCCTGAACACCTGGTTGACACTGGACTTGCCGGTTCAGGATGGTGTCATGTTTGCCCACAAGACTCAGATCACCGGCGATGACTCCAGCTTGAAGATGTTCAAGGTAGCAGTAGTATACTAAAACAGTATACTACTGGTGTACAATAAATCGTCTATTTGATATAATAGATCTATCAAAACAAACAAGCAAAGTAACAAAATGAACACTAGCATCTCCTTCGACAAAGCCTCTTCTAAGTACACTTGCAACATTGATGGTAACACCTTCAAGACTGGCAAGAAAGACTACATCGAGTACATGTTCAAGAAGATCACCGGTGTGAAGAAGTCCTTCGACGAAATCACCGGCACTGTCAAGGAAGTCAAGTCTGATCGCTTCTGTATCAACCAACGCTTCTCCTTTGTCGAGAAGCTGATCTCGATGGTAGCATCTGGTGTTCAACCCTCTGCTGTAATTACTGGCCAAGGTGGACTTGGTAAGACCTACACAGTCATGAAGACTTTGGTCAACGCTGGTTACGTTGATGGATCCACTCTGGCAGACTTCCAAGTCGGTCAAGTTGTTCAGCGCTCCAAGATGTTTGTTACTGTCAAAGGTTACTCTACTGCTAAGGGTTTGTTCCGGACTCTCTTTGAAAACAACGGTTCGGTTATCGTGTTTGATGACTGTGATTCAGTTCTGAAAGATCCAGTTGCTTTGAACTTGCTCAAAGGTGCATTGGACTCCTACGGCAAGCGAGTTATCTCCTGGAATGCAGACATGAAGGATGAAGATCTGCCACGTAGCTTTGACTTTACCGGCAAGGTGGTATTCATCTCCAACAAGGCTCAGAATGATATTGATCAGGCAATCCGCTCACGTAGCATGATGATTGATCTCGCTATGACTCTGGACCAGAAGATCGATCGTATGGACTTCATTGCTAAGTCTGACGAGTTCATGCCTGAGTACAGCATGGAAGTGAAGATGGACGCCATGAACCTGATCCGCGAACTCAAGGATGATGCCAAAGAGATCAGCCTGCGTACACTAATCAGTGTCTCTAAGATCCGTGCCTCCAACAAGGATTGGAAAGATCTGGCTGAGTACATGCTGGTTGCCTAAGGAGTAATGGGATTAAAATGAACGAACGAATTAAAGAACTTGTTCAACATGCTGTCTTAGCCGTTGATATTGTCACGGGAAATGAAGCACTAGATGATGAATTATCCAAAATGTATATTCCTGATTGCTTTGCTGAAAAGTTTGCCGAGTTGATTGTTAGAGAATGTATTACTGTTGGTTCGCAATGGGCAGATGGACTGATTGATGCAAAGCATTATGCTTTTGTGAATAAGAAGATCAAAGAACATTTTGGAGTTGAATGATGAAACAACGTGGATTTACAATTATTGAGATGATGATAGTTGTCGTTATCGCCTTGATAGCCATCATGATGGTGGTAAACGTCTCCAACGGCGCAAGAGCAGGAAACTCAATCAGTTACGGCTACAACGGCTTAACTGAGAGTCGTTGTATTGGCGGCTACAAGTTCATCGTGGGCCAAGATGGTGGCGCCAGACAAATCATGGACGAACTGGGTAAAGGTGTAAAATGTCAATGAACGACCGAATTCGACTACTTGCTGAACATGCTGGATTGAACGCCTTTCCTCCTGTTATGGACTACGACAGAAAAGAAACTCATTGGACTGGCTGGGACACCAACTTAGAGAAGTTCGCCGAGTTGATTGTTTTAGCATGTTATGAACACTGCAAAGGTGAAATGCTAGATAAAGAAGTTGCTGACACGCATGAACTAACCTACAACGATGCAGTCATGGATTGTTCTAATGGGTTACTGCAGCACTTTGGAATTGAACTATGAAACTATTTTTAGACACTGAGTTCAATGGCTTTGGCGGGCAGCTGATGTCTATGGCCCTAGTACCAGAGGATGACCGGATTGGATCGTGGTACTGTGAGCTTGAGATGAAAGATCAATTACATCCGTGGGTCAAGGAGAATGTAGTACCGCATATGATTCTAGTACCCTCCACTAGATGGCAGTTCCAGACTAGTCTGTCTGCATATCTTTTTCAGTTTCAGGAGATCACAATCGTTGCTGACTGGCCGGATGACATACGGTACTTCTGCGAGTCACTGATTACTGGTCCTGGAGAACGGATCACTATTCCTACTCTGATTAAATTTGAGCTAGACCTCAATATCAAGTACGAATCCACTGTTCCACATAACGCACTCTATGATGCCATTGGTATACGGGAATACTATAGGAAGACTGTAAAATAACGGTGTACAATAAATCGTCTATTTGATATAATAGATCTATCAAAACAAGGATAGATCATGATAGTATACACACTGCTGGGTTTCAACGATTACGAGGGTTCGGATCTGATAGGTGTGTTCCATCGGATAGTAGACCTGCAGAAGGTAGTACAGGATGACAAGTGGTACTACTCCAACATGGGCTTCGTGGAATCTCGCCTAGGCGAGAAGATAGACGATGTTCTGGCTGTAGTGGAGTATGTATCCTTTACACGATTCAACGGTGAGGTTCGTGAAGTATGATCAAGTACACAGCCCATCCAGAAGTCATCCGTAAGTACGAGAGCATCCGTAGGAACTCCAAGAAGCCCTGGGATGACCATTTCCAGTATGCCACAGAGATCTGCGGTTCAAGTCGAGCTTACTTTGCCTGCGGTGACTTCTGGAAGCACTACTTTGCTCTAGATTTTTTCGCAACTGTCAAGCGTAAGGAAGTACCCGTTAATGGCGTGCTTATTTCAGTGGATTATTTTACAGAAACCAGTGTACAATAAATCGTCTATTTGATATAATTGATCTATCAAAACAAAGGACAGACTATGAAAAAAGGTGAAATGCTCGGAACAATGCTAGTCATTGCAACCAACGCCCACTCTGGTCAGTTCGATCGTGGCGGTGCTCCCTACATCCTGCATCCCTTGAAGGTCATGCACTACCTGAAGAGTGACGACGAGGAACTCATGTGTATGGCTCTAGGTCACGACGTGATCGAGGATACTTCGGTGACTTACAAAGACTTACGGGATGCCGGTATCTCAGAACGAGTTATCACTGGTATCCGGGCTTTGACTAAGCAACCCGGTCAGACTCTAGACGAGTACAAGGTCGGTGTCTTTGCCAGCGAGGATGCCATGCGAGTCAAGATGGCCGATCTACGCCACAACACTGACATCCGTCGCCTGAAGGGTGTTACGGACAAGGACATTGCTCGAATGGCAAAGTACCATCTGTTCTACATGGAGATTAAGGCTCGTCTGGCTGCATAAAACGGTGTACATTAAATCGTCTATTTGATATAATTGATCTATCAAATCAAAAGGATACAGTATGCAAGTAGGCTCAATCATCAAATCTCTAGACTTCCCCGGCATGTCGGAACACTACATGATAGGCACCGTAGTTGCGGTTTATGATCGTGATCAGACCATCCGCTGCGAAGTCATTAAGGTTGTACGGGATGGTAAGGTTGTGAAGAACCCTAAAGTGGACTTCTTCACTACTCAGACTGAAGGTAATCACTTTCTGGATGCAAGCTTCCCTGGCCGCTTAACTATCTTGGACTAAGGGAAATTATGATTCAGCTTAAAGACATTCGCGTTGGTTCCATCGTTGTTGTACGGGATAACTTCGGTACAGGGACTCCTCGACAAGTGACGGTACTCAGCGCAGAAGAAGACATCAAGAACGATCGACCCGGCATCGACTATGATGAGAGTTGGGCTTACTTGACTCAGGTAGATCGTGTAATAAAATACTAGGAGAACGCCATGGCTTACAACACTGGAGCCGGTTATAACCAAGAGGCTGAATACGCCAAGAAGACTATGGTAGAATTGATCGCCATCCGCACACAATTCGAGTTAGCAGTGGTAAACTACCCAACGATCAAGATGTTCAACGAGCACTTGCAGTGGGTCAAATCTAAAATCGCTGAAAGGATTGGAAAGAAATGAGCATAAACTTTTATATTAGTGGTGACCGTTACATTACAGTTAACAAGACTGGCGCCATAGAAATTCAGCATACTGAGTATCAACCGTGGCAGACTCCAAGTGATGTAACTCGTGAGATCCTTGCTTCTATGTTGCCAGTGGAAGCTTATAAGGCTTACATTATGAGCATCTCAGAGGATGAGAAAGAACCCATCTATCATGAGTCTGATATCCACGAAGAGTGTCGACCAGTTGGATATAACACTGTGAACTATGGCAAGGAAGAATGCGCACAGGTCGATGAATGGATCGCCGCTGTAGTGGCACTAGGCTATGAACTTCGGTTCTACTCACTTTAGGAACAGATCATGACTGATGAACACTATGACTACTTAATCTGGCTCCGTGATTCTGGACAGACTAACATGTGGGGAGCTGCTCCCTATCTAGAACATGCTTTTGACATTTCACGTAAAGAGGCAAGTGCCATTCTAGTCGAATGGATTGAAAGTTTTAAAGGAAAATAAAATGTTGAATAATGTAATGCTTGGCGTGACTATAGCAGCACTGGTGTGCTTTGTCATATTGGCCTTTATGGGTGCCACTGTATCAGCTTGGTATGTGGTAGTGTGGATTATACCTGAACTGTTTAATCAGATCACCAAACGTATGTATGACATGACATGAGCGACTATACGCCGGACAAATGGATGGTCATTAAGATCACCACAAAGAAAGCTTCACACTATCGAGTGTTCGCCTGCTGGTACGGTGGCTTTGCTGGAAGTGATTCTTGGAAGATGAATTCCGGAATCACCTCTGCGACTCAAGACGAGAATGGCTACCACTTCTCTGGATCATCTGGATCTGTGTACCATTGCTATAAGAATGGGTACGGCATTAGTAGCTATGGTGCTAGCGTGCTAGCGGGGTTCTCTAAGTCAGACGAAGTAAGCATCGAACAGTTGCCGGAAGAAACAAATTTCTTGGAGTTAAACTATGAGTAACGCTATTGGATGGCGGAAGCGTCAGATTGCAACACTTGGAGCAGAGATCGACCAGTTCGAGGAAGTCATGGCAGAACGGATCTTGATCGAAGAAGAAATCGAGTTGCTGGAGGCTATGATCTTCAATGCTTCTGGAGACGTTAACGGGCAGATGGGAGTAGATCTAGACGCTAGTCTGAAACTGGCTCGTGAGAAACTAAGGAGTTTAGGATAATGTTAGCGCTTTTCGGCTTTTTCGTCTGTGTAGGTCTAGATGCTCCTTGGTGGGTCTTCTTGATCGGCTTCTTATGTCTACTTCTGGATGGACAATAGTATACTAAAACAGTGGCCTATTGGTGTACATTAAATCGTCCTTTTGATATAATAGATCTATCAAAACAAGGAATCCAAATGAAAAGCTTCTTAAAAGACCTCTTCCAAGCCTCTATCGCAGCTCTCCTGATCGGTGGACCTTTCATCATCTACTTCTACCAAATGAAACCATGAGCAAGAAACTCGAAATTGACGGCGAAGTCGCCGATCGTATCACAGTGCTAAACTTGATCGACTATCGTAAGTATCTCAAGAAAGAACTTGTGGACTTCAAGAAGGGTGGTTACCTACACAGTGAAGATGTCGTAGGTAACATTAAGCGTATCGAAGCACTCACGCTTATCATTGGTGACTTTAAAATAGGAGATACAGAATGATTCAATATTGGCCTCAAATGATTCAATATTGGCCTCAAATCACCTTCGCTGCTTTGATTGTTTTTAGTCTAGGGATTACTCTAGGGCAACACGGTAAACCAAAGACTGGCAATGAAAGCTTTTGGATCTCACTAACGAGTGCAATTCTTACGTTGTGGTTGCTCTACATGGGCGGGTTCTTTAAATGAACGAAATTAGTCTACATCGAGATGATCTGGAAGCAATCCTCCAATTCATAAAGAAGTATCCCACCGTGGACTTTACGACTATCTCTGTCGACTCGTCTTCTGGCATTGGTTCTATCGTAAAGGCCAGTGTCTTTGCAGTAGTGAATGGTGATCCAGTGACTATCACTAAAGCAATCGTGGATGAATCATCATGGTAAAGAATGCAAAACGTCTTATTAAGAAGGCTGGTTTCGTTCTATGGGGTCCTGAATCTTGGGGTCCTGGAGAAGGTGAAGTCGATTGGGCTTGTGACTATAATGATGAACTCGAAAAGTACACAAAACTTCTAATTCGTAAGTGTATCAAGATCGATCGTGAGAATCCAGACGCGGCTCCCGGTGAAGCCATTGCCGAATACTTTGGAATTAAGAAATGAAAATCAAATCTGCTAATGGCGCGACTGGTTGCCTATTACGAGTAGGATTCAGCGAATTCGTATTCCGTGTCTATGAAGATGGCGGAAGCTTCAAGGATTATGACCTACATCACTCTGACATACAAATGACTATTTGCGATCCCGATGCTACCTTCTATGAAGATGGTGATAGTTTGTCATTAGACCATAACCCACAGACTCTTGGAATTGACAAATAAGATTGTACAGCAATTCGTCTGTATGGTATAATAAACTCTGT
>Ga0208426_1000127_pt1 | contig 13219 bp, 17 predicted proteins | sample DEB19_08_DNA_6_FD_184524 | JGI IMG/M metagenome (GOLD analysis project Ga0208426, IMG submission 184524) | Aqueous microbial communities from the Delaware River and Bay under freshwater to marine salinity gradient to study organic matter... | ecosystem: Environmental > Aquatic > Marine > Coastal...
AAGAAATAAAAAATTCTCAAAAGATTGCATTTCATTTGATGAGTTTAAATCAATCGTTTTAAGTGACTGTGCTTATTGCGGAGCTAGGCCTTATAAAAATCTTGCCGATAGGTCTTGTGAGACCAAATCAAAAAAACTAATTAGCAAGACAACGGTTTTTGCTAATGGAATTGATAGAATTAATAACAAACTTGGATATGTAATCGATAACTGCGCTCCGTGCTGCAAGATTTGTAATTCTGCAAAAGGCGAGTTGAGCATTGAAGATTTTAGAGAATGGGCAAAAAACTTAAATCGTAATTTCATAGGTATTGAAAAAGATTTGACCTATTATGACATTGCAACGAAAAGGATTTATGAGTTACACTATTAAACAATTCAAAATGCAACTTTTGAGATTTGAATATACCTTTTAAAGAAGCTGAGGTGAGACTCGAACTCACACTTGAATGCCGGATCCGGCTTTTTTATGAGGCTTTCTACTCCTCATGCTCTGCCAATTAAGCTACTCAGCTACTCAAATTTTACGTCACTTTACATCGCTTTACATATCGTTTTGATAATTCTGGACTGCTCTTTTATTAAGCTTTTGTGCTTAAATAATAGGACGCGATGCTACCTGTGTTTTTGGTCATTCCGGTAACATTCCGGTAACATTTAGTGTTTTTTCCGGTAACATTTTAAAAAATTCTCGGCGACCTTTTCGGACTCCTCTTTTGACCTCGAAAAAATGGAAATGCCTGTTTTTTAATCTGTAACATCTGTAATTGCGGTAACAAAACTGGATCAAAAAACTTAATGATTTCAATACTGTTACTCTTGTTACCTATGTTACTTATTAATATTGATTATTCTAGTATAGATAAAAATGGGTTCATATGATCTGCCCATTTACATATGAAAGATGTTGGAGCTTTTTTTCCAAATTGCGGTAACAGGTAACATTCTGTCATAATCTTAAATTTTAACACGTCCAGACAATTCGTTTGTAATGGGTAAGTTTTCGGCTTATGTTTGGTCCATGTTTGATACAAATTTAAAACCTGGCGTCCCTCAATCTTTCATCAACCGACTCCGCGCAAAGCAGCTTAAGAAAAAACTTAACAAAGTCTATGATCAAAAGAACGCAGCCGAGGACCTACTCAAAATCGCTCAGGATGTTGAATCTGGAAAGATAACCGAAGAGGTGGGTAAAGCCAGAGCCTCAGATCTTTACGCAAGGTACGGCCTTTAAACGCGGTCTAGATTGACATAACTTAAATTATCTCTGCATCATTATATCTGATGTCAGATCTACCAAAACCTATCGACAGTATTGTGGTCCTTAAAAACGATCCGCAATCAATGGAAGTCCTCTTTGACCACGTTGCAAACGGCGGCTCTTTAATTGAACTCGCTAAAATGTGGGGTATGTCCTACTCAAAATTGATGCGTCATATAAGATCTAAAGAAGAGTTGAAAGCAAAACTCGCTCAAGCCATGGCTGACCGTGAAGAGTGGGCGCGTGAATCAGTCCTTGATGAAGTTAAGAAAATGTCACTTTACGACGTGAAAGATGCTGTAAATCCTGACGGTACCATCAAAAAATTGCAGGAGCTTCCACGCAATCTCACCGCTGCAATCAAAGAAATTAACGCTGACGGAGGCCTTAAATTTCAAGATAAGCTTAAGGCCATAGACCTGTTCGGCAAACAAATGGGACTCTTTGTTGACAAGGTTCAAGTCGATGGCAAGATAACTTTAGAACAATACATTTTAGCAGCACAGAAAGTGCCACGCGATCAAATACCAATGGGTGATGATGAGTAATATAGACGCGCTACCTACAAAACAAACATCAAGCAATGCTGTCACAGCATCAGATATCTCTACAAACAAGCGCGGCCTCGATATAGTTCCACACAACACTCCAGACAATCCTTTATATGTTGCAGGTTCATCCGGCGGTGGTATCACTTCTTATCAGATTGATCTTACAGATCTCGACTCAGATCCTTTATATGTTGGAAAAACTAACTCATCAGGCACTTGGCTTGTCGAGAAGTTCTCTGAATCTGCTGGCACTAAGCTTTATGCCAACGCTTCAAACAATGCAGGATACGCAGATCTTAACTCAGCATGGACTGATCGTTTAACTTTAACTTATAACCAATATCATATTTTAACAGGAGTTTAACATGAGCTTTTCAAACGCAGCAGAGATAGCAGTCTTAAATCAAATCTTTAAAGGGACAGCACTTCCATGGAACGGTAACACTGATTTATGGCTTGCTCTTCACACAGCAGATCCAGGTGAGGCTGGAACAGCAATCACATCAGAAGCTAACTATACTGGTTATGCTCGTGTTCCATTAACTCGTTCATCTGATATCACTGTCGCTGGAGCCACTGTATCGAACGCGAACCTTGAACAGTTCCCTGTTTGCACGGCTGGATCATCAACTTGTACTCACGTTTCAATCGTAGATACTGCATCTGGAGCTGGAAACATTATCGTATCGGGTGCTCTTAATTCAACGGTTGCAGTCGCTTCCGGTATTCAGCCACAGTTCTCGGCTGGAGCATTGGTATTTACATTAGATTAATAGGAGTCATTCGTGGGTGGTTTCGGTAGCGTAAAAGATTTAGTCGAGTCGATTGATACTGGAAAGAGTATCATCTCGTCTATGCGTAAGATACCATCTCAGCCGTCAAGTGCTGGAGTTTTCTCAGACTTATCAATGGCAGCAGGCAATCCTGTTACAAACTATTATGCATCTGCTCCATTGTTAGCTGCAAGACTCGAAGGTCGTGAAGGAATATATCCAGGTGCAAGTGTTTTACCTGATAACAAGTTTGTTAAATCAATCATGTGCTCAGCTCAAAACGCCGCCGTTGCTCCATGTACCTTATTATTATGTGATTATCTTTTATATTATCCGTTCATTGATGGTGACTCGACTGATGAACAACTGCTAGATAACACAGTCGCGCTTCCAAGATATCAAGATGGTTTAGGAGTTAAGGCGTTTGTTGTAGCTCAAGGTTCTTACATCGGTGGTGCTCGTTTTAAGATTACATATACAAACGAACAAGGCGTATCAGGTCGTGAATCACGTTGGATCACATCAAACTCTGTAGCTCAAACTGCATCAGTTATATCAAGTGGAACCAATGCAAACGCTGGGTTTCCTTTCATTCCATTACAAGAGGGTGATAAAGGTATTCGTTCAGTCGAATCATTCCAGTTTGAAAATGCAAACGGTGGTATTTTCGCGCTCGTGTTGTGTGCTCCAATAGCCACGACAACAATCAGAGAGATCAATGCTCCGGTTGAAAAAGACTTCTTTAAAGATACAGGCATGGCATCTCGTCGAGTTTTCGATGGTGCTTATTTAAACTTTTTAATCTTACCCGCTGGAAACATTCAAGGCAGTGTGATCATGGGTATCGTAGAAATAGCATGGAGTTAACGTATGGGTTTTAATTCACAAGACGATCTAATCAATGAAGTAACAAACAACGGAAAGTTCTTTCGAGCTGACTGGAATAAGATCACCGGAGCCGCTGCATTAGTGGCTGGCGGTTGGTATGACTTCTCTCAGTTTCAAGGTGTTCCACTTGCTGTCAGACCTGGCGAGCTTGTCATCAACGGTGAGTCTCCTCAAACTATTACAGGCCCAGTGGGTAACGCTTTCAACTGGACTGCAAACGGTACGGCATGGGTAGCAGCAGCAGGTGTGTTCGCTAAAACTTCCGGTACAGCGACTCAGCTCGCAGCCGATTCAATGAACATTCCAATCGTGATCGGTCGTATATATCGCGTTCAATATACGATTACTGCATGGACTTCATCGAATGTGAATTTTACTTTGGGTGGTGTTACCGGAACAGTAAGAGCAGCGGTTGGTACTTTCATTGAATATATCACAGCGACTACAACTGCTGGCTTAGTTATGCAAGCGTCAGTTAATACAGGCGTGTTCTCAATCAATAATATTTCAGTAGTTGAGTGGGGTGGTTTAACGTCACTTACTTCTGCATCACAGATCATAACAGATACAAACAATCAAGGTGCTTTATATCACGGCGGTAACGTCTCAACTGATACAAAACATTTATTAAATATGGCAGCGGTCACAGCCGTTGCTACCGGAGTTCCGGCGGTCTTAATGCTTGTAGATTTATTACAAGTGTATCCGTTCCTTGATGCGAACAACTTAACAACTCAAACTCTTACGAATCAAAATGCTCAATCAAGATATGCTAATGGTACAGGTGTTCGGGCTTTCGTAGTTCCAAACAGATTGTCAGCTACCATCGGAGCCGTGGCTCACAACTTACAATTAAGTTATACGAACACAGCATCAGTCGCAGCTCGCGCAATGCCAGTAACGGTATCTGCAACGGCTTCACTTGCTGCAACATTGTTTAAGTTATGTCATACAGGTTTGGCAGCGAATCAGTACGGCCCATTCTTACCAATGGCTCAAGGTGATAAAGGTATTAAATCAGTAGAGGGGTTCAAGCTTAGTGCGGCGTCAGGTACAGCCAACACGTTCTACGATTTAATTATGTGTAAACCACTTGCGACTATTCCGTTAACTACTGCATCGGTAGCGGCTGAACGTGATCTTGTGAATCAACTTCCTTCAATGCCACAAATTAAAGATGGTGCTTGTTTGGGATGGTTATATTTCGCAGGCGGCGCGACTGCTGCATCAACAAACTTTTACGGTTCACTTGATCTAGGCTGGGGTTAATCGCTTGGCTATTCTTGGAAACTACAATCTTTTTAATAAAGCACCGCTAAGACATCGAGGCGGTGCTACGCTTGCAGATTCGAGATCGAACTATTCAATGAGTGGTTCTAATCGTAATCAATATGCAGGTGGGTACAATCGAATAGCGTCAACTCCAAACGGTTATATGCACCCTTATTCTTGGATTATGGCACCGACGCCAGGATCAATCAGTTCTTATAATCAATTAAGTATGAACTTGAGCGAAACTCTTTTGAGTCTTGCAGCAGGTATCAACTTACAATCAAGCATCACTGGCAATATTGATTTAACTCAAGGTCAGCTTGATCAGATTGCAAACTTGTTATCTGCGATGTCAGCCAACATCTCGATCACTCAAGGTCAACTTGCAGCGGTGTCAGCTTTACAGGCTGCGATCACAGCGAGCATGACAGTTACAAGTGCTCAGCTTGGTGCGATCATTGACTTGGCGGCTGCTTTATCTGCTCAAATATCTACAACAAATGCAGGAAACTTTGCGACTGCAAACATCTCAGCAGATCTTTCAGTCACGACAGGAACAGCGACTCCGGCTCAGATTGCTCAAGCGGTTTGGGACGAATCATCGGCTGCACATCTTTCTGCTGGATCAACTGGTAAAGCTTTATCAGATGCAGGCTCAGCAGGAAACCCATGGTCAGCTCCGTTAGCTGGAAACAATACAGCAGGAACTTTCGGATGGTTTGTTCAAAAGCTTCTAACCGTAGCGAAATTTATAGGTCTTAAATAATGGACGAGAAAACAATGTTAAGGCTTGCGCGGTATCAAGTCGATATCGTCAAGTTTGTAAAAGATCAATTCAAAGTCGATCCTGATGCGTGGCAAGTTGAAGCTTTAGAAGCTTGCATGAACAACAAACAAATGGCTTTGAAAGCGTGTAAGGGACCTGGAAAGACTTGCGTTCTTTCGTGGATTGCATGGTGGTTTTTAGCGACTCGTCCTCATCCAAAGATCGCAGCGACTTCTATCTCATGGGATAACTTGGCCGATGGTTTATGGTCAGAGATGAGTAAGTGGCAACAAAGATCTGACTTTTTAAAAGATCAATTCGAGTGGACTAAAACTCGTATCTTTAATAAGGACGCGCCTGAGACATGGTTTATGTCAGCTCGTTCATGGTCAAAGTCTGCATCGGACGATCAGCAGGCCAACACTCTTGCTGGGCTTCATGCCGATTATATTATGTTTATTCTTGATGAGTCCGGAGGTATCCCATCATCTGTTATGGCAGCAGCCGAGGCCGCAATGTCTACAGGGGTTGAATGTAAACTCATTCAAGCTGGAAACCCGACTCACTTATCAGGTCCATTGTATGAAGCATCTACTAAAGATCGAAAGAACTGGTATGTCATCGAGATCTCAGCCGATCCAGAAAATCCTAAACGTACTCCGCGTGTAAGTATCGAGTGGGCAAAACAGCAGATTGAAAAGTATGGACGTGATAATCCGTGGGTTTTAATCAACGTGTTCGGTGAGTTTCCACCTACAAGTTTAAATTCATTGATCGGTTATGAAGAGGTTATGGCAGCGATGAATCGCAAGATCTCGAAAGAAGATTACACTTATTCTCAAAAGAGACTCGGTATCGACGTTGCTCGTTTCGGAGATGACTCGACAATTATTTTTCCACGTCAAGGCCTCATGGCTTTTAAGTATGTTGAAATGAAAAATGCTAGAACCAATGAGATCGCATCAAGAGTCATACTCGCTAAAACAAAATGGGGTGCCGAGGTTGAATATGTTGACGGTACTGGCGGTTTCGGTGGTGGTGTAATAGATTACATGATGCAGCGTGGTCACACTCCTCAAGAGGTTCACTTCTCATCAAAGGCCAGTGATCCAAGGTATTACAACAAGCGAGCTGAGATGTGGTTTCGTATGGCAGATTGGATTAAGAGAGGCGGTGCGCTTCCTTATGATGACGATTTAATTAAAGAGCTGTGTGCTCCAGAGTATTTTTTTAAAGATAGTAAGATCATTTTACAGTCAAAGGATCAGATCAAAGAGAGTCTTGGATTTTCGCCAGATAAAGCAGATGCTTTGGCTTTAACCTTTGCAGATGTTGATATGCCGACCATGTCCGGTGAGCTTGGTGTTCTACATAGAGCAGAGGCTAACTCAGGCCAAAGGTCAGCTATGGACTACGATCCTCTTGATCCGAGCAGGTTTTGACTTGCCATGATCTAGTTTTTATTTAACCATTAATTATCGCTAAGGATTAGGTGATAACACTGTGCTGATAAGACGAGCTAAGCTCACGGATCTTGATTTTATTCAAGCTGAGCTTCAAAAATTTAGCGACTTCTACGCATCCAAATATTCATTGTTTGGAAAGTCATCTGCATATCGCATCGAAAAAATATCCGATCTTATAAATAATCATTTATTCTTTGTTGCTGAATTGAACTATGAGCCAGTCGGATTTATATGCGGCACTTTGTACGGTCACTTTTTTAATCCCGAAATTAAAACACTCACTGAATTATGGTGGTGGGTTAAAGACGAGTATCGAAACACACGAGCTGGAGCGATGCTTTTAAATACATTTATTCGTTATGGAGAAGAGAATTGTCAGTGGATCTTTATGACATTGGAGCATGGTTCTCCAGTTAAGCCTGACTCTCTTTTAAAGCGTGGTTTTAAATTAAAAGAAAATAACTATTTATTGGAGATATGAAATGGCTGCAAAAAATGTAACTCAGCAGATAGGCAATGCACTAGGTGTTAACGAAACAACTGTGGACATCTTAACAGGTGGTACTACATGGCTTGCTCGTCAGACTGATAAAGTTGTTGACGATGTATCTGGAGTTACAAAACGAAAAGAAGAGGCAGCGGCTCAAGAGACTGCTCAACGTGCAGCCGAGGCTGATGCTACAAAAGTTCAAGCAGATTCAGAAGAGCGTAGAAAACGCCAGACTCAAATGAAAGAACAAGAGTACACGAAGCGAGCGACTGGTTCCGGCGGCGGTCGGTCTGGATCTGTTTTAGGTTCGGCTGGAATGAACGCAAATAGTAACATGAAGTACAAAACTTTGTTGGGTGAATAATGAGTAACAATAGCTTATCAAGACGTAAAATGTTTGATCTTGTGCAGACTCAGTTAGAATCTGAGCGCACTTCTTTCTTAACACACTGGCAAGAATTATCTGATTTTATCGCGCCACGAAGAGCACGAATCAAAGACTGGGATACAAACAGAGGTGATAAGCGCAATCAAAATATCATCGACTCAACTGGGACTATGAGCTTGCGTACGTTAAGATCCGGCATGATGAGTGGCGTAACAAGTCCAGCTCGTCCGTGGTTTAAACTGACGTTGAGTGATCCAGAATTATCTGAATATGGACGAGTGAGACAATGGCTTGATGCTGTTACTGCTCGAATGAATACAGTATTTTTACGATCAAACTTATATAATGTGTTGCCGATTATTTATGGTGACATGGGTTTGTTTGGCACTGGAGCTATGGCTATTGAAGAGGACTTGAATGGAAACGTGTTCAACTTTGTACCGTTTCAAATTGGATCTTATTCTGTCGCTCAAGGTCCTAACTTAAAAGTAGATACGTTTAATAGAAAATTTAGAATGACAGCTCGTCAGATGGTAGAGAAGTTTGGAATAAAAGATCCTAACTATCCTATGAAAATTGATTGGACTATTTTTTCTCAATCCGTTAAAGACGCTTACGATAAAGGTCAGTTCGAGACTTGGTTTGATGTCACTCATTTTATTAGACCAAACGAATTGTATAAACCTAATAATCCGTTTGCTAAATATAAAAAGTATACAAGCTGTTATTACGAACACAGCACATCTAATAATGCGCAGACTGATTTATTCTTGCGTGAATCTGGATATGATTACTTTCCTATCTTATGTCCTCGATGGGAGATCAACGGCGAGGATGTTTATGGAACTTCTTGCCCTGGAATGGAAGCATTAGGAGATGTTAAGCAATTACAAGTAGGTGAGAAAAGATCTCTGCAAGCGGTTGATAAAATGATTAACCCACCACTTACAGCTCCAACGGCAATGCGAAATTCAAAAGTAACTCTTATGCCTGGAGATATTAACTACGTTGATGTCCGTGAAGGTTTGCAAGGTATACGATCTGTATACGATATCAATTTCAGAATTAATGAGCTTGAACAAAAGCAAGCTCAGTGCCGTACTCGTATTCAAAGAGCGTTCTTTGAGGACTTATTCTTGATGTTAGCATCGAGTGATCGTCGCCAGATTACAGCTCGTGAAATTGAAGAGCGTCACGAAGAGAAATTGTTAGCGTTAGGTCCGGTGTTAGAGCAGCTTAATCAGGATTTATTAGATCCGTTGATTGATAACTGTTTTAAGATCATGCAAAAGCAAAGACTTTTACCACCACCGCCGCCAGAAATTGCAGGTGCAGATATGAAAATTGAGTACATCTCAATCATGGCTCAAGCTCAAAAGATGGTAGGTATTGGAGCTGTAGAAAGATTCAGTGGCTTCGTGGCTCAAGTCGCGAACATTGATCAAACAGTGCTTGATAAAGTTAATGCTGATTCTCTTGTCGATGTTTATTCTGATTTAACAAGCGTCCCTTCAAAGATTTTAAGAACTGAGGATGAGGTTAAGTCTATTCGTGGTCAACGCGCTCAAGCTCAGCAGCAAGCTCAGCAGCAGCAGACTATGATGGCTGGAGCTAAGGTCGCAAAAGATCTTTCCGGCGCAACACTCGCAGATGACAACGCGCTGGCAGCGATGATGAAAGGTGGGGTAGTACCTAATGGACTATAAAAAACTACTCAATGATGATTTAAAATTTTTATTAAGTACGCAACATGGCCGTCGTTATTTACACGAGCTATTGGATTATTGCGGTCTGTATCGAACAAGCATGACTGGATCGAGTGAGACTTTTTTCCGTGAAGGAATGAGATCAACTGGACTCAAGATCTTGGCAGATATCACCGAGGCAGATCCAGAGGCGTACTTAAAAATGATGTCTGAAACAAAAAATCTTAAAGAACAAATAAAAGTATTTAAGGAAAAAACACGAAAGGAATCTACAGATGAGTGAAGTGGTACAAGATACAACCATAACTACAGAACAAGTCGAAGCAGGTGCAGCCGATGTCATATTCAAGGATGATAAAGCAAAGGACGCGCAACAAACAGAAGGTGCCGAGATCAAGGCAGAAGCAGAAGGAACAAAGCCGGAGACAGAAGTTAATGAGTCGCCAGCTACCGAGGACAAGCCAGCAGAAGAGCCAGCGACATCCGAAGTAGAATTGAAGCTCGAACTAAAGGACGGCGTAAGCGAAACAGATCTATCAGAGGTTTTAGAGTTTGCAAAAGAGAACAAGTTATCTCAAGAGGCAGCTCAAAAAATTATTGATAGTCGGTCAGCTTTACATTCTAAGTTTGCTCAAGCTCAAGCTCAAGCTCTTTCAAACGCTATCGAATCATGGAAAACTGAGGTCAAGAACGATCCTGAAATAGGCGGCGATAACTTTGGTAAAAGTATCGAATTAGCTAATCTGACTATTTCACATTACGACAAAGAATTTAAAGACGTGCTAGATAAAACTGGCTTAGGAAACCATCCGAAAGTTTTAAGATTACTTGCTCGTATCGGTAAAGATTTACAGGATGATTCGATGGTGAGAAGCAAAAGTCATGGTGCTCCAGAGAGCCGAAGTGACTACGACTTATTTTACCCAGATCAAAAAACTAATTAACAAAAACAAAAACGCATAACGCGAAAGGATTTTAAATGGCTACATTAAACCAAACAAAAAACACTCTTTTAGATGTTGCAAAACGTCTAGATCCAAACGGAAAGATCGCTAAGATCGTAGAACTATTATCGGTTGATAATGGTATTTTAGATGACATCATGTTCAAAGAAGCGAACGAAATGACTTCTCATGTAACTACTGTGCGAACTGGTTTGCCAGCAGTTTACTGGCGTTTATTAAATGCCGGAGTTCAACCTTCAAAAAGTACAACTGCTCAGATCAAAGAGGGCATTGGTATGTTGGAAGCTTGGTCGGTATGTGACGTTAAGCTTGCTAAAATGTCTGGTAACGAAAAAGAATATCGTTTATCAGAAGCAAAAGCTTTCTTGGAAGCTATGAAACAAGAAGCTGCTCAAACTATATTCTATGGAAATAGTTCAGTAGCTCCAGAAGAGTTCAACGGATTATCAATTCGTTATTCATCATTGTCTGCTCCAAACGCGCAGAACATTATCAATGGTGGCGGTTCTGGTTCTGACAACTCATCAGTATGGTTAGTTTGTTGGGGTGAGCAAACTGTTCACGGTATCTACCCTAAAGGTTCTAAAGCAGGGGTTGATCACGTTGATCACGGTTTACAAATCGAACAAAATGCAGGCGGCGTAACTGGCGCACAAATGGAAGTTTACAAGGACAAGTTTTCTTGGGACATGGGTATTGCTTTAAAAGACTGGAGATATGCAGCACGTCTTTGCAATATCGACATTTCTAATTTAGTAACTAACTCTACTCCGGCTGACTTAGTTGATCTTTTGATCAAATTAACTCACCGTATACCGAACAAAAATTTAGGTAAATGTGTGATTTATATGAATCGTACAGTGTTCCAATATTTAGATATCCAACGTCGTAATGACATGGTGTCTGGCGGATCTCTTGATTACAAAGATGTTGATGGAAAAGCAATCTACTCTTTCCGTGGCATCCCAGTTAAAATCGAAGACGCTTTACTTGAAACAGAGGCAACGGTTGCATAATGCAGCCGTTCTTTAAACGTAACTAACTTAATTACAAATAGGAGAATAAAATGATTTTAGATAAAGAATTAGAATTTTCAGCGGCTCAATCAGTAACCGCTACTGCTGCATCAACAAACGTAATCGATCTAGGCGTTGCTCGTGACGTCGGAGCTGGCGAAGTTATGGAGCTTGTTGTTGCTGCTAAAACAGCTTTAACAGGTACTTTAGCGACTATCGTTCAAGGTTCTACAGATGAGGCTTTCACGTCTCCTGTAACTCTTCAAACATTGCCAAGTTTCGCGGCTGCTGCTGCTGCTGGATCTAAAGTACAAGCGTACTTACAGCCAGTTGCTACAGCTTACCGTTATATCCGTTTACAATACTCTGGTTTAACGGCTGGAACTGTAGCGGCGTACCTTACTAAAGGCGTTGACGCACAAAAAACTTACGCTGACAATATCACTATCTCTTAATAACTGGGGGTTATGATGTTAGTAGAAGCTAAGCAAACAGGTTTTTTAGGCAATAAACGAATCAAAGAGGGTGAGCGATTCGAGCTTAAAGATATGAAGGTTGAACAGAAAGATCCTAAAACTGGGATCTTGATTAAGACTGTAACTATCAAAGCAGAGGATCAGTTCTCAGAAATTTGGATGGAAAAAATATCTAAAGAAGAAGAGAAAAAATCACCTGGAAAGAAAATCGTTAAGCCTGACCTTAATGAAAATGAAGAAGTGATCTAAAAAAAGAGCTGGGTCTGCGTGCGTTGCTCGCGTGGGCCTGGCTCCATTAAGAGGTATATATGGCTTTTAATACCGAAGTGGCTAACCTTGCCTTACTACATTTAGGTGTTTCAAATAAAACGATAGCGAACCTTGAGACAGAGAGATCTGCTGAGGCTAACGTGTGTCGTATGTTTTATGATCGCGCTCTTGAAACTGTTTTGCGTGATTATGCGTGGCCTTTTGCTACGACGTTTGCAGCATTGAATTTAATTGAAGAGAACCCAAACGATGAATGGCTTTTCTCTTATCAATATCCAAGTGACTGCGTGAGAATGAAAAGAATCTTAAGCGGTATCGTCGAGGTTCAAGCCTCAGATCGAATCGTCTACAAGCTTGCATCTAAAGCGAGTGGAAAAATTATTTTAACTAATCAAGAAAAGGCTCAATTAGAATACGTCAGAAAAATAGACGATCCTAATTTAATGACAGCCGATTTCATTATGGCGTTTAGTTTTAAACTAGCGCACTACATGGCTCCATCATTAACTGGCGGTGATCCGTTTAAGCTCGGCGAAAGAGCTAAGAACAATTACTTAGAGGAGATCTCTGAGGCAAGATCAAACGCTTTCAATGAAGAGCAATCAGATACAACAAATGAATCAGAATTTACAAGGAGCAGAGTATGATCGATATGAAAATCACAGAGGCAGAAAAAAAAGATCAAGCCGAAGTATCTGTTTTAGATACAAGCAATTATCCTTATGGGTTAAAAATCAATCTTGATCCAAAGTCTATGAAAAAATTAAACATGGCTACACCTCAAGTCGGTCAGAAAATGATGATTGAGTGTGAGGTTGAGGTCACTTCTGTTTATGCTGAGAATATGAAGGGTGACGAGAAAGAAGTTTCTTGTTGCTTACAGATTTTAGCAATGGAGATCGGTGAGGAGCCAGGCGAAAAAGAGCCTGCT
>Ga0208426_1000128_pt1 | contig 13105 bp, 17 predicted proteins | sample DEB19_08_DNA_6_FD_184524 | JGI IMG/M metagenome (GOLD analysis project Ga0208426, IMG submission 184524) | Aqueous microbial communities from the Delaware River and Bay under freshwater to marine salinity gradient to study organic matter... | ecosystem: Environmental > Aquatic > Marine > Coastal...
AGGTCCGATTTATCTATGACGTTTTTCCACAACCGCGGGAGGTGCCTCATGGCTGCTCCTAAGAAGCTTCGGGCGGTTGAGCCGGGGGAGAAGCCTGCCGTAAAGATGTCGGTGGCACAGGCTGCGGCGTCTGGTGATCATCGCTCGTTGTTGGTGGCGATGCGTGAGCGAATTGCGACGACGGTGTCGAACTCTGATTGCCCGCCTCGAGATCTTGCTGCGTTGACTCGCCGGTTGCAGGACATCTCGAAGGAGATTGAGGCGCTCGATTTGCGGGCTCGCGAAGAGGGAGCTGATGCAGCCGATGTCGCAGCAGACGAAGACTGGTCAGCCGAAGCTCTCTGAGCAGGCGAAGCATCTGTCGGTGCCGATCGACATCACGTCGACGGGGTGGCCGGCTGTTCGGAAGACTTGTGTTGAGAAGCTGGGTGCCGACTTCGATCCGTGGCAGGACGGTGCGGGTCGGGTGATTCTGGCGAAGCGCGACGATGGCACTCTCGCCGCGATGATCGACGGCGTTGGGATGTCTTTGCCGCGTCAGGTGGGCAAGACGCACCTGATCGGGTTCACGGTGTTTGCGTTGTGCGTGAACATTCCGGGGTTGCTTGTTATCTGGACGGCGCATCACTCCGCAACGTCGGGTGAGACGTTCCTTGCGATGCAGGGCATGGCGCAGCGCGAGAAGGTTGCTCCGCATGTCTCGCAGGTGTTCAAGGGTTCGGGTGATGAAGAGATCAGGTTCCACAACGGGTCGCGCATTCTCTTTGGTGCCCGTGAGCGTGGGTTTGGTCGCGGTATTCCCGGTGTCGATGTCCTGATCTTCGATGAGGCACAGATCCTCTCTGACAAGGCCATGTCGAACATGCTCGCGACGTTGAACACGTCGCAGTTTGGTTTGCAGCTGTATATCGGCACGCCACCGAAGCCGGAGGACAACAGCGAGACGTTCAAGCGCATGCGCCGTGAGGCGTTGGCTGGGACGCTCCTTGATGGCGCGTGGATCGAGTTCGGCGCTGATGCTGACGCCAAGGACGATGACCGGTCGCAGTGGCGCAAGATGAATCCTTCGTATCCGAAGCGCACCCCGCAGCAGTCGTTGATGCGCCTCAAGCGAAAGCTGACTCGCGCCGACTGGCGACGAGAGGGCATGGGTATTTGGGATGACGACGCTGAGGGGTCGCGCGCGATCTCCGAAACCGAATGGGACGCCACTGGCGTTTCTGTGGCGCCGGCTGATGGTATCCGTTCGTTAGCGGTGGCGTTCTCGTTTGACGGGACGCGCCTGGCGCTTTCCGGTGGCTTGAAGCATGACAGCGGCATCCATGTCGAGCTGATCGATGCCGCTGATGGCGATATTGAGTCTGGCTTGTCGGCGCTTGCTGACTGGCTGGCGGAGCGGTGGCGCAACGTCGCTGTGATCGTGCTGTCCGGTGCTTCTGGTGCTCCTGTGCTCGCGCAACTGCTCAAGGATCGCAAGGTGCCTGATGTGGTCGTGAAGATCGTAACGACGCCGGAGTACACGCAGTCGTGCTCGGTGACGTTGGATGCGGTGCGTGAGTCGGCGGCGGTCGCGAAACGAAACGTTGACCTCGAGCTGTCAGAGCCTTTGCCGTTCACGCATCTTGCCGATGAGGGGCAAGCGCAACTGGATGCATCGGTGGCTGTGTGTGACGAGAAGAAGCGTGGCCTATCGGGCGCGTGGGCGTGGTCAGCAACGACACCTGATGGTGATGAGACGCCGGTTGAGGCGATGAGTTTGGCCTATTGGGCAGCTAAGACAACGAGACGTAAGCCGCGTGGCGATCGTGAACGAAAGGCGGTGGTATTCCGGTGAAAGCATCGCTTGTTTCCTCAACACGTATCGCGGCTGGCCTGTGGGATAGCAATGAACTGAGCCAACAGGAGAAGCAGGAAGCGACGTTGCTTGCCATGCGCATGGGCAAGTTTGCCCCCATGAACCGCGAACGCACGCTCTGGTATGACGCGAAGCACACAGTGGAGCATCTGGGGATTGCGGTTCCTCAGCAGCTCGAGGAAGTCGCCCCGGTCTTGGGGTGGCCTGCACGCTCGGTTGACGATATGGCGGAGCGGACAATCCTGGATGGGTTCGTTGCGCCGGGTGACACGTGGTCGTCGTCGGGGTTGGACAAAGTATGGTCCGACAACCGCCTGCCGCTGCTGGCGTCGATGGTGCACACGTCGGCATATAAGTATGCGGTGTCGTTCGCTGCGGCGATTCGTGGTGGAGATGGTGAGCCTGACGTGCTCACTCCGGCATATTCAGCGACAACATCGACTGGTCGGTGGGATTCCATCCGGGGGCGGTTGAGCTCATTCCTGACACTCACGGATAAGAACGTGTTTGGGCAGGTGAGCGGCTTCGCGCTGTTCACCCCAGAGGCGATTATCAAGTGCGTTCTCGTTGATGGCAGGTGGACGGTTGACCGTCGCGCTCACAATATTGGGCGAGTTCCTGTTGTGCCGTTCGTGCACAACCCATCGGTGGAGTGGGAGTTCGGCACGTCACGGATTACACGTCCGGTGATTTCGATCACACAGCGCGCAGTGCGAACCCTGCTTCGGATGGAGATCTCAGCCGAGTTCTACAGCTCGCCGCAGCGTGCGGTGCTTGGTGCGGATGAGTCCGATTTCGTTGATTCTGCTACCGGCCAGATGAAGACCGGTTGGGAAGTGACGATCGGGAAGTTGCTGGCGCTGAGTCGTGATGACAGCGGAGAGTTGCCGACCATTCAGCAGTTCCAGCAGGCGACGATGCAGCCGCACGTTGACATGATCCGTTCGGATGCGGCGCTGTTCTCTGGCGAGACGGGCATCCCGGTAGACACTCTGGGCGTCATCCACGACAACCCGTCGTCGGCGTCCGGTGTAGATGCGCGGTACAAGAAGCTAAACGCGGGCGCAGAGAAGGCCATCAAGGGCTTCGAGGGCAGCTGGGCTGACCTGATGCGACTGGCAGTCATGGTGCGTGACGACGACCCGAAGGCGGCGGATGATCTGTCGCAGATGTCGGCCAACTTCCGTCGCCCGCACGAGCCCACTGTGGGCGAGGCGTCCGACGCGATGGTGAAGCAAGTTGCGGCGATTCCGTGGCTGGCCGAGTCGACTGTCGCATTGCGACGGCTCGGTTACACGAAGGCTGAGATTGACGAGCTGCTGGCAGATAAGCGCCGCGTAGACGCATCATCACGCGTCGCACAGCTTGTTGAATCCGCGAAGGCTGCACGTTTGGCCACTGCGCCACCCACGCTGACCGGGGGATAGACCATGGCGTCAAACGCGCAGATGGCGGAGATCCGAAGCGCAACCGGTGAGCTAGTTCGCCTCGCGGGTCGCGATCTGGACGACTTCTGGAACGCCTTGTTTCGCTCACTATCGCCCACCGACTTCCGTGAAGAGCTGCTCCGGTTTTACCCCGACCTGATCACCACCTACGGCGACACTGCCGGGGTGCTCGGTGCTGACTGGTATGACCTGATGACGCGGGCGAAGCGGCAGGGCGTGTCGGCGGCACAGTTCCGGGCGACGATCGCGATGCCAGCACCGGACGAGCAGTCGATTGGTTCCGCGAAGTGGGCACTCGGGCCGCTCTTTGATGAGCAAGCCGATTCGACCATGACGCTCGCACGGTTGCACGGGTCGATGCAGCGGCTCGTGATGCAACCGTTTCGGGATTCGATCTGGTACGCCGCTGCGAGTGACCCTGTGCGTACCGGCGTGCTTCGCAGGCCGACCGGGGCGGAGACATGCAAGTTCTGCGTGATGCTCGCCTCGCGCGGCCCCGTGTACTCGTATCGAGCATCTGGTGCTTCGTCTGCGGGCGCGGTGGTTGGCCGCGGTTCAACGCGCAGCGGTTTCGATGAGGCAGGCGTTCGCCTCTCTGGCGGCATCGGCCAGGGCATCCAGGCTCGCGGTCGTCAGGAGCTCGGGAACGACTTCCACGATGACTGCAACTGCGAGGTGGTCGTCATCCAGTCAGCCGGGGACATCCCTGAGGACTACGACCAACAGAAGTACCTCGAGCTGTACCAACAGAAATCGGGTGTCGGTCGGGATATCCCCGTCGATTAGTTTTCCTCGTTCGCGATGTTCGAGGTTCGCACGGCGCGACTGCCGTATTCACATGGAGGATGCATGTCTACGCAAGAAACCGCACCGGTCACGCCGGTCGTTGAACCCGAAGCGCAGCCCGCAGGTGCGACACCTGAGACTGAGCCGCTGGGTGCGCCTGGTCTCGCTGCACTCAAGTCCGAGCGTGAAGCAGTCAAGGCCGCTGAGAAGCGCGCCGCTGACGCTGAGGCTCGTATCAAGGAGTTCGAGGACCGGGATAAGTCGGAGGCGGAGAAGTCAGCGGAAGCACTCGCTCAAGCGAAAGCCGAGCTTGCCGAACTGACCATCGCGAAGACACGCGCCGAAGTAGCCGCAGCCAAGAACGTTCCTGCATCACTGCTCACGGGCAGCACGCAAGAAGAGCTCGAGGCTTCGGCAGACGCGCTTGTCGCATTTCGGGGTGAGCCGGCGAAACCATCCGCCGCCCCGTTCATCGAGAACACGAACAAGACAACGTTGCAACCCGACTTTGACACTGCCATCGAAGCAGCGAAGGCGGCACGCAATTTTGCTCTCGTCGCAACCCTTAGGCAGCAAAAAGCTGCACAGACGAAAGGCTAGCTAATGGCTGGAATCACAGGTCTCGGGACGACCTTCAACCTCCCCAACTTCCACGGTGAACTCATCGAGATCACCCCGACCGACACGCCGCTCCTCTCCGGTGCGGGTGGCTTGAGCTCGGGTGGCGGGCAGACGACCTCGCCCGCGTTCGAGTGGCAGACAGAGGACCTTCGCGATCCGGAGATCCGCCCTCGCCTTGAGGGCGCCGACGCGCCGACTGCCGAGTCGCGTGTGCGTGCGAACGTCGAGAACGTTGTGCAGATCTTCCACGAGCAGGTCGCTACCTCGTACACGAAGCAGGCCGCGACAGGTCAGTACAAGACTCCCGGAGTGGCACCGTTCTACGGTGCGGATGGCACGGCGAACCCTGTCGCTGACGAGCACGGTCACCAGGTCGCGAACGCGCTCAAGACCATTGCCCGAGACGTGAACTACACGTTCTGGCATGGTTCCCTCGCGAAGCCTGCCGACAACACGGCCCCGCGCAAGACTGCGGGCCTGCTGTCTGTCGTGACTGCTAACCGAATTGCGGTTGGCGAGGTGTCGGGCACGACTGCAACCGACACCGTCACTGCGACGCACGCGTTCGCGAATGGCGACAAGATCGTCATCACGGATGCTGGCGCGGCGACTGGCGTGCGCACCGACCGCATCTACTACGTGGTCAGCATCTCGACCACGGTGTCGTTCAAGGTCGCGGCCACTCTCGGCGGCTCGGCCATCGCGCTCGGCACATCAGCCACGTTCAAGGCCATCAAGGCGGGCACGCTGCTCACTGTCGATGGGCTCGGCATCCTGATGCAGAGCGTGTTCGACAACGGCGGCATCAGCGAGCAGGACACCGCGACGTTGTTCTGCTCCTCGCGTCAGAAGCGCGCGCTGACTGCTGCGTACGCGGCCGAGTACGGCAAGGCTGACCCCTACGCTGGCACCCGCAACGTGGGTGGCCTGAACTTGCAGACGATCGAGACCGATTTCGGCACGCTGAATGTTGCGATCGATCGCGCACTGGCGCCGGACACGCTCGCTGTGGTGTCGCTGGAGCAGATCCAGCCGGTGTTCCTCGAGGTTCCCGGCAAGGGCGTCCTGTTCGAGGAAGAGCTCGCGAAGACCGGCTCGTCTGACAAGACGCAGATCTATGGCGAGATCGGCCTCAAGTACGGCAACGCGCTCGCCCACGGCGTGCTGCGAGGCCTCGCGGTTTGACCCGCGGGAGGGGCGGCATCTTCGGGTGTCGCCCCTCCTCCTGACCGATCTACACGAAGGAGACATCATGACGTGGACTCAACCTGCTGATGTGGTCGACGCGTGGATCGGTGAGGACGCTCCTGACGACAACGCGCAACTGGCCGTGTGGATCGGGAAAGCGGAGCGTGAAATTCGGTTCCGTGTCCCGGGCATTCAGGCGCGGATCGATGCGGAAGCCGAACTGATCCCGTCTTCGACGGAGCTGCTCGAGGGCGCGAAGGATGTCACCGTTTCGATGGTGACCCGTGTGTTTCGGAACCCTGAGGGTATCCGTCAGGCGAACATGACGACCGGCCCGTTCACGGAGTCGCGGACGTATGGCGGTGACGTGCCGGGTGGTCTTGGTTTGACGGCGGATGAGCTCGCGAAGCTTGAGGGTGTCCGTCAAGGCGGCGCTTTCACGGTCAGCATGATTCCTCCGACCTCACCGTTCTACGTGGGCAACTGATGGGCAGGCGGATCACACGGACGGTGCAGCGGCTCCCGTTTATCCCTGGTGCTGAGGACGCTCACGGCAACGAGGTTGAGGCGTGGGGCGAACCGGTTGACGTGGGGGTGTACGAGTTCAATCCCGGTTCGTCGTCGGAGCCGCGCTTGTCAGGTCATGACCGGGTGATCGTGGAGCCGGCACTGTTTGGGCCGTACAATCTGCCGTTCGAACCGTTCGACAAGTGCGTGGTCGACGGGAAGACATACCAAGTCGAGGGTGAAGTTGCCCGCTGGCGCAACGGTCAGTCCGGTGGGCTCACCCCTGGTGCTGTTGTGAATCTGCGAAGGGTGGACGGATGACGAACGACGTGAAGGTGAAGCTCAAGATTCGGGGCATCAACGTGTTGATGACTTCGGCGCCGGTTGTGTCTGCTGTTGCGCAGCGTGCGGGGCGTATCGCGAAGGCCGCGGGGTCGAACTTCGAGATGGTTGTGAAGCCCACTAAACGGGTGGCGCGCGCGTTCGTGCGGTCGAAAAACGCCGATGGCGCGAAGGCCGAAGCACGCGACAAGGTACTGACGAAGGCACTCAATGCCGGCCGTTGAGTTCCCGGACGTTGAGGCAATGTGCCTGACGTTCGCGAAGACCAAAACGACCGCGATGGTGGGCACGAAGGTCAAGAATCCTCGCCCTGTCCGGTACGCGCGAATCTGGCGCACGGGCGGCGGTTCGCTCAACCGTGTGCTCGAACAGGTTCAGATCACGATCACATGTGGTGCTGCCGCGGGCTCTGTCGAAGCGTTGGCGATCGCGCGCGATCTCCGATCCGCGTTCTTGAATGAGTACACGCAGATGCCGCTCGTGCGTGGTGTCGAAGAAACGTCGGGGCCTTATTACGACCCCGACCCGGACACCAACGAAGACCGATACTCGTTCACCATCCAACTGATGGTGCGCGGCAAACGCTAACACCAAGAACTCGAAGACCTCACTCATGTGGGGTCTTTTTTTATGCCGGTCATGCCCGGCTCACACGAAGGAGAAACCATGACCGTAAAAGCTGAGAACGCCCGGATCTTTGGAAGCGATTCTGATGCGATCTATCTTGCACCGATCGGCACTGCGCTTCCCACCACTCTCGATGGGGTGATTGATCCCGCATTTGAGGACGTCGGGTGGTTGCACAGTGACGGCATCACCGAAGCGTTCACCGGCACGAAGAGCGAGATTCGCGGGCATCATGGGGCACGTGTTGTGCGCACTCGGATGGAAACCCCCGGCACCAATATTTCATTCGTCGCGCTGGAATCGAAAGAGCAGACGAAGTCGCTCCGGTATGACGAAAAGTCCGTATCCGTCGTATCCGGTGTCCGTCAGACAACTCGTGGGGCAGGGCAGAAGGTCAGTCCGCGCGCGTGCGTGATCGACGTGTTCGACGCTGACGACATCACGGTGAAGGAACGCTGGGTGTTCGACCGCATCGAGGTCAGCCCGAACGGTGACCGCGTGTTCGTGAACAACGACATTGCAGGGTTCCCGTTCCTCGCTGAGGTCATCGGTGACTACACCACGTTCGAGAGCGCTGGTGTCGCGAAGCTCGCATGGGCGGTGACAGTCGAGGGTGCGCCCACGGGTGGCACGTATGCGCTCATCGTCAATGGCACCCCCACTGCCCCGATCGCATACAACGCGGCCGCGAGTGCTGTGGCAACCGCGGTCAACGCGATCTCTGGTGTCACAGGCATCTCGGGTGTCACCGCGACAGGCACTGGCACGATCACGGTCACATTCCCGTCCCTGGTGGGTCTTGCCGCGTCGTCGGCGCTCACTGGTGGCACTGACCCGGCTGTTTCCGTCGTCTGACCTATACCGGTGGGCGGGGGAGCTGACTCCAACCCCGCCCATCTTTCATTCCAGGAGTCTTGATTGGAGTCGATATGAGCACTACGAAGCCTGGCCGCGCACCCGAAGACCACAAGAAGGCGACCCTGCCGACCAAGAAGGTCGATGGCGGTTACGAGGTGACCGGCGAAAAGATCACAGTTTTCATTGAAGAAGACGCATTGGACGACTTCGAACTACTCGAGGATCTGGCCGAGTTGCAGAACGGTAAGGGCTCGCGTTTGCCGTCGGTTGCACGCCGATTGTTTGGTGATCAACACAAGAACGTGATGGACGCGATGCGTGGTGAGAACGGGCGTGTGTCTGTTCAGCCGGTGACGCAGTTCATCAATGACGTGTTTGCGGCGATCAACCCAAACTCCTGACCCTCATCGTCGCCTACGCGCACCACAAGGGTGCGTTGCGGGCGTCGTTGAGGGCTACCTACCAGATTGATTTACGGGCGCCTGGTGTGTCTGTTGCTGACCTTGCTGACCTTGTTGTTTGGCTCCCGGCTGGGTGCGCGTTCTGGGTTTCGTTCGGTGGACCATTGACGTACTCGACGGAAACTATGGCACTGAATGCGGTGGAGCATCGTCTGCGCGTTTTGGCGTGGCAGGGCACCAGTGACGGGCATAAGAACCGGAACCCGCCCTTGCCGGTCGAGACACCGAAGTATGCGAATGAGCGCGACCTTGAGGCGGCGAAGACCTCAGCGAAAGCGGAAGCGTGGGAGCGGCGTCAACGCCGTCAGAGGTCGGCTAAGGCTGACTGAATCGCGGTGCGTAGGGTTGCGAAGTCTTCCCCGACGTTGTTGGTGAAGATGACCGCGTTCTCGTCTTTGGCTGCGGCGTTCTTCCCTGATCCGCGGATTGCGTTTTTGGAGATTTCGCCGGGGACGCTGAATTGGATATAGCCGAGCAGCATCGGTGTTGCTTGCTTGAACTGCACGGCCGTGATCTGCCTGAGCATGATCGCCTTTTCGCTGCGTCCGTGCATGAGCCGCGCGGCGAACCCTTCGCGTGTGATCGTCACAGTCTTGCCGTCGAATGTGACCTGCCCGTTTCGCCCTCGTGCGGAAATCGTTTCTGTCATGCCTGCAACTTAGCAGTGGAAGCGGAGGCTTAGGCCGGTAGAATGGAAACAGCCCCGACGAGTGCGGAAACACTCAAGCCGGGGCCTAACCCTAAATCAAGTACTAGTTGATTGGAGGGCTGCAATGCAGTCTATCCGTGAGTGCTCAATCCCCGAGTGTGAGAAACGCGTAAGCAAGCGCGGCTGGTGCTCGATGCACTATCGACGCATCACCATGACCGGCGACCCGGACAAAACTGCATCTGGCAGGAAAGTTCGGACCCAGGGCTCGCTTTGCGCAGTGTCGGGGTGTGGGCGTCCACAGCGGGGATTGCAATGGTGCGCTTCGCATTATGCGCAGCACAGGCGAGGGAAGCCGGTCACGCCGCTTCAGTATGCGTGGGCGGACGACGTGGGGTGCGAGTTTTGCGGGGATGCGATCCCCAAATCTGCCAAGAGCCGAAAGTTCTGCTCGCCGCGATGTGGCCGCATGGTCCGCGCGCACGGCGGCGACCGCCCGACCGTAAAGCAGTGCGACCGGTGCGGAACTGAGTTCAGTTTGATGTCTTTCACGCGCGAAGGCCACTACAAGCGATCTGACACGCGGATGTGCGTCGACTGCAAACGGGCGCGCGGCACTCGGCACGGTCATTCACCATTGGTGGTCGTCCAGAACTCGGGACCAGACTGCGGCATCTGCGGTGATCTCGTTGACCTCACCCTGAAGCACCCGCACCCCAAGAGCGCGTCGGTCGATCACATCATTCCTTACGCTCGCGGAGGGTCGAACTGCCTGGACAATCTGCAAATCGCGTGTCTCCGATGCAACCACATAAAGAACGACCGAATGCCCACTGGGACAACCACATCCTGACCGGACTCAAATTTCAGACATCGAACCCCCGTAGTTAACACTGCGGGGGTTTGTCGTTCCACAGGAGGTTCTCGATGGCCGTAGAAATTGCCGACGCTTACGTTGCCCTCTATGTGAAGATGCCTGGCGTCAAGGACGACATTACGAAGGCGCTTGGTGGCGCAGGTAAGGGTGTCGAGAAATCTGGCGAAACTATGGGCGCGCAGCTCATGGATGGCATGAACAAGATTGGCAAGGTCGGTGCCATCGCCCTTGGTGGTGCGATCACTGCGGGTGTCGGGACTGCCCTGGTGAAGGGTTTCCAGCGACTGGACACGATCGACCAGGCGACGGCGAAGCTCACGGGCCTTGGGCACTCGGCGGCGTCGGTCGATCAGATCATGAACGATGCTCTCGCTTCGGTGAAGGGCACCGCGTTTGGGATGGGTGAGGCGGCAACGACCGCTGCTGGTGCGGTCGCGGCAGGTATCAAGCCGGGTGCGGATCTTGAGCGCACTTTGAAGCTTGTTGCTGATGCGTCCACGATCGCTGGAACCGATATGGGTTCGATGGGTGCGATCTTCAACAAGGTTGCGTCTTCAAACAAAGTGCAGATGGACACTATCAACCAGCTGCATGATGCTGGCGTGCCGGCGCTTTCGTTGCTCGCTGATCAGATGGGCGTGACGGCTGAGGAAGCGTCGAAGATGGCGTCTAATGGCGAGATTGATTTCGCTACTTTCCAGGCTGCGATTGAGTCGGGGATGGGTGGCGCGGCGCTCGCGTCGGGTGAAACGTTCTCGGGCGCGATGGACAACGTCATGGCATCACTCGGGCGCATGGGCGAGGGGCTGCTCAAGGGCATCTTCCCTGACATGAAAGACGGTCTTGGCGGGTTGTTGGAGGCGATGGCCCCGCTTGAGCAGGTCGCGAGGGAAGTTGGCGAGGGCATCAAAGCCGCGTTTGATTGGATCTCGCAGAACTGGGACTGGATTCAACCGTTCGCAATCGGCATCGGCGTCGCTGTTGGGGCGATCATTCTGTGGACGGGTGCACAGTGGCTGCTGAACGCAGCTCTTACGGCGAACCCGATTGGTTTGATCATCGTCGCGATCGGCCTGTTGGTCGGCGCGATCATCTGGCTTGTTCAGAATTGGGACGAGGTCATTGCGTGGATTGTTGAGGTCTGGCAAGGCTTCGTCAGTTGGCTTGGTGAAGTTTGGGCCGGGTTCGTGGGGTTCCTGACTGATGTGTGGTCGGGGTTCATGTCCTGGATTACGGATGTCCTCAACGGGTTCGTTGCGTTGTGGAATGGCGTGTGGGGTGCGGTCGGGCAGTTCATCTCGGACGTGTGGAACAACATCGTGAACTGGGTGAAGGGCGCGATGGATAACGTGTCCAACTTCATCAGTGGCGCGCTCGGTGCGATCCGTTCCGCATGGGAGAGCGTGTGGAACGGTATCGGTGGGTTCCTGAAAGGCGTCTGGAACAACATCCTTGGTTGGATTGAGGGTGGGGTGAACGGTGCGATCGATCTCATCAACGGGATGATCGGCGGCATTAGCGATGTCGCCGCGATTATCGGTATCGAGGTCGGCACGATCCCGCACGTGCGCATTCCGCGTCTCGCTGAGGGTGGTGTTGTATCACGGCGTCCAGGCGGAATCCTCGCAAACATTGGTGAAGGCCGGTACGACGAGGCGGTGGTGCCGTTGTCGCCTGATGTGCTGAGCAAGCTCGGTGGCGGCAACGGCGGCACAGTGAACATTTATCCGACGTTCCAGCAGGCTGATTCGCGGTTGCAGATGCGGCAGTGGGGTCGGGAAGCAGAGAGGGCGTTGGCTGCGATATGACAACCATTCAACTGGGTTCGGTAGTGTTCAACGGTTTCGCGACAAGCGGGTGGGTGTTTAGTGGTCTGACGGATTGGTTTGGTCAGGTCGATAACAAGGTTCCGGTGACGCAACGTCCGCAGGCGCATGGTGCGTTTAGTGTGTCGCGTGCGTTGCGTTCATCGCGGGCTGTGTCGTTCAATGCCGCATATCTGGGTGATGATTCTGTCGAGGTTGAGTCTGCGGTTGATGAGCTCGCTGCGGTTGGTGCGGATGGCCCCGTGCTGATGACGGTGACGACGGATGCTGGTGTGTCGTGGCGGTGGGTGACGGTAGAAACATCGTCGTTCACCGATAACCACGGCATGTCGCATGGGCTGGTGGCGGTTGATTGTGTGGCGCGTGACCCGCGCCGGTATGCGGATGCCCCTTGGTTGGTGACCGGTCCGCCTGTTCCTGGGCTTGGTCTTGTGTGGCCTGTGAGATGGCCTGCCATATGGCCTGGTGGTGGTTCGTCGGGGCGTATCGATCTGGTAAACCGTGGGCGCGCATCATCCGCACCCGTGTTCCGGTTGACGGGCGGGTTCGAGTCGGCGGTGATCACGAACACTGTCACGGGTGCGCGGATCGGGTTCGTGCGCGCTTTGCCGCCGACATCAACAGTGGTGATCGATGTCGCGGAACGGCGCGCGACGGTTGATGGGCAGTCGGATGTGTCTAGGTTCCTGCAATGGCGGGAATGGTCGGAAGTTCCCGCCGGCATGACTGTCCCGTACCAGTTTGATGTGTCGGGCGCGGTCGGGTCACCTGTCCTTGAGGGTCGGGTGTGTTCGGCATGGTGGTGAGGGTTTACGTATTCGAGACCCGTGGCGGGGCTTTGCTGGCTGAGGTTGAGCCGGTGCAAGTTTCGTGGGGGGTGCAAGCGAACACTGCTGATGACGTGTCCGTGACTGTTGATTTGAATTCGACAGTTGAGGGTTCGCGGGACTGGCGAAACTTGGGCACACCGTGGAAACACTCTCTGGCGGTTGATGTTGGTGGGCGCGTGTATGGCGGGCCGATCATGCCTCACGATTTCGGGGAGGACGACGGCCGCTTG
>Ga0208426_1000130_pt1 | contig 12996 bp, 22 predicted proteins | sample DEB19_08_DNA_6_FD_184524 | JGI IMG/M metagenome (GOLD analysis project Ga0208426, IMG submission 184524) | Aqueous microbial communities from the Delaware River and Bay under freshwater to marine salinity gradient to study organic matter... | ecosystem: Environmental > Aquatic > Marine > Coastal...
ATCACGGCATCCGCCTCTGCGGCAGTGGCTTACGGCGCACAGATCAATGCCGTCCTGCTGGCTCCGACGGGCGCGGTCTCCGTACAGTATCGGTCTGAGGTTTCCCGGCCGACTGTCGGCGCTGCTGCGGACAGCATTCAGCAAGCCGTGCCGCGCACGGGCCGTGCCGCCGACTCCGCCACGCTGGCGCAGGGTCTCGCACTTCCGCACCGCGCCTGCTGGCAGCAGGCAGCCGGCCGCGCCAGCAGGGTGCAAGGGGTGTGGCAAGGTGCCCAGCGGCGGCTCTCCGTCACCCACGCTCGTTTTGCGCAGGCTGTGCCCCACGCCGCGGCCCTGCAGTCCGACTATCAAGACGCCCGCGCTGCTCGGCGGCCTCTAGGCGGCGTGTTTCAAGACGCTCTCGGCGTCCGTAGCCCGCTGTCCGGAAGTTTTCAGGAGGCGTTTCGGACCCGTCGCCGCGCCGGTACCTTCCGATTCCAGGGCTCCCGGCCCGAGACTGCCGAGCTAGCCATTTTCGCGCATGTCGGCATGTCGGCCAAGTCCGGCATCCGCACGCAGTTTCAAGAGGCCATGCCGCCCCGCCGCGGCATCCGCGTGCCTGTGGTCGTCCCACCCGTGGGCGGATATGTCCCCCCGCAGGGCGATGCCGTGCATCTGCTGTTCAAAGTGCTACGCACAAGCAGCTTCGACTTGCTGTTTTCAGATGGGCGGGCCAGGCCGGTCGGCCCCCAACAAGTCTACATCCGGAGCACCTACATCGTGATCAATGACGTAACCCTCGTCCGCTTGCCCGACAATACCCCCCTGCAGGCCTACAACCTGAGCCTGTCGTGGGATGACGGAAGCTGGTCGGTCGGCTGGGATGCCACGCTCCATGGGTCGGACCTTGACGCAGTCATGCCCGAAAGCATCGGCGCGCCGGTTGAACTGCTGGCCACAATCAATGGCACCAGCGTCCATCTGCTGGCCGAAAGTATCAAGCCGGACCGGCGATTCGGCGACGCGCGTGTAAAAGTCAGCGGGCGCGGGCGTGTCGCCTGGCTGGCCAGCCCCTTTGCTGATTCGATCGCGCGCAGCAACACCGCCGCCGCAATGACAGCGCAACAGCTGGCCGCCGACGCCCTCACAAACAATGGCGTCTCCATCGGCTGGTCCCTCGATTGGCAGATTGCCGACTGGCTAGTTCCGGCCGGCGGCTGGAGCCACCAGGGCGCCTACATCGACGCCGTAAAGCGCATTGCCGAAGCGGCCGGCGGCTACGTTGTCGGCCATCGATCTGCCCAGACCCTGCATGTCAGGCCCCTTTACCCATCAATGCCCTGGGACTGGTCCACAACGACACCCGACATCATCATTCCAGCCGCAGTGAGCCGCGCGGAGGGTGTGAGCTGGGCCGAAAAGCCGACCTACAACCGGGCTTTTGTGTCCGGCGAGCGGGTCGGCGTGCTGGGTATCGGTACCCGCACCGGCACCGCCGGCGACCGTCCGGCACCCCTCATCACCGATCCGCTGATAACGCACCTCGATGCTGCCCGCGCCCGGGCCGAGTCCGTGCTGGCCGACACCGGCCGCCAGGCCATGATCAGCATCGAACTGCCCGTGCTGCCCGAAACCGGCATCCTCGATCTTGGCCAGCTCATCGAATACAACGATGGCACCACGGCCAGGCGGGGGCTTGTCCGGTCCGTCCGGGTCGCCGTCACATACCCCCAAGTCTGGCAAAACGTGGAGATCGAAACCCATGGCTAACCCCCTCAAGGCCCTGCAAACCCTCTTCGCCGGACCGCCGCTGCAGGTGGGCGACGTGTCGGCCATCACTGCCGCCGGCGTATCCATCACTCTGCCGGATGACGCACAGATCATCGCCCGCGGTGCGGCGACAGTCGGGCAGCGCGTCTTTGTTCGGGGTGGGCTGATCGAGGGGGAGGCCCCCGACTTGCCGATCGTCGAATTTGATATCTGAGGTAATCCAATGGCCGAACCACACTCTGCAACCCTGCCCCACGTTGCCATCGGCGCCAGCTTTTCATTGACTGGGACAGTGCTCGGCGCCCAGCCCGATGCGCTTGTCCTCGGCCTTCTTGCCGCCTCGTTTGTCAGCGCCTGGTTCCACGAGATAAACAGCCTCGGCCGTGCGGCCGCCGCCGTCTGCCTCTCCGCGCTGCTTGCCGGATACCTGTCGCCGGTGCTGGCACCAATTGTCAGCGGCAAGGTGTCGGGCCTGTCCGATGGTGACCCACTGCGACTGCTGCTCGCTGTGGCAATTGGGGCCTGTGCCCCTGGCGTCGTCCCGCTGCTACTCAAGCGGGCCCGCGGGTATGCCGGCGAGGAGGTTGGAAAATGATCGCGCCTCTTCAGGTGTTGGCCATTTGCTCGGCGCTCGTCGTGCTGCTCTACTCGCTTGGCGCTATCGCATCTACATCCCGCCGGTCGTGGCGGGGTCACCCCTTGCGCTTCGTCGCTTTCGCTGCCGCCCTGGCAGCCGTCCTTGCCGGATCAGCTGGGATTGTCGGTGGCGTGGATTGGGCTGGGCCCGTGCTGGCCGGCGGGGCCGCGCTCTATCTGTTAGCGAACAAGCGGCGCTGTGGATCGAACGAATGGAGGACGTGGTGATGAACTTCGAAACTGTATTTGACCGGCTGATTGGCCATGAGGGCGGATGGTCCGATGATCCGCGCGACCCAGGCAACTGGACGGGCGGGCGGCCCAACGTCGGCCAGCTCAAAGGGACGAAGTTTGGCATTGCTGCCAACACCTACCCGGACATCGACATAAAGGGCCTGACCCTCGATGCGGCAAAGGCGATCTACAGGCGTGACTGGTGGGACAAGATCCACGCCGACGAGCTGCCAGGCGCGATTGCCTTTCAGGTCTGGGACTTCGCCGTCAACGCCGGCATGAGCCGCGCCATGATCTCTCTGCAGCGTGCTGTCGGCGTCGCCGATGACGGAAAGATCGGGCCGCGCACGCTGGCCGCCGTTGCGGCGATGAGCGTCACCGACGTGCTGTCGAGATTTAACGCCGAGCGGCTGGAGTTTTACGCATCCCTCTCGACGTGGGCGACGTACGGAAAGGGGTGGGCCCGGCGGGTTGCTGGGAACCTGCGGTATGCGGCTGAGGACAGCTAAAAGCGGTTCGCAAAAATAAACCGCCCCAGCAGCTGCGCGCCTCTTGAGGCATCAGAAATTCCATTCTGCGAACCGCAAAAGTTATCAAGCCGTTGATATTTATTAATACTGCGGTAGATTGTGATTCCAGTGGTCACCGGTTCGAACCCGGTATGTCGCCCCAGTAAATACGCGGAATTTTGAAAGTTCCGCAGTTCGCAAAGAAAGGCCCGGTTCGCAAACGCTGACCGGGCCTTTCTCTTTCTACCGCACCGGCTTGACCAATTTCCCCTTGCGCGCCCGAGTGTAGCGCTCGGTCATCGATGCTTGAGAATGGCCAAGCAGCCCTTGAGCTGCATCCAGCGATCCGGTATCCCGCTTGTCAGTGCCAGCCTTAGCGCGCAGGTCCCTGAACTGCGTCGCCCGGATTCTGGCAGCCGTCGCAGCATCCTTGGCGGACATTGCCGCAGCCTCCCGAGCCTTATCAAACCGGTACCGCTGCTGTGCCTTACCGAGCGCCTGGCCCGACTCGTCGCAAAGCACCGCCAAGCTGCAAACCCCTTTTATCGCAGATTTTCTGGCTTGGATTCGAGCAAGCAGATCAGCAAGATCCCCGGAAACCTCAATCGCCATTTTCTTTTTCGTCTTGATCTGCCCGAACGTCAACACACCATTGCGAATGTCGGTTTCACGCAGCGCCCGGAGATCGCCCGGGCGCTGTCCAATCAAGTAGGCCAACTCGAGCGCTTCAAGCAGCGGAATATCCGCATGCGCTTTAATGGCCTCAAGCTCGTCATCCTCCACGTACACATCCCTGTCCTCCTCTTTATTGCGGCGTACGCCGTCGCAGGGATTCGGCAGAGTCGTAACGCCTTGTGATCGCCCCCAGTTCCACGCCGCAGACAGCCAGGACACTTCCCGATTCGCCCTCACCGGTGCCGCCCGAACGCCCCGCTCTTCGTCACCGCGGCTGCGCCATGCGATGTACTGAGCGATGTGAACAGGCTGCACAAACTCAAGCGGAGCGGGGCTCGGCAGAGAGAAGTAAGTGATCAGGTTCGGAACGCTGAATCCGATGTCTGTTTGCGTCCCTACGGCCCGCCCAGCCATCGTCTCAAGCTGCCATTTTTTCAGCAGCTCGGGGAGAGTGACAGGCGGCCTGCTGCCTTCCCGCACCAGATCGACGTACTTGCGTAGCGCCTCGGTGTAGTCATTGCCGAGCGCCACCTCCGGCCGCTTACCGTCCGGCTGCTTGCCTTTGTCGAGGTAGTACCACGCTACCCCGCCGGCCTTGATGCGCTTCCGCATCTTCGGCGGCAGGTTGTCGTGGGTATAAGGCTTGCGTCCCATGGTTACAGGCTCGGGCTCCAGGATTCGGCTTTCTTGGGCTGCGCCCGGCCCTCGACGGCAACCCGAGTCACAACCGGGGAACCGACGGCATTCGTGTAAAACGGGATGCGCAGGCGCTTGAGCTGTTCAGCCTGCATCGCCGAGCGCTTCCTACCCGTCAGGATTTCAAGCTCTTCGCGAGTGAGGAACATGGTTTGAGTATCGCTCATTGCTGCGCCTCTCAATGTTTGGCTGAAACCGTGATGACCTCGGATTTCCAGTGCTTTCCGTGCTGCGTCTGGGAGATGTAGGCGGCCGTTTCCTGCAGGCGCTTCACTGCATCCCTTTGGCCTACAGTGGCGCACATTCCAAGCCCGCACATGCTCACCAGCTTCATCAGCACGTTCCCGACATCTTCGGGCGTCAAGCAGTCGCATTGGGCTACGTATTCCTGCATCGTCTTTTGAGCCAGCGCCTCGGCTTCATTGGGGGTGATCACGGCTTTACCTCCAGAGCCCGGATTGCCGCCGCCATCTTCTCGTGCACGGAGTTCCACAGACGCACATCGGACCAGTGTCGCATCAGCCGGAGTTCTTCATCGGTGCCACGGGCGGCCTGGGAAGCCTTGTCGGCCTCGGCCTCTCGTGCGTGGTCCAGGCCGGCCTCGATCAGCGCCACGATGGCTGTTCGCTCCTCGGCCCTGGCCTGCTCCAGCGCAGCCTCGCGGCTCGCATCATTGGTGACGTACTGGCCAGTGCGCTGGAGGAAATCAGCAACAACAAGGAGGGCGAATCGCTCCAGCGCCAGAAGCTGATTTTCCCGAGCGCCGACGTACGGGGAGGGGTCAATAATTCCGGCCTCTTTGGCTAGGATGATTATTTCTTCGTGGGTCATGATCATGCCTTTCCCCTTACGCCAATCGCGGTAATGGTCAGCATTGCGGCCACGTATGCGCTGTTGTCGCCGCCGTGCATGAGTGTGACTATCGCAAGCCCGATGCTGACTACCAACAGGATGAGGATAAAGATATTCATACCGCACCGTCTTTCAGTGGTTTCATCGTCTCCGCCAGTTCGCGCAGATCGCGGGCCTGCCACGAAAGCCGTATGGCAGTGTCAAACGCATCAGATAGCACCTTGTTTGCGATGTCCTTCAAGTTGCGCACAGCATGCCGCTCGGGGTGTTCCATATCAAGGTTGTCAGCCATCGATTTAACCGCAGCAACAGCCTCCACCGCACGATCTGCAAGGCTCATGTTTTCAGCCATGTTCAATCCTCGTCTTTCGGGGGGTGATCAAGCCGATTAAGCTGCTCGCGTAGTCCTGAGACATGGCAAGCCTCATCAGCAACAGGGGTTCCGGCGTTGTACCCAGAGTCCTCGCCGACGGCTTTCAGGTGTCGGGCAATAAGCCTTGCGTGTGCAGATGTGTAACCGCACCATCTGTCGAGATCGTCAACAGCACGCTGGTAATCGGCAGCGCGCTGAAGTTGCCGCTCAACCAAGGCATGGTGGCGGATGCGTCCGACAAACAAGCCGCTCCAGTAGGCAATAAGCGCGCTTATCAGGGCGATTAGCATCGTTACGTGTGTCTCGCTCATCATGCACCCCGCCATTCCGCACCCCGCACCGCCTTGCCCACCGGAACCAGCGCGAACACCTCGCCGGTCTTCCCCGCCCGCGCCGCCACCATCGCTGCCGATTGCGCCGCCGCTTCCTTCCCGAAGCTGCGCATGGCCCGCTTCGGAGTCTTGAGGACGTAGCCCTTGGGTGCGGGGGCCGGCGCCGCGTTGATCTGCTCTTGCAGGGCCTGCCGGGCCTGCCGCTCGATGGCCAGCTCCGTGCGCATGCGGTCGGCTTCGTTCAGGGCGTCATTGAGGGCGCGGCGGGTTTTGGTCACGTCGCTGACGAGGCTGTTGATTCGACTGTCCGCGCTGTTTGCAATTGCCGAGAGGCTGACAATTCGCCCTTCTTGCACGGATATGTAGCCCCAGTGCGCCTCGATCAGCAGTTCCATGGTGCGGATTCCGTCGATCAGACTGCTACCGTTGAGGTCCGGCATGTAGTCGACAACGGCTTCGCCAAGGGCTTCGAACTCGCGGACGCTCTGGATTTTGTAGTCTTCCAGCGCCTGGATATTAGCTTCGGCCACTTGATAAGCCCCGGACAGCGCAGCAGTCGCCACTTGCAAATCCTCGGCGCCCGAAACCTCGGCCAGCGCCGGCAGCCCGCAGCCGCGAAGAGCGTGGGCGACGCCCTCGAGGCGGTCGGACAGCATGCGGTTTGCGCTGGTCAGCAGCGCGGGGTCGGCCGGCGGCATCTCATCGTCAATCGGGGCGCCGTCATTTTCCGCCGCCTCAATTTCGCTCCCAAGGGCATCCCAAAGCCGTTGCGGAGCGCCTCGGCCAAGCCCGTCAGGAAAATCGAACTCTTCGGACTCGTGGAGCAGATCCCGTGCAGCCGATGCAACCCTCGTCATGACTCCCAACGCATGAAGCACCGGGTCATCAGATTGGCCGGTTTGCGACTCACCCCCAGCTTGCACAGATTCGCAAACCGGCGGGCTTTCCTCCTTCACCCGGCAGTCACCCCCGTTCGACGCGTAGGCATCGCCGCAAGCGCCGCAGCCGTCATCCTCCACAACGGGATTTCCCGGTTTCGCATCAGGAGCCACAACCAGCCGGAAATACCTCGTCCCGCCTTTGCGCAACTCACTCTCCAGAAAGCCAAGCCCCTGCAGCTCCTTGAGCTGGGCCGTGGCCGCCTTCTTGGTGGTCTTGAGCATGGCCGCCACCTGGTCGGCGCTCAGGGCATCCGTAGCAGCCATCAGCAGGCCGTGGGCCGCATTGATCGTGCCGTCGATGGCGGGAAGGGTAGGAGCTTTGTCGCGTGCGTTCATTTCGGTTTCCTCTTTCAGTTTCTCTTCTTTCCGCCAGTCGGCTTTCGTGCTCTCGACTGCGGCATTGATGGCGCCAATCGGCATGCGCTTCATGGCCTGTATCTGGTCTTCCAACTGGATCCGGGCCACCATCACCAGCTCCGGCGTGATCTCCTCGCCGGCCCGCAGCAGATTCCCGAGATCGACGATTGCCCCCGATGACAGCCCCGGCGTGATCCGCTGCATGCAATCCACCCAGCCCTCGAGCGCCGGCACAATGGCCACCCACTCGCCGTACTCTCGGGTCATGTATCCGTCGGGCATCCGCATCACCGGGGTGTCGTCGATCACGCTGACGTCTCCTGTCATGAGCTCGTCAAGCATTTCGCGCATCGCGTTGGCGCTGATGCTCACCCGGTCCTGCTTTTGCAGCTGCAGCGAAAAGCTCGCGGCCGCATGGGCCAGCATGTCCTCGACGTGATCCGGATCCATAAAGACATTCCGCCTGGCTGCCGGCGTGGGCTCGGTAAGCAGGCCGGCCCGAGACAAGCTGCAGGGCAGTGGATGCAGTCTCATTCCGACCACCCTTGCTGCCGGCAATGTGCCGCGTACGGACGCATGATCTGGCCCTTGAATCGCGCCATCGCATGCGGATCACTGTCCAGCTCACGCCGGGATTCGATCTCGCACACTTCCTTGATGCGCGCCGTGGCTGCCTCTGCTGACCCGACACCCAGCCAAGCCCGAAAGCGGGATTCTTGGGCACGTTGGGCAGCCCAGCGGGCGAGCAGGGCACCTTTTTTCGGGGAGTGGTTTGCCTGGCTCATGCTGCAATCCTCCGTGCTGCCAATTCCGGAACATTGGCCCGCACCAGCGCCGCCGCCAGCGGCGGGCACACGCTGTTGCCACACATGCGGGTCTGAGCGGTCTTCGTGAGTGGGAATCGGGCGCCAGTGGCATCGATGCCCCACTCGATGATGTAGCCGGCCGGGAAGCCCTGAGCGCGGTAGAGCTCTTTCGGGGCGAGCATGCGCAGGCCAATATCGGAGATCTCGTATTGCTCGCCGGCCACCGTCACCAGGCCGAAGCGGTCCTTGGTGGTGACCGTGTGCAGCGGCTCTTCCAGGCGCGGATCTTGGTCGGCGCCGTAATACTTGATGAGGAAGGCCCGGGCTTCGGCGAAATGGGTTCCGCCAGCACTGACCGTGTGCAGGGGTTCGTCAGTCGGATGGCCAACGTTGTCGCCGCGGAGCTTGACGATGTTGCTGGTGACGAGTGCGTTGTGGTCCCACGCCGTAACTGTCGGGACTGGGCAGTCTGCGCCAGCGGCTGGATTACTTGTGTTGTAGAACTTGCTCAAGAAGGCGGTAACAAGGGCGTGGTGTCCGCCTTTTGTCTGGGCGCAAATAGTGCGCAGGGGTTCAGCAGGAGACCATGAGCGCGGGCTGCTTGCATTGGCATGCTCGGTCAGGACCGGCGCCACCAGCGCCAGCTCACCCCGGTGCGCAGCTGTCACGGTCGGCATCGGCTGCTCAAGGCCATTCCGGCGGTCGGCGCCGTGGTGCGTGAGCGGAACGATGAACGGCTCGGCCGCATTGACGACGTAGCGCATGATGCCCTTTGCGATCCGGCGCAGCGTGGCATCGGCCAGCGGCCGGGTACGCTCGAAAATGCTCGGGCAGGGAATTGACCAGTCGATGCACTCGGCAGCCGTGCGCCACGGCTTCAGGCGCTTGTGCTTCACTGCGTCGCTCTTCGGGTCGCCGTGGGTCGGTGCTGGCCAGACAATCGGCATGCCGTCGCGACGGGCGATCAGAAAGAGGCGCTTGCGGATGGTCGGCGTGCCGTAGTCGCAGGCGCGCAGCTCGCGGTGCTCGACCTGGTAGCCCTGGCGGCGCAGGGCGTTGCGGAAGGCGTTGAACTCTCGGCCCTTGCGTTTTGGGCACGGCCGCATCTGGCCATCCGCCGTTTCGATCAGCGGCCCCCAGGTGGTGAACTCTTCGACGTTCTCGAGCATGATCACTCGCGGCTGCACCGTGGCGGCCCAGCGCAGGGCAACCCAGGCGAGCCCGCGGATCTTCTTTTCCACCGGCTTCCCGCCCTTCGCCTTGGAAAAATGCTTGCAGTCGGGTGATAGCCAAACCAGCCCAACAGGCCGGCCCTGCATGATCTCGCGGGGATTCACGTCCCACACGGATTCGCAGTAGTGACGGGTTTCCGGATGGTTCGCGGAGTGCATGGCCACGGCTTCCGGATCGTGATTGATCGCAATGTCCACGCGCCGGCCGAGGGCCAATTCGATGCCCGTCGAGGCACCGCCACCGCCGGCAAAATTGTCGACAATGAGTTCGCCGTGAATGTCGAGTGAGAGCTGCATGATTCAGGTTTCCAGTTGGTAATCAGGCGCCACTTGCCCGGCTACGGGCTTTGCAACGACGGCTTCCCGTTGATCAGGAAGTGCCACGAAATAGCCGCAGTTTTCGAGCAGGGCATGCCCCGGCGTACAGGTGAAGCGCGCTGCCTTGTCTTGGCCAATGTGGCTGACGACATGCCAGCAGCGCCGGCAGCGGGCCGGTGCAGCCTTGGCGCGCAGGTCAGATTCGGAATAGGCAGTCACAGTGCAATCTCCAAACCGGCCCTTTCGGGCCGGCTTTCATGCTGATTACAGGCCGGGGTTACCCGCGAAAATCTGCAGTTCGGTACCGATTTCGATCTGCTCGTTGATTTCCGTCAGCGCGTGCTCCTTGCTCTTGTGCGGGCGGAGCAGGTCGTACCACATCATCAGAGCCCCTTCGCTGATGCGATAGCGCAGGCGGGCTTCGATCTTGTAGGCCGGCCCGCCCTGATAGACCGGAATCGCGATGACGAACTTCTCGGGCACCTTGAGCTGACCCTTGCCGGCAGATGCCTCGGTCTTGTCTTCGTAGGTGAATTGCACGTCGCCGTTGTCGAGGCGCAGGGCGGAGCTGAAGTTGCCGGCCTTCTTGGCTTGCAAGCTGCGGGAAACCTCGAGGATGTGGGCCGATTCGGGCTCGATGATGTCCACCAGGTTGTCTTCGATGAACTGGGCGAACTCAGCCTGCTTCATGGGCTTCTTGTTGCTTTCCGCCCAGGTCTTCCATTCGATGGACTCCGTCGCGGTGAAGCGGGCGATGTGCTCACGCCAGCCCGTCAGGCTGCCTTCGCTGTTGTCATCGAAAACGGCCACGAACGTGCCCTTGTCCGGGTCGCCGTAGAGATGCGTCGAAGCCTCACGGTGCAGGTTGACGAAATCGATAAAGGACTGCGCGTTCGTCAAGCTGACCCGGGCCCGCTTGCGGGTCGGCACAGGGAGAGTGCTTTCCAGGTCCGCGGCGCTGTAGCCGGTCGGCAGAATCACGTAGGGGGCCTGGCCATCGGCACCGGTGTCGGCGTGGCGAGCGGCGGCGGTGCTCAGGGAAAGGGCCAGCAGCTGATTAAGGTCAAGCGCGGGGGTGGTGGTATCGGTCATGTTTGTCTCGATGAGTGGGGGGGTGAAAGACTTAGCCGTTTACGGAACGCAGTTCAGTCGCCGGCGTGGCGGTGCTGACGTCGCGCACGCCCTTGAGCTCCATCTGCCGCGGGTCCTCGCGTTGCAAATTGCCCTCCGGCGTGACGAAGAAAATGGAGGTGCCCTTTTCCGGCTTGGGCGGGGTAACGGTGAGGTCGTCGATGATCTCCATCTGCCCGGCCTTGCCCGGCTTGAGCTTGACGGAGAGCTTCATCGTCCCGACCTTGCCGGTTTCGGCACAGATCTTGACGAGGGCGGCGAGCTGCTCGCCGATTTCTTCCTGCAGTTCGCCGAAGCGAATCTGGCGCAGGGTTTCGGGGAAGGGACGAACGGGCATGGTTTGCTCCTGGTGTTGTGGGCCGTGGCCCGGGTTATTTACTGCTGGCGACAACCTGAGGCGTGGCCGGGTGGTCGGTGATCTGGGGAATGACGAGCAGCACAAAGGCAAGCCCAAAGGCGCAGGTAATGCCTACCGCGGTATCGCGGTGTGCGTGCAACTTGCGGAGTGCGGACTTCATGCGGCCACCTGCATTGCTTGGCGGCAAAACGTGACGGTGACGCGGCGAGCGCACGGGCCCAGGGCCTCGGTGATGGTGTCGCCGGTGGATTTGCAGCTGTAGGCAATGGCATCCGAGAAACCGTAGCCGGCGCTGATGAGGTAAGCCAGCCAGGCGCCAGCGCTGTCGTCATCGACGTGCAGGCTGAGTTCGCCGGTGTCGAGCATCTGGGCCGAGCGGTAGGCCAAGCCGGTGTCGCGGGCGCCTTCGAGCAACAGCTCGAATTCGACGATGTGATGAGCGCTGAGGCGGGCTTTTTCGCACAGCTTGCGGTGCTGCATCTTGTTGAGCGCGCCGCCGTTGTAGCGGGCGTCGATGTTGGCAAGATGAGGCTCGAGTAAATCAACGGCAGGACGATTCATTACGGTCTCCCTGGGTGTATTCGATGCGGCTCGGGCTGGTAGTGGCCTTGAGGCGCGCTTTGTAACGGTTGTTGGCTGCCCGGGCGTTGAGCAGTCGGCTCCACAGCTCATCGCTGAGCGCTTCGTCGAAATCTGCCGGCATGCACGGGCCAGGCTCGATGAATGTCGTTGAGAGGTCGGTATGTGCCCGCCGCAGCTCCGGAAGCGGGTAGATGCGCAGCGCCGGCATTACTGCAGTCCAATCCACTCGAGCGCGGTCTTGATTGCAAACCCGCCGGCGGCAAGCACTACCAGCGCCGTAAAGCCACCGCTGAGACAAATCCCGATGAATTCCGCCAGTGAGCACGGCTCGGTATTGCGAGGGACGCGAGGGGCTTCCTTTGGCTTTTTCGGATGTACAGCTACGTTTTTTGCTTCAAACGGTTCATCGAGCCAGGTACTGCGACGTGCGGGAAAAATCTGGGGCGCTTGGGCTGCTTCGCACAGGGTTTCACCCGGCCAGATCGGGTCATGCAATGCTTCGTCCAGATCCTTCTCGGCAGTCCGGGCGGCCTGCTGGGCGGCGAAAAAATCCAATTCGCTGGCTTGTGGCTGCTCGAAGTGGAGAGGCTTTGTTTTCGGCATGCTGACTCCTGGTTATTTGGTTGTTCCGACCTTGGGACTTACGCTTGCAGGCGCAGGTCGGGCCCTTTGCTTGCTCTCCCCATCCCATCTTTCGACGGCCGCCAGCCAGCTTGGCGGGAAGTTCTGGCCCGAAGGCCCCCGGCGAGGAGTGGCCGAGTGATTTATTTAGATGTTCCAGCGGATTCCGTAAGCATTCGCAGCGGAAAACAGCTCGTTCGCACGTTTCCATATCGCATCGCCGGCAATGCTTTTTCCTTGATCCCACAGAGCAACGGCAGCCACTTCCCACTTTTTTGCTTCAGCAACAAGGTGGGCGTACTTTGCGGCCTTCGTAGCGTTCGGCTTGCGGTTGGTCTTGCTCATGGCTGCGGCTCCTGATGCGTTATTCGTACGGGGTTTCGATGTGGTAATTATCCATGAATGGCTAAATGTGTCAAGCCACTTATGGATAATTTAATCTTGTATCCATAGACGGACAAGACGTAAAAAAGCCCGCGCTTGGCGGGCTGTCTGTCGTGTGTAGCGTTTGGCTGGATGGGCGTAGCGCTGAAAGCGGGCTGAAGGGCCGCTCTCTTATGTCCTGTGGAGGGCGGAATGGAACCGCCCCATAGT
>Ga0208426_1000131_pt1 | contig 12939 bp, 13 predicted proteins | sample DEB19_08_DNA_6_FD_184524 | JGI IMG/M metagenome (GOLD analysis project Ga0208426, IMG submission 184524) | Aqueous microbial communities from the Delaware River and Bay under freshwater to marine salinity gradient to study organic matter... | ecosystem: Environmental > Aquatic > Marine > Coastal...
AACAGAATTTTTGGAGATAAATGCAATTTTATCGCCTTTATTGACAATGAAAGAAACATCCTTGAATAAGAATTTTCCATCGCCTTTTTTACTTAAGTTGTCGATTGTTAAAATTTGATTTCCAGCATCGCGTTCTTGGTGAAAGGTAATTCCAGGATATTTTCTGCTCGAAGGTTGAATTTCCTCAATATTCAAATTATCCAGCATTTTTCGTCGGCTTGTCGCCTGTTTGGATTTGGAAGCATTTGCAGAAAAACGGGAAATAAAGTCTTGTAATTCTTTTTTCTTTTCTTCGGCTTTTTTGTTTTTATCGGATCGCTGACGCGTTGCCAATTGAGAAGATTGGTACCAGAAAGAATAATTTCCGGTAAACATATTCAATTTAGCATAATCGATATCGCAAATATGTGTACAAACGGTATCCAAGAAGTGACGGTCATGCGAAACAACGATTACTGTATTTCTAAAATCCAGTAAGAAGTCTTCCAACCAGCCAATAGTTTTCAGATCCAAGTCATTTGTGGGTTCATCCAAAACGAGAACATCTGGATTTCCAAAAAGCGCTTGTGCCAATAAAACACGTACTTTCAAGTCGTTGGAAAGTTCTTCCATTTTCAAATAATGCTTTGACTCTTCAATTCCAAGATTACTTAAAAGTGTTGCTGCATCGGTTTCAGCGTTCCAACCTTCTAGATCGGCAAATTCTCCTTCTAGTTCCGCTGTGCGCATTCCATCCGCGTCTGTAAAATCGGGTTTTGCATACAAAGCATCCTTTTCCACCATAATTTCAAAAAGGCGTTTGTGCCCCATAATTACAGTTTGAAGCACTTCTTTATCGTCGAATGCAAAGTGATTTTGATTGAGCACTGCTAAGCGTTTTCCAGGCTCCAACTCTACTCTTCCCGTTGTTGGATCTTGCTCTCCAGTTAGGATTTTTAAAAATGTAGATTTTCCTGCGCCGTTTGCACCGATTACACCATAGCAATTCCCATTGACGAACTTTACATTCACTTCATCAAATAAAACGCGTTTCCCAAATTGCAGGGATAAATTGTTTACTGAAATCATAATTCACCACTAATTTGCCGCAAAGATACGGAAAGATGAGGGAAAATGATAAAATGAATGCGGAGAATCCTTATTTCTCTTTTAAAATTAGATTAATTATGCCGTTAGCCATTTTAGATTTCTGGCATACAAGAAAATGAACAAGGCGGAGATGGCAAGATTCCAAATCACCATAATCGTTGGTATATCTGCTGGAGAGACAAAGAAATACATTTGAACAATCGCTAGGAGCGAAAAAATTATATACAAATGAAAACCGTTTTTCTTGCCTTTCCACATCCAAACTACGCCAAGTAATCCAACAATTCGTATTAAAACGGAAATTGCAGAATTTGCATAGTGATTTTTATTTAAACTGTCTAACATGCGTTCAAATTGTTCCATCATTACTGCAAAACCTTCCGATCCAAGGGAACGCAATTCGTCTGCCATTTTTGCCCATTCTGTCTTTTGCTGTAACATTGCTTCTTCACTCATGGGTCCAAAAGCCAATCCAATTAATCCCGAAAGAATTCCCAAACCAATTGAGATAAAACTCAAAACACACAAGACAGTTAAAAAACTTGGTCTCGCTTCTCTTTCTATTGAATTTTCTTCCATTCCATCAAAATTTTCCATTCTACTACATTTTATATTTTATAAACTTAATACTTTCCATAATTAATGGCTGCAAATATTCATCATTGTGCACGAAATTTACGTTTAATCGAAAATCTGCTACTATTTTTTCCACGATTGAAGACGATTTTAACGGTCTTCTAAATTCTAATGCTTGCGCGGCATTTAGTAACTCAATTCCTTGAATAGTAAAGCAATTTTCAACCACTCGAAATAATTTTGTCGCAGCATTCGCTCCCATACTCACGTGGTCTTCTTGCCCGTTGGAAGAATCAATTGTATCAATCGAAGCCGGTGAACACAATTGTTTATTTTGACTCACGATAGATGCTGCGGTATATTGCGGAATCATAAATCCGGAATTCAAACCTGGATTAGCAACCAAAAAAGCCGGCAAACCGCGGGTTCCAGAAATTAATTTATACATTCTTCGCTCGGAGATACTTCCCATTTCAGCTAAAGCAATCGCTAGAAAATCCATCGTTATTGCCAGTGGTTGACCATGAAAATTTCCAGCAGAAACAATTTCGTCTTCGTCCGGAAAAATTGTTGGATTATCCGTAACAGCATTGATTTCTCTTTCCACTATCGTTGCGCAATAATCCAAGGCATCTTTCGAAGCGCCATGCACTTGCGGAATACAACGGAACGAATATGGGTCCTGCACGTGTTCTTTTTCTTGGGAAATAATTTCACTTCCTGCAACTAGTTCACGGATGATTTTTGCTGTTTCAATTTGCCCGTTTTGTTTGCGAATCTCGTTTACATTTGCTTGAAAAGGGTTCAATCTACCATCGTAGCCATCCAACGAAATCACAGCGATTTTATTCCATTGATGCCACAGTTGCTGGCCTTTTCCAACACAATAAGAAGCATACGAACTCATGAATTGCGTTCCATTCAACAAGGCTAAACCTTCTTTTGACTGCAAGATTATTGGCGAAAGACTCAGCGCTTGCAATACTGCAGCGGAATGTTGTTTTTTTCCTTGAAAATAAACTTCGCCTTGGCCAATTAACGGCAAAGAAAGGTGTGCTAAAGGAGCTAAATCGCCGGATGCGCCAAGACTTCCTTGCTGATAAACAACAGGAAAAATGGAATGGTTAAAGAAGTAAACCAAGCGTTCAACCGTTTCCAACTGCACGCCGGAATGTCCGTGCGACAATCCCAAAACCTTCAATAGCAGCATGCGTTTAACAATTTCCTGCGGAACTTCATCTCCCGTTCCACACGCATGTGAAAGCACCAAATTGCGCTGTAATTGACCTAAATCTTCTTTCTCAATTGCGGTATTACACAACGAACCAAAACCCGTATTGATCCCGTAGATTAACTTTTCGTGGCGTTGCACTTTTTCATCTAGATACGTTCTACATTTTTGAATAGCAACCTTTACCGATTCACCAAGTTCAATAACGTACTGGTTATCTAAAATTTCTTCCACTTCTTTCAGTGAAATCCATGCGTTAGATAGTGTGTATTTTTTCATTTCTTAAGTTTAAAAATCATTTCTTCCAAGCTCATTTCTTCCTGATCACCGGTTTCCATGTTTTTCAGTTGAATTAAATTCTCTGCCATTTCCATTTCGCCGACAATTGCGACAAATTGGACTTTTCTATCGTTGGCATATTTCATTTGCTTTTGCATTTTTGCCGAAGTTGGATACAATTCACAAGCGATATCATTCGCCCTAGCCTCATACACCAATTGCATGCAATGCGCTTGTTCCTTCTCACCAAAATTCACAAATAACAAGGTCAATCCCTGATCCGTTTCTTTTGGAAACAATTCTAATTCGGTTAAAACATCGTAAATACGATCCGCTCCAAAAGAAATTCCAACGCCAGACATATCGTTCATCCCGAAAAGTCCCGTTAGATCATCGTAGCGTCCACCGCCACAAATACTTCCCATCTTCACGCCATTTGCTTTTACTTCAAAAATTGCGCCTGTGTAATAGTTTAAACCGCGGGCAAGCGTAATATCAAATTCGAGTTCTGCCTGTTGCAGTCCAAGCGCTTGCACCTGATCAAAAATAAATTGTAATTCTGCTATTCCTTTCAATCCAATTTCACTTTGCGCTAAAAAATTGGACATTTTACTGATTTTTTCAGCATTCGTTCCAGAAAAGGAAAATAAGGGTTGTATTTTTGAAATTGCGTCTGCAGAAACACCTTTTTCCAGTAATTCTTTCACCACGCCATCCTCGCCGATTTTATCCAACTTATCAATTGCCACGGTGATATCTATCAGTTTATCACTTTCACCGCTAACTTCTGCAATACCGGATAAAATCTTTCGATTGTTTAATTTGACGGTGAAACTTGGCAATTTTAGATTCGCAAGAATCTCATCGAACAGCAACACAAATTCCACTTCGTAGATTAAAGAATCGCTTCCTACGACATCTGCATCGCACTGAAAAAACTCTTGGTAGCGCCCATGTTGCGGGCGATCTGCTCTCCAAACTGGTTGAATCTGATAGCGTTTAAATGGAAAAGACAATTCGTTTTGGTGTTGCACCACAAAGCGTGCAAAAGGAACCGTTAAATCATAGCGAAGTGCTTTTTCAGCTAGGGAATTCGCAAATCGAGGTAAATTATCGTTTTGCAAAGCTTCCAAATCCGCTTTTTTTAGTTTGTCACCGGAATTGAGCACTCTAAAAATCAATCGATCCCCTTCTTCGCCGTATTTTCCCATCAGCGTGGAGGAAAGCTCGAAGGATGGTGTTTCAATTGGGGAGAATCCAAACTTTCGAAACGCTTTTTTAATCGTGTCAAAAATGTACGTTCTTCGTGCAACTTCAACCGGTAAAAAATCACGCGTACCTTTAGGAATGGAGGGTTTTTGTGCCATGTTTTAAATTCTGTTTTCGGCAAATATAAGTATAAGGAAATAAAAAGACGGAATTGAAGAGACTTGACTTTCAAAAGAGATAGGATGAAGGGAAAAAAAATATTTTTAGTGAAATTGAAATCAATTATCTGCAGCAACCAAAAAAGAAAATAATTGAACAATATTTTTTTTTTCAAGATGAATTAATCCCGAAAAATATTTTCTCCAATAATACAATTTACTAAATTTATAACATGAAAAAATCATTGTATTTATTAGGCTTTTTTAATTTTATTTCCTTGAGTTTTTGTGCCCAACAAGATCCAATCTTTATCGAAGGAGAGACGCAAGGAACAACTTACCACATCAATTATTACGACTCTTTAAATCGCGATCTTTCAAGTGAAATTATTCAGTTATTAACCGATTTTGATCAATCAGTTTCGACTTATAATCCTTCCTCTATCATTTCAAGAATAAATCGTGGTGAAAAAAATGTTATTGTAGATGCGTATTTCACCTCTTGCTTTAAACAAGCGAAGGAAATCTGGAAAAATACAAAAGGTACATTCGACCCAACTGTATATCCTTTGGTAAATGCCTGGGGATTTGGACCTGGAAAAAAGGATCTATTGAACCTCAAAAAATAGACAGTATATTAAAATTTGTAGGATTTCAAAAAATCAAATTAAAAGGAAATAGTGTTTGTAAAAAAGACCCAAGAGTTTCCTTGGATTTTAATGCGTTTGCGCAGGGATATTCCGTTGATTTAGTTTCTCTATTAATTGAAAGCAAGGGTATTACATCTTATTTGGTGGAAATTGGAGGTGAAGTTTATGCGAAAGGCAAACACCCTACTAATTCTCCTTGGCTAATTGGGATCGAACAACCAATGGATAATAAGTCCACTTCAAATCCATACCAGCTGATAATTGAACTCAATGCTCTTGGGGCAGCAACTTCTGGAAATTACAGACGCTACTTTATAGAAAATGGCGTGAAGTATGCGCACCATATTGATCCGAAAACTGGATATCCGACAAAAAACAATTTACTAAGTGCTAGCGTGTTTTCGCGTTCTTGCATTGTTTCTGACGCAACTGCAACCGGTTTATTAGTGATGGGATTGAATAAATCAAAAGTGTACCTTAAAAAACATCCTGAGCTAGACGCAATTTTAATTTACTCCGATGAGCTAGGAAATTATAAAATTTTCGAAACGAAAGGTGCTAAAGCTATCTCAGTAAAATTAGAAGAAAACTAAATTTTCAATTCTACATTGTCCCGTTAGCAACTTACTTATTCAATACGATTTTATGATCTGAAGTTTTAGAACCATCACCAATCCGAACGAAGTAAACTCCATTCGTATAATTTGCCAAATCCAGCAGGTAAATGCCTTTCTCTGCGGTAAGTTCTACTTGCTTAAGTGTATTCCCTAAAATATCTAATACTTTAATGTTAGAAGCTTTATCGTACTCGATAGTAAAAAAACCATCCTTACTTGGATTCGGATAAATACTAATTGAATTAGCAGGAGAATTTTCATTCATTCCACCCAAGGATGGATTCCAAACTAAACCAATACTCGTGAAATTTGCATCTGCGGCAGGTGAAAGAACAACGGGTGAAGAACCTTTGGTAAAACTAAAAGAACGCGTCGCAGATCCTGATCCACCATGATTCCAAGTCGATTCAATCGTAACTTTATACGTGCCATCAGCAACAACATTGCCATTAATATCTGTTCCATCCCACGAAATTGTTTGCGTAGCAAAATTAGAAAGTGTTGCTCCTGTTGAAGCGCTAACAACATTACAAGAAGAAGCCAAACAATTATTAGCACTTCCGCCTGAATTTACTGCCCAAGTTGGTAAATGGTCATTTGTATTAGAGCCTGCTCTTCGAATCTTTGTTTTTACGAATACTCCTGCACTTGTTTGAATCCAAACAGCTAAAACGTTTCGCGTTCCGCTATAACCTGTATGTGAAACAGGGGTGTATGTAAAGGTCATTGTTCCTGCAGTTTGCGCAAAAGCGGAAAAGCCAATAACTAAACAAACTAAAGAGAAACTAATTTTAATGGCAATTTTTTTCATGCTGACTAATTTTTTTAAGTAAATATAGAAAAGTTCCACGGTTTAAAATCGAATAATAATAATTTAGAATGAATTTTAATAATACAATATCAATCTATCTTATTGATTAATAAATTATTATACGTTTTTTTATCCTTATTTGACAGAACTAATTTTTTAAGTATAACGTAGATTTCTGATCGTTTAAGGTAATATTCTGCCAAATTGGGATTGTAGTTTATTGCTTCCGAATACTCCTTCAATGCTTTTTTATTTTCACCATAGATTTGGTAAATATTCCCTTTGTAAAAATGTGCATCGGCATTGCTCTCCTCTAAAGAAAGAGTCTGGGTAAAATCTTCTAAAGCGCCATTAAAATCCTTCAATTCCTTTAAAAGTAATATTCCTCGAAGAAAATAACAATCTACACATTCTTTGTTAATAGAAATTTGCATTGAATAATCAGCAACCGCGCCCCTATAATCCCGCATGAATTCCTTCACCAATCCCCGATCAAAATATGCTGCGGAATCAATTGGAAGTAATTCAACATAACAATCGTACAAATCTAATGCTTCTTGGTATTGATTTTGCTGAACTTTTTGAATGGCTAATTGATTGATCTCCTTCGGATTTATTTGAAGAAATCCAAAAAACGGAATACCTAAAAACAGAAAAAAAAAGAAAAATTTCATGTGCTATATTTAATACTTGTAAAAGTAAATTAACTACTTCAAAGCAACTAATTTTTAACAAACTAAAAAATTCTACTCAAATTTTGTCTTTCCCCAACCATCGAAGCACATTGTCGTACCAGATTTCATCCGATTCTTTTTGAGTAATAATTTCCGATTCTACAGCAAAATCAATTACGCGCCCAGGATAGGAACGTGCAACTCCTTCCATTTCTCCCAGCGGGTATGGATCATCTAATCCTGCAATTATTTGCGAAGATCCAGCGCGTGTTTTAATCAATTGAAAAGTATGCGAATCGTGCACGAGCGAATCAAAAAACAAATTTGGATGACCAAGTGCTTCTCTCGGATTTGTAGTTCCTTCGAACAAATCTGGTCGGCCGTCAAAACCTTGCAGTCTTCGACCATAATTTGCCTGGCCTAACATACAACCGTGTGCAAAACAGGTTCGAACATTTGGAAATTTATTCAAGAAATCTTTCAAGGTAAACAGGTGCAATGTATCGGCAGTTTGAGCCATCATCCAAACCAAGTGAAATCGCCAGTAAACATCTTTTAATTTGACCATCTTTTCCGCATCATACGGATGAATTTCGACAGCCAAACCATAGTGATTCGCCAATTCAAAAATCGGAAATACGCTTTCATCTGCAATCGATAACCATTCGCCATCTTTGTTTAAAAAATGAGTTGGTAGACACAGTAATTTTAGCTTCAACACTTGCACGCAGCGCTCAATTTCGCGCAAAGCATCTTCCATATAAAGAGGTTGAACTACAAATCCACACGTAAATTTATCCGGACGTCTTTGCTCTACACTTGCATTAAAATCGTTTTGCCAACGAATTGCATCGTGCGTATCTTGTCGTTCCCAGCCATTACAATAAACTTGGGAAAGATTCAACATTACACCGTGATCTATAGCATAGCGATCCATCCACTCTAATTTTTCATCAAAGAAAAAACTTGGATCTGTGATTGGTCGTTTCCAATCGTCTTGACGCATGAATTTTTTATCTTCATCAATCCAAAATAATTTCTTTTCCTTCATGAATTTTGGAATCTCATGCGGCTCTGGCAAAATATGCCCGTGTCCATTGATCTTTGGCTTTTTCATTCGAGTAATTGAAACATTAGAAAGCGAGCGTTAGGAAAACAATGAATCTACAAATTCATGTTTATTAAAGAGTTGCAAATCTCCAATTCCTTCGCCTACACCAATGTATTTCACTGGAATTTTCATTTGATCTGAAATTCCAATTACTACACCACCTTTTGCTGTTCCGTCCAATTTTGTTATTGCCAAGGCATTGATATCTGTCGCTAAAGAGAATTGTTTTGCTTGTTCAAACGCGTTTTGTCCTGTTGAACCATCCAGAACCAGCAGTATTTCATGCGGAGCATCTGGAATAACTTTTTCCATTACGCGTTTAATTTTAGTTAATTCGTTCATTAAATTAACTTTATTGTGCAACCTTCCTGCCGTATCGATAATGACAACATCTGCACCTTGCGCCTTCGCAGATTGCAAGGTATCAAATGCAACGGAAGCAGGATCTGCGCCCATTCCTTGTTGAACGATTGGCACGCCAACGCGATCCGCCCAAATTATTAATTGATCTACTCTGCTGCACGAAAAAGTATCTGCGGCACCTAAAACCACTTTCTTTCCAGCCGATTTGAACTGGTGTGCTAATTTTCCGATTGTTGTTGTTTTTCCGACACCATTTACACCTACCACCATGATAACATGCGGCATACCATCATGTTTTTCCACTTCAAAGTTACCGGTATAATCCGCATTATTTTCTTCCAACAATGCCGTAATTTCTTCTTTAAGAATTGTGTTCAATTCATTTGAACCTAATACCTTATCCCTCGAAACGCGTGCTTCAATTCTCTCAATTATCTTTAAAGTTGTATCAACGCCGACATCAGAAGTGATTAATACCTCTTCCAAATTATCCAATACCTCATCATCCACTTTGGATTTACCAACAATTGTTCGGGCAATCTTCGATAAGAAAGTGTGCTTTGTTTTTTCAAGTCCTTTATCAAGACTTTCTTTTTTTTCTTTTGTGAACAATCCAAAAAATGCCATACAGGTATACTAATCGGTAATTATGAGAGACAACTAAAAGGTAAAAATAAGAAAAGCTTCCATTCAAACGAAAGGAAGCTTAACAAAATATTTTAAAGTAAGGATTAGTTCTTATCGAACCACTCTTTAACTTTGTCGTTGTGAACGATTTCTTCTTTAAAAGTGAAAGAACCTGACTTTTCAGACTTGATCATTTTAATCACTTTTGTATGTTCTTTTCCGCCACCTTTTTGCAACGTCGCTACTACTTTCTTTGCCATGATTCAATTATTTAATCTCCTTATGAACCGTCATACGCTTCAAAATAGGATTGAATTTTTTAATTTCCATACGATCGGGAGTATTCTTTCTGTTCTTCGTTGTAATGTAACGAGAAGTTCCAGGTTTACCTGACTCTTTGTGCTCTGTGCACTCAAGAATTACTTGAATTCTATTACCTTTTGCTTTCTTAGCCATTTCTATACTTTTTTACAGTCTACCATTTCACAACGGGTAGAACAAAGGATTATTTTAGATAGCCTTTCTCGCGTGCTTCTTTTAAGCAAGCGGAAATACCTTTCTTGTTAATTGTTCTTAACGCTGAAGTTGAAATTTTCAACGTAACGAAACGATCTTCTTCAGGAAGAAAAAACTTCTTGGAGATTAAATTCGGGTAGAATTTACGTTTCGTTTTGCGGTTGGAGTGAGAAACATTGTTCCCTACCATTACCGATTTACCCGTAAGTTGACAAACTCGTGACATCTATTATTGTTTTATCCTTATTCTAAAATGGGTTGCAAAGTAACTACTTATTTCCTAAATCTACAAGTAAATACTACTTTTTTTCAATTATTAACCCTAAAAGCTCGCATCTTACTAAATTCAAGGCGGTTAGAACAGTCATTTGGATGTTTCTTTCTCGCTCATCTCCAAACTGAAACTGAAAAGAATGGGTTCTGTCTGCCGTTGCAATCGCAATAAAGACTAATCCAACCTGTTTTTGAGTTGTTCCACCGTCCGGACCTGCGACTCCAGAAGTGGAAACACACACATCAACGTCCAATTTTTCTCTACCATTTGTCGCCATTTGCTCGACTACTTCCTTACTCACAGCACCAAATTCAGCTAAATTAGTTTCAGAAACACCAACTAATCGTTTTTTTAATTCGTTGCTATACGTTAAAAAACTACCAGAAAAATAATCCGATGCCCCTGCAATTGCCATAATACTATGCGCTAAAGCGCCACCAGTGCAACTTTCTACCGTTCCAATCTGCAACTTTTCTTTGCGCAATAAATTGCCAATAATCTGCGGTAAGGTTTCTTCCTCTTCCCCAAAAATATACCTTGGGAATCTATCTTTTAATACCGTAAAATAGGCATTGATCTCTTCCTTCCGTGAAATTCCTTCATAAGATGTGATTCGAAGTTTCACAAGTCCTGGAGAAGGCAAATAAGCAAGTTCTAATCCACTTTCTCTAACTTCGTTCTCCCAACCTGCAATGCTTTCTGCTAAAAAAGACTCCCCTATTCCTTGTGTCAAAATTGTTTTGTGGTAAATTCCTTTCAATTCGAAACGTTGTTTCAAGCGGGGGAAAACCTCCTCCAACATGATTCCTTTCATTTCATAAGGAACGCCAGGCATACTTATCAGAACTTTTCCTGCATGGTTAAACCACATTCCAGCCGCAGTTCCATTAATATTTGGTAAAATTTCACACTTTTGGGGTAATTCCGCTTGTCGAATGTTGGATTCGAGCATTGGACGATTGCGCCGTGCGAAAAAACCTTCTATCTGCTGCAAAGTTGGTAGGTGAATCTCCAATTCTGTATCAAAATATTCACACAACGTATGCTTTGTAATATCGTCTTTGGTCGGACCTAGCCCACCGGTAACAAGTATGATGTCGCTGCGCAAAAATGCTGCATCAATTGCACTAATAATCGCTGATTTGTCGTCTGAAATAGTCGTAACATGCACAACGCGCAGTCCAATCTTGGAACATTCCTGGCCAAGCCAAGTAGCATTTGTATTTACCGTTTGACCAATCAATAATTCGTCTCCAATAGATAAGATTTCAACTTTCATGCGTACGCAGTTTAAATTTTGCAATCGATTCAATATGTCCCGTATGCGGAAATTGGTCTACGAAAGAGATTTTCTCCAATACATAACCGGCTTTTGCCAATGTTTCAGCATCTCTTGCTTGTGTGGATGGGTTACACGAGATGTAAACAATATTCTCGGCACCCAAGTCGATTGTTTTGAGCAGGGTTTTCGGTGCAATTCCAGCGCGCGGTGGATCTAAAATAATGGTTGAAATAGTTCCGATATATTCCGGATGTTCTTTCAGGAATTTCCCGACATCTGCTGCATAGAAATTTATTCCGTGGATATTATTTCGTTTACAGTTTCTTTTTGCATCTTCAATTGCTTCTGCGACAATATCCACGCCAACAATTTCCACATTTGCCTTTCTAGTGGAGAGAATTTGTCCAATTGTTCCCGTTCCACAAAACAAATCCATCACTACTTTTCCTTCTGGAATTTCTTCCTCAAAAACATAGTCCAAGGCTTTGGTATACAATTTTTCAGCACTTTTAGGATTCGTCTGAAAAAAGCTTTCCATGGAAATTTCAAAATTCAATCCCAGTAATTTTTCAACGACAACAGCTTCACCACAGACCAATTTCCATTGGCCATTTTCTATTTTCGAACGGTCTGCAACATTGTCGTTTACCGTATGTTGAAACCCAGCCAGTCGCTTTCCTAATTTTTCTTTCAGAAAAGATGCAAATGCTTCCACATCAAAATTTTCAATTCCATCTGAGGAAGTAACTAAGTTTAATAATAACTGATCTTGCTCGAAAGATTTCCGTACCACAATATGTCTAAAAAAACCTTCTTTTTTTGGTGGATGCCAAGCCGGAAAGCCTGTGTTTTGCAGAAAAACGCGTACATCTTTAAGAATTGTTTCCCACTGTTCATCGAATAAGCCGCTTGGTTTGTTTAAGCTTTCCACCTTCCACCAAGTTCCGCGTCGTTTGAAACCTAGCGCAAAAGCGCCATCTTTTTCTTCGCCCGTTTCTAAATCGTGTTCAATAGTTGAAAAACTATATTCCATTTTATTCCGATAATAGTAATGGTTTGGCGACGAAATAAATTCATCAAAACGTTCATTTAAATCGCGAATATTGGAAATTCTGCTAAAAACCTCTAAGGTTGAATTTTTCTTGTATTCTTCTTGCAGTTCAATTGGAACGAAAATATAGGGTCCACCGGAAATTTCTTGAAAAGGCAGAATAACTTCGACTTTCGATCGTCGAATAATATCTTGGAATTTCGCTTCCGCGTGGCGTTTTCTTTTTTTCTCAATTTTGGCTCTCACCAACTGTCCGGGGAATGTATTATCTACGAAAACCACATATTGACCGTTTTCTGTTTCTACTTTTGCTATTCCTCGTCCTCCGAAAGCATAATCGGAAATTTCTAATTCTACAGTATCACCTCTTTGAAACACGCTTGATTGATTTAATTTTCGGCAAAGATACCAATTAAATCAT
>Ga0208426_1000132_pt1 | contig 12910 bp, 14 predicted proteins | sample DEB19_08_DNA_6_FD_184524 | JGI IMG/M metagenome (GOLD analysis project Ga0208426, IMG submission 184524) | Aqueous microbial communities from the Delaware River and Bay under freshwater to marine salinity gradient to study organic matter... | ecosystem: Environmental > Aquatic > Marine > Coastal...
TCTCCTTTTGGATTAATAAAATAAAGCCCTTTATCAGAAGTAATAGCGCTACTTCCTCCCGTTTTGCGTTCATCGGGTTTTGCTACATAGTTGATTACAAGCGTATATTTTTCTTTTCTGCTATAGGTTTTATTCAGTTTTATTTTCAAAGTCAAACTATCCACATAGGAGAAAGAAAGATCCTTTTTATCCAGTTGAACGCTTAATATGTCCATTCCTTTTGCATCTAAAATCAAACTATCGGAAGCATAAAAATGCGGTTTTGCGGTAATTGTAGCAATCCCATTCATACGTGAATTTGTCCAATTAAAATTGACTTCTAGCTTCGTGTGAATTAAGTCGGTAAGAATGGTTTCCGTTGCGCGGTAAGTTGGGCGTGTTTTTGGTGTTTTCACCGAATCTGCTACTAAAAGCGTGTCTTTGGCGTTTTGGTTCCCGACCGTTGTACTAACATTTTCTGGATTCTCTGATTTCTTTGTCCCACAAGCAACAAGGGTAAGAAGGCAGATAATTGCGATGCTTTTTTTCATGTGTCAAATTAGTTTACGTAAAAATCAACAATTAATTTGAATTCTTACCAATAAAAATATCCAAGAAGCTGCAGTTTCGATTACTTTTGGTAAAAATAATTGAAACATGTCAAATCATAAATGGAGTTTTGATGGCGCGGATACTATCGTTGCAGAAGGTGCTGTTATCAAATGGGACGATCACCGGTTTTTTACTTTAACCTATAAAGGCCAGAAATTCTTCGGGGAACTTTTGGAAGACCAATCCGAAAACAATTTTCTGAAGCTAAAAATTAACCACCGTGTTTTTGAGGTGCATAAAAAAGGAGAATTGGACGAATTGATTTCCGCCATGGGATTAGACATTCCTAAGGTTCGGAAATTGAAGGAATTGATCGCTCCGATGCCGGGAAGAATTGTTCAAGTTGCAGTTTCTATTGGTCAAGAGTTAGAAATTGGAGACGAAATACTTTCTTTGGAAGCAATGAAAATGGAAAATGTTTTAAAAGCGGAAGGCGTTGGTATTGTAAAGGCAATTTTAGTAAACGCAAATCAAATTGTAGACAAAGGAGCGGTTTTAATTGAATTCGAATAAGCTTTTAAATCAACTACATATTTAATTAAAATAGAATAAAAATGGAAGAACAGATATTGATTACAACGAGCACCAATCTCGAAGGTTTTACAATCAAAAAACAATTGGGTTTAGTAAGAGGAATTACGGTTCGTTCGCGCGGATTAGGCGGTAATATTGCTGGTGGATTTATGGCAATGTTTGGTGGAAAAAGCACAATCTATACAGAGCTTTGCGAGAATTCAAGAGAAGAAGCATTGCGATTGATGATTGACAACGCAAAACACATTGGGGCGAATGCAATAATAAACATGCGTTACGAATCCAACGAAGTAATGCAAGGTTTAACAGAAGTTTTGGCATACGGCACGGCAGTTCTTGTGGAAGAAAATTAAACGTACAAGTGGCTAAAAAGGTGCAAAGTTGTAGCCTTTTTAGTTTGCTTTTTACAAGGCAAATGCTTTCTTAATAATTGTTGGATGTAGTGTTGAGAACTCACTTATGCACCATTCTTGAAATTTTTTAATGTCATTTGAATCCGTAATCCACTTTAGCGCTTTGAATAGTTCTTTCTGAAATAATAGCGCATCAAAACTAACTTTCGTAAGAATCTTTTTGGTCAATTCTAGCATAGCATTTTGTTTTTGTTCGATACAATTTAAGGCTAAAAAACAAGAAAAGCAAGTTCTAAAAGTGTTAAAAATTGAAAATAATTGGGAAGATGCCCAAACTTCCTCACTTACAAATATTTAGGAAAACACGCAGTAGAAATAATTCTAACCGATAATTTTTTGCTTAATAACTTGGTAGATCTCGAGAGTTACTTTGTCATAAACGTAAATTAAAACATGCATGTTTTCTGCATTGTGTGTGGTTGTAACGCCAGCTTGCGCGAGTTGATTTGGCAGAATAAAGCTGTAATCCAAATAATATTTCCCGCTATTCAACATCGTTGAAGTTAGCGTTCGTCCCCACGTTTGACCATCAATTGTTCCGCGCATAATATCTCTGTGCACATAATCAGGCGTAAATACATTGGTTACATTTTGGGGTCCAACCAATGAATCTTCTATAATATAAACAACCATTGCCAATTCATTTGCAAGCGCATTATCTAATTTCTCCACTTCTGTGTGCAAGAAAAAACCATGTTTTGGCAATTCAAAATAATTCAGTTTCGCTTTAATTGCAACTTTTAAGGGCGAAGCCAAAACTGCATTCGTTTTTGTTGACCAAGAACCAGATGCTGGAAAATATTCTCCACCATCGTTTGTTCTACTAATTGTTCCAGCTGGGTTCCCAAAAAATCCAGAATTTATCAAGGTATATCCAAAATACTTGCCCAATTCCAAACCATTGGCATTTTTAAAATCAATCGTATATCCTTGCGCTGTATTAATATCTTGGAAGGAAGATGTGCCACTAATCGTATTGGAAGCATGAATACTAGCAACGAAAACACGCAAAGGATTACTAGCATGAATTGCATGCGCTATTGCTCCCGCTGCTGGACAAAAACTACAATTATGCCCGGTAAAATCTTCAATTAAAACATTTCTATCTGGATTTTCATTTGGAATACTGGAAAAATCAGGCCATTGGTTAGCAACATAATCACTCCAATTACCCGCATAAATGGTTGTGTCCAAATCTGTATTAACCTTTGGAGGAAATGGATTCTCCACTTTGTCGCAAGAAGAAAATATTGCTGTGATAATTGTCAGTAAAGCAAAAATAAATTTTTTCATACCGTAAAATTTAGAAACTATGGGTTAAAGATACAGTCAATCCGTTGGAAGCTGGAACTGGTCGACAAACGCCGCCAACACAAAATAAACCTGCTCTTTGGCGACCATATCCAAGTGTGATTCTTGTTGCTTCGCGAATGTAACCAACATTGAAATATGGATGGTGCGTACGATGGTGTCTGTCCTGGTTTCCAAAATTATATTGATCCATCGCACTTACAAACCAATGGGAATTGATTGTGTATTCTATTAACAATGTTGCCCAATCTCCTTTGTCAACAGCTCTTGCGTCTCTATATGAAATTATATTTTCATTTTTGAAATCAATTAAGCGAACGTCGTTTTCTAACGAATCTCTTCTATTAATAAAGAGCGTTTGAGCTTCCACGCGAATGGATTGTTTGTTGTTGAATTTATAACCCAACTCCAAAACAACAACGTTAGATTTTATAAGACCAACTTCTTTTGTAACCGTTGCAACATCATTATTTAGAACAATATTAAAGTAACTAAAAATTAAATTGAAGTTTTTGTTGAATTTTTTCGTGATATTAAAATTGATATCTCTCCAATACAAACTATCGCTCATATCAAAAGGGCCGCTCGTGTAGGTTACGCCTGTTGAATCCAAGGGATTAATGCCAGCTGTATGGCGCATTGGTCGATAAGCACTAGAATAATTGACATTTACGGAAGTTCCATACTTTCCGCCAATTTTAGAGCCTTTCTTAAAGGAATACAACACTTCTGCCTGGTAAGCAATTTCACCAACTGGCTGCGTAGCATAAGGATACAAAGATGCAACAAGATTGTAGGTATGTGTTTTATTCAAAGAAGGAAGGTAATTGATCAATACATTTTGTAATTGCTTCGTTCGATCCGAACGATAACTCATGTTATCCGCCGATTTTGCAGATAGTAAAATCCCTAATCCTTTTTGGGAATAACCAAGATTTGCAACTGCGGCATGACCAGTATTGAAAATATAACCATTGTCTTGCGAAGGATCCTGGCCTTTCATAACATATTCTCCATTGAAGGTAAACTTGCCGTAACGTAATTTCACTCTTCCGCCATACGTTCCAACATTTTCCGGAAGAATTAGTGTAGAATTATCGTCTTTCTGGTATTTACTGACAAATGAAGCTCCAACTACAATATCTAGTTTTTGATCCGCAAGCATTTTTATCGTTTCATTTAAATGGATTTCTCCATCAATTCCCCGCACAATTCCTTGGCTATATTCAACTCTCCCATCCAGAAAAGCGTAACGCTGGTAACCGTAAACAGCTTTGATTACTGCACCTTTTGCAGGTCGAACAATAATGCGCATTCCATCCAACATGTTATCGTAACCCAAAGCTCTGTCTTCATAGGTTCGTAAGGATAAACCTGTTCCAAATTGCTCATAAATGGAACCTAACGTAATATCAATAAAATCATTCGTGTAACCAACATAACGCATGCCCAATCCTGTTCCGTCGAAAGTAGAAGGATATCCTTGAATTCTAGGTAAATACGATTCAAAACGCATTCCCGCCTTGAAATTTCCTTGCGTATAAAAAATATTCATGTAGGAATTTAAAAGCCCTTTTTGTGACGGCTGCGAAGCTCCAATTAAGGAATCTTCATTTAAATACTGAAAAGTAGTTTCAAAATTTCCTGTAAAATTTCCAGGGGTTACCTGACTAAAACCTAAAAAAGGTCCTAAAATAGCGAGTAGATAAATAGTGCTTTTTTTCATGTATTTCGTTCAATAGTTTTGCGCTTATTTCTCGGCTGCAAGTTTCTTGATTTCTTCGTATAATTTTTCTTCGTCGCCTGGCGCATAATTATTGTGTGAATAAACAATATTTCCTTTCGAATCAATCAAAAAAGTATGTGGAACATTGTTTACACCCATTGCGCGCTTGAAGTCTCCGTTTGAATCCATAAGAACCAAATACTCCCACCCTTTTCCATTCACATAGACAGGTACGGAATTCATGGTTTTTTGATCGTCAATTGAAACGGCAACAAGGTTTACACCTGTTTCTTCCTGCCAATCCGTGTAAACTTCATGAATTGCATTTAATTCCCTTTTACAAGGTGAACACCAAGTAGCCCAAAAACTAATTACAACAGGTCCATCGAATCCTAAATCACTAGTATTTATAGATTTTCCATTCATATCTTTAAGTTGTACGGATGGTAAATGCTTCAGTTCTTTATTTGATTCTACCGCTTCTTGAGCAAAAAAATGAAAGCTCAAAACCGTGTAAACAAGAGCTAATACGATTTTTTTCATAATAAATAGTTTTATAGTTTTTCGCAGGATTTCAAAAACCTTGCCGTAAACAAAGATACACTGAAACTTGAGTTTCGCAACGAAAATTTTAGCGCTAAATCTTGAAGGCCCTTTGAATAAAATCTCTTTATTTCTAAATATAGAAAATAGTTTGTTAAAATTAACAAGACACCGAATTTTAATGCTGTTTGATTCGCTTGTTAGGCTTTTATTTTCTATATTTGAATATTACTTTTGTGAAATTGTAATTCAAAACAAGCAACTTATGAAAAAAAATATACTTTTTAGTGCCCTATTTTTCTTGCTAACTTCTAGCTTAATCGCTCAGGATGGTATCTCTATTCAGCACGATGGAGTAGGTCCAGACATCTCTGGTTCAATCTATTCGGTGAATTTGTTTGGCACTTCGCCAGAACTTGTTGGTGGTACATTAGACGTTCATTTCATTGTAACAAATACTACTGGTTCTGATCAACAATGGAAAATTACCCGCAAAAGAATTTCAGTTCCTGCATCATGGAATGATCAGATTTGCTGGCCACCTTTATGCTACAACACTGCTGGTGCAATTTATTCTACGCCAAATTCAGGTGGAAACCCTGCGCCAACAATTGTTAATGGAACTGCAGCGACCACAAATAACGAAATTGCAGAATTAAAACCGCGTATAACACCGGATCAAAGTTCAGCAAGTTATGCTTTATACAGATATTACATAACGGAAATAACAACTGGTGACTTTATGGATTCTGTGGATTTGGAAGTAAACTTTACAATGGGTGTTTCAAGTATAAAGCAAGAGGTTAGTGTTTCTATTGCACCAAATCCAGCAACTGATTTTGTGTCAATTAACTTAAATGGCATTGAAACAGCTGCAATAAAAATTGTTGATGTTTTAGGAAATACAGTGTTTAGAGATTCTTATTTTTCTGGCGTAAAGAAAATCGATGTTTCTAACTTTAAAAATGGCATTTACTTCGTAATGATAGAATCTAACGGAATTAAAACAATGACCAGAAAAGTGGTTATAAAGCATTAATTTTTATCCCTTTTGTAAAAGACCACGCATGTGTGGTCTTTTTTTATGTCTAAACATTCTTGTTTTCGTATATTTGAATCAAATCATTTTGAAATTGACCGAGTTAAAATCCGAATATCTTACTGCTCTCCGGGCAGCTGTTGAAGCTTCTGAAAAAATAATGGAAATTTATTTAAACGGTTTTGAAACGGAATTTAAATTGGATGGCTCCCCTGTTACGCAGGCAGACCTTGCCGCTTCTTCTATCATAGATTCCTATTTGGAAACAACTGGCATTCCAATCACAAGTGAGGAAACCATTAAAATTGATTACGCCATTCGAAAAGAATGGAAGGAATCCTGGTGCGTAGATCCTTTAGACGGCACACGAGAATTCGTGAAAAAAAATGGTGAATTTGCAGTAAATATTGCGTTGATTAGCAATGGCGTTCCAGTTTTTGGTTTAATTGCTTCGCCTGTAAATAGAAAAATTTTAGTTGGTGCAAAGGAAATTGGGGTATTCATTATTGCATTCCACGACTTAAGTAATTCAGAACATTGGATAAAATTAGAAACGCCAAAAAACGTAAATATTCCGCTGGTTATAACGTGTTCAAGAAGCCATGATTCGGGACCAATTCTAGATTTTTTGAAAGAATTACAACCGAAACACCCTGAAATTAATTTTATCAAAAAAGGTTCTGCTCTTAAGTTTTTTGACTTGGCGGAAGGGAAAGCCGACGCATATCCAAGATATGCGCCAACCATGGAATGGGATATTGCTGCCGGTCAGGCAATTTTGGAAGCGCTTGGGGGAACCATTGTTCACGCTACGACAAACCAATCGTTAGTGTATAATAAATCGGATTTAACCAATCCTTCTTTCCTTGCCAAATCCAATGCATTACTTAACATGCAATGAAAAAATTTACCGCCATATTGCTGATTATAATTCCATTTTTCCATGCAATGGGTCAACAAAACACGCTGCTTTTACATTCTTTTTTCAAGGATTGTTTATTGGATAACTCCGAAAAAAACAGTTCTGTTGGTTCTTCTTTTTTTCCAAAATTTGAAAGTGAAATAGGAATTAATTCTAGACTTAAAGACAGTAGTTTACAATACTACGATGTAACAGAAACGCTTTTTAAAAAGCACCTTTTTGAAGTTAAGGGGCAGAACTACTATTTGACAATTTCTCCAGTTTTAGATTTGGCAAAAGGGAAAGATTTATCGGATACATCTGGAAGAAAATTATTTCAAAATACGAGAGGCTTTTTTATTGAAGGGGATTTATTCAAGAATTTTTCGTTTTCAACCTCCCTATTTGAAAATCAGAGCCGATTTGCTCAGTATGAATCTGCCTTTTATTCTTCTGTTGGTGAATTATATCCTAATGCAAGCGAAGGTTACACAACTCAAAATGCTGTAATTCCTGGAAGCGGAAGAACAAAACCATTCAAAGAAAACGGATTTGATTACGCCTATGCCATAGGAAACATTGTCTATAAACCGCATCGATCCATCCTTTTGAGCGCAGGAAATACTTCTCATTTTATTGGAGACGGACACCGCTCGATGTTACTTTCCGACAATAGTGCGCCCGCTCCATTTTTCCGTGGTACATTTCAACTTTCACCGAAATGGAAATTCGATTATTTACGGATGCGCTTGGTAAATCTTTTGCGAAAACCTGCAAGCTCCTCCGTTGAATCCTATTATGAAACAAAAGGATATTCTGTAAATTATCTTTCTTATTTGCCAAATCCCAAACTATGTATTAGCTTTTTTGAAGGTGTCGTTTGGTCCCGGGGAGACTCGGTTCTTTCCAAAAAAGTGCACCCGCTATATTATAATCCTATTCCGCTTGTTGCAAATTTATCCCTTTCTGAAAAGGAGATTTATTCCATTATTGGTTTGAATTTGTCTTATTCACTTTTGCCAAAACACAGATTTTATGGGCAATTTGCACTAGGAAATTTAGACGCCAAACAAGTGGCTTATCAAATCGGCTATCGCGGGTACACTTATTTTGGGTGGAAAAACTTTATGGTACAATTGGAATACAATTCCGTTTCCAAAAACATGTATTCTTCCAGCAATCCTCGTTTAAATTACAGCCATTATAATTTACCATTATCACACAGCAAAGGAAGTTCGTTTCAAGAATTTATTTTGCGCAGCAATTATGAACGAAAACGGTTTTACATCGATATAAAAAGCATCGTGTATCTTGTGAAGGATTATTCCCCCCTTGATCTTCTGGCAGTTCAAAAAATTGTCACAAGAGAAACGGGAACTATTTTTCTTCAAAAAATGGAACTTGGTTACCGCTTTAACAAGAAAATGAATCTTACCATTTTCAGTAGTTTGCAATTTCGAACAGAAATGTTTTCGGAAAAACAGCATTCGAACCAAATATTCATTGGGATACGAACCGGAATTACAAACCATTACAACGATTTTTAATGCGGATTTTTAGCCTAATAGCACTTCTTTTTCCCTTCGTTATTTTCGGACAATTAGTTACCGAAACGATAACGGAAGAAATGCCTAATGATTCTGTCTTTTCTGCTTCTGTTCAACTACACACTTCTGTAAAGCCATATAGTTTAAGTCAAAAACAGCAATCTGCTTTGGTTCGTTTTAATCGTAAATCGCACCTTTTTTCAGGAGATTTAAATCCTTTAGTTGATTTAAATTACCGCTATTTCAATGACCAACAATTTCGCAGCGGAGCGGGAATCACCTTGGAAAGTAATTTCCAAAAAAAATGGCATTACCGCGCATCAATTATTGGAGGAATTGGAGCTGGAGATTCCACCTTTCAAACGAATAGTTTTGCTGTGGAGGGCAATCCAAAAAAGTATACATACCTAGATGCGAAAGGACGAATTACCTATATGCCAAATGAAATTTTCAATTTTCAAGTTGGAATAGACCATAATTTTATTGGAGAAGGCAATCGATTAATGTTTTTGAGTGATTATGGCAAAGTGTATCCTTTTGGTCAAATAAAAGCAAATTTCTGGCGCTTGGAATACACCATTTTATACCAATTTTTTAAAGAACAAGTTGGGGGAAATTGGCTGCGAAAAAATGGCGCTACCCACCACATTAGCTTCAATGCTGCAAAATGGTTAAACTTTGGTTTTTTTGAAACGGTAATTTTCCAACCCAAAGACACCTTGCTCAATCGAGGATATGATGCGGAATATTTGAATCCTGTTGTTTTTTATCGTCCGCAAGAGTATTCTCTCGGTTCTTCCGACAATGTTTTATTAGGGGTAAGTTTCACTGCAAAATATAAGAAACAAGTACTATATGGTCAGTTGATTTTAGACGAATTCTTCCTTGCAGAAATAAAGGCAAAATCCGGCTGGTGGGCAAACAAATACGGTGGACAAATTGGTGTAAAAGGACGATTTATTAGCGGTAAAAGTAATTTCTTTTACCGAACAGAATATAATTTTTCAAGGCCATATACCTATTCACATCTAAGTGTAGGACAAAATTATGGAAACCAAGGAATGCCGCTTGCGCATCCGTATGGGGGAAATTTTATGGAACTTTTAGGCGAATTTAAGCTGCAGCGAAATAGATGGTCTTTTAAAACATTTTTTAGTTATTTTTTAATGGGCTACGATAAAAACGGATTTAGTTACGGCTCCAACATTTATAAACCTTACACCAATCGGCCATACGAATACAATCATTTTATAGGACAAGGAAAAGGAAATAATGGCATTAGATCGATTTTAACAATTTCCTATATGGTTTCAAAATATGGTAATTTACAGCTGTTTTTCGAAAACCAATTTCGGTACGATACAGCATTTAAACGCGGTAATTATATTCCGTTGATTGGATTGAGAAGCCAATTGTGGAATGATTATAGAAACTATTAGGATTAATTTATGGGGAATATAAAAAGCGACCAACCAGAAGTCAATCGCTTTTTAAGTTTACCTGCACATCGTAAGTGGTTCTGGTAAGAGTTTAGTTGCTGGTATTAATTTTTATAAGCCAATTATGTGTCTTAATTCCACTTCTGTGACACAGCATTTTTTCCCTGTTTCATTTAAATAGGTTCGTGTCACAAGCCGACCATGAATTGCAACTTTCTTTCCTTTTTCGGCATATAATTCTAAAAACTGCGCCATATTTCCCCAAGCAAAAATACGGTGCCATTCTGTATTAGATTTGATTTTACCATTATTGGCGCGGTAATCATTATCCGTTGCAAGGTTGAAACGAGCGACTTTATTTCCGTTTTGAAATTTTGTGATTTCTGTTGGCGTGCCGATACTACCGATTAAGGTAACGTGGTTTTTAAGTGAATTCATAACGTATTAAGATTATAATTAGGGTTAAAATTTATCGTAGGAATTAAAAAGCAGGAATTGAAAACAAATGTGTGCTTAGAGAATTATCAAATCGTTTACTTCCACTTCAGAAACAAACTTTCTTTCTCCTTGCTTTTGGTAAAATGTCGTCACCAATTTTCCTTCAACCGCTAGATCCATTCCCTTGTGGCATAGTTCTTCCAAAATCTGCACCCAACGACCCCAAGCCGTTAATTGGTGCCAATTACTTCTTGTTTTTGTCTTTCCCGAGCTATCCAAATACATTTCTTTGGTTGAAAGTGTGAATTGAGCGATTTTTCTTCCATTTGCCAATTCTACAATTTTAGGCGTTGAACAAACTTTTCCGATTAAATTAACGTGGTTCATATATTTTGATTTTTAAAGTGATGTTTAATGTGTTTTTAATTGAGGGAGCCGATTTCTCAGCTCCCATTTTTGGTTGTATAGGTGGTTATTTGGAATTTTTTACTGCGGATTCCGTGCTTTCATCTGCTGAATTTTTTAAAGCCAAAATCAAAAACTCATTAATTTCAATAATTGTTTCATTTCGTTTTTCGCCGGTTTTTGTTTCATACGATTGATGCACCAATTTCCCTTCAATAAGGATTTCCTGCCCTTTGTTTAGGTTTTTTTTAACCCGCTCCGCAAGCGGCCCCCAGGCTTTAATTACATGCCATTGTGTGTTGTCTTGCCACTGACCGCTTTTGTCTTTGTAGCGTTCGTTTGTCGCCATCGTAAAGCGAGCCAATGTGCTTCCTGTTTCAAAATTTGTTACTTCCGGTTGTGCTCCTAAGCGGCCAATCAAACTAACTTTGTTTCTTAATGTACTCATGTCTGTGTTTTTAAAAAGTTTGAAAAATTTAATGTGTCCTATATTCAGAAGTCCTTATCTGAGTTCGACGATGCAAAGTTGGGGCAGTGCAAAATCTTTATTCGGTTATTTGTCGTTTGTAGTCGAATGTTATTCGTTTGTTGTCGTTTAAAACCGTTTAGACCTTTTAGCCATCTCGATTTCATGTTATTTTTTATTTTAAAAAAAAATTGCTTTTTTTTCTTTTTTAGGAATTTCTTCATCTTTTTTGATTCAGTCAGAAATTTTAAAGTGTTGTGTTGGTTGAAAACAAATATATTTGTGGGTAAATGCTAGATTCTAGAAAAAACCATAACCGTGAAACTCTTAGATCCTCCTAAAAATGATTACACAGATTACTACGATATCGCTCGATTTGGGTTGGCATGGAAAATAAACGTTGTATTAATGGGTGTTTTATTTCTGATTTCTCTCTTTTTCTATTTTAATCAAAAAACAGTATTCCTTCAATATTTTGCAGGCTGCTTTATCACATTAACTGGGATAATATATTTGGTTGTAACCAAACGGTTCATCGTAGTTTCCTATTTTATGTTGGCATTTTCCCTCTTATTGCAAGCGGTTTCCTTTCTTCTAGTGAAAAATGTTCCCCATATTATCGAGCCATTATGGCTAATAATCATTACCATCTTTGCTTATTTCAATTTGGGTAGAAAGGCAGGTAATTTCACTTTGGTAATTTCGATTGCACTAATTTCAATTTACTATCTTTTTTTTCTGGATGTAAATGAATTAATTCTAAGCGATCCAGCTAAATTTAGTAATGTTGGAATAATCCTAGAATTCAGTTTGTGCATGTTTATCATAGGATACATCATATCTCAATTTATAAAAACAACTACAAATGCGGAGCATCGCTCAAGGGTTGCAAACAAAGAGCTAAATGAACAATACCAATTAATTCAACTTCAAAATGAAGAAAAAACTGTTTTAATCAAAGAAATTCACCACCGAGTTAAGAATAATTTACAAGTGATAATAAGTCTTCTGCGGCTACAATCTTCTGAAATAGAATCGGAGGATACTAAAATTCAATTCAACGACGCTATTAATCGCATTATGGCAATGTCACTAATTCACCAAAAAATCTACCAAGAAAAATACCTCTCACAAATTGAAACTTCCGACTATTTTAAAACGCTGATAAACGATTTATATCAATCGTTGTATCTGACTAAATCTGTTAAAATATTTGTTAATTCTGAATTGGAGAGAGTTGGATTAAAAACCATCGTTCCTTTGGCTTTATTGGTATCAGAATTGGTGTCTAATACGCTGAAACACGCTTTTGAGAAAGAAGGAGAAATCCACTTGTCGTTTAGCGCTGAAAATTCGGGCTATTTCACACTAGAATATCGAGATGATGGAAAATGGAAAAATCCTGGTGAAGTTTCCTCTTTTGGTTTACAACTTATAGATATGCTTATCGAACAATTGGAGGGAACGTATATAAAAACCTCTGACGAAACTGGCACAACTTATCGCATTTCAATCGTTAATTTAGATGTATAACACGATTCATTTTAAAATAAAATG
>Ga0208426_1000135_pt1 | contig 12605 bp, 8 predicted proteins | sample DEB19_08_DNA_6_FD_184524 | JGI IMG/M metagenome (GOLD analysis project Ga0208426, IMG submission 184524) | Aqueous microbial communities from the Delaware River and Bay under freshwater to marine salinity gradient to study organic matter... | ecosystem: Environmental > Aquatic > Marine > Coastal ...
TTCATAATCGAAGAATAGAACAAAATAGAAATCCCAAAAAATAAAACTAAAAAATTCAAGTCGTACTTCGAGAAAACGACTCTCCAGTTTCCATTTCCTAATTTTTTTGAAAGTTGTTCGTATTGCATGCAAATCTCGAATTATACAGATGATAGAAAAAGAAAAAAGAGCTTACCTTCTAATTCGCTTATAGATTTTAATCGCAACCATTAATGCAACTGCAACTGCAAAAAAGCCAATTGTTCCTTTGATCCAATTAAAAGAACCTTGCATTTCGACTAAAAAAACAATTGCAACCAGCGCCAATGTTGCCACTTCATTCCAAATGCGCAAACCATTTGATTTCCAGTTAAAAATTCCTTTTTTCATGTCGAAAAGTATCTTTTGACACACAAAATGGTAAACCAGTAGCAAAGCAACAAAGGAAAGTTTCAAATGCATCCATGGCAGTTTTAGTAGTGCGCTATTGGCGAAAAGCATCCAAAAACCAAAAACCAAAGTCAACACCATTGCAGGAGTTGTGATAATCCACCAGAGTTTTTTCTCCATCTCTATAAATTGTGTGGATAGAATGGTGCGTTCTAATTCTGTTTTGTTTTGCGCTTCCGTATGGTAAATAAACAAACGGACGATATAGAATAAACCGGCAAACCAGCTGACCATAAAAATGATATGCAGCGATTTTAATGTGTGATATGTTTCAAATTCCATGTGTCAAAGATAGAAGAAACAGGAAAGTACAAAGAGCGAGGCGCGTCTTTTTTTGGAAAGTTTTGGACTGGCGAGCGATTTATGAATCCCAAATTCTGGATTCTCACTAAAAATTTGCGAATTGTTCAGTACCTTTGTCGCTTAATTATACTGAAATGAGCGTTTTTGAACTTTCTGATCAAGAATTACAGCGAAGAGAATCTTTGCACAAACTGCGTGAGATGGGAATTGATCCTTATCCAGCTGCTTTGTATCCTGTAACCGATTATGCTACTGGCATAAAGGAGAATTTTGAGGAAGGTAAACAGGTTGTTTTGGCTGGCCGTCTGATGAGTCAACGTGTGATGGGGAAAGCTTCTTTTGCGGAGATTTTAGATTCTACGGGAAGAATTCAAGTATATATCAACCGGGACGAAATTTGTCCAGGAGAAGAAAAGTCGCTATACAATGAAGTTTTCAAAAAATTATTGGATCTAGGCGATTTTATCGGAGTTAAAGGAACGGTTTTCAAAACGCAAGTTGGGGAGATTTCCGTTCACGTTAAAGAATTCACCTTGTTGAGCAAATCGTTGAAGCCATTGCCATTGCCGAAAACGGATGCAGATGGAAAAGTCCACGATGCGTTTACAGATCCTGAATTGCGCTACCGCCAACGGTATGTCGATTTGGTAGTAAATGCGCACGTAAAAGAAACGTTTATTAAACGCTCGAAAGCGATGAATTCCATGCGTCAATTTTTCAATGAAAAAGGATATTTGGAAGTTGAAACACCTATATTACAGCCAATTCCAGGCGGAGCAACTGCACGACCATTTATGACGCACCACAATGCCTTGGATATTCCATTGTATTTGCGTGTAGCCAACGAATTGTATCTGAAAAGATTAATTGTTGGTGGATTTGAGGGCGTTTACGAGTTTGCGAAAGATTTCCGAAACGAAGGAATGGACCGCACGCACAATCCGGAATTTACAGTAATGGAAATCTATGTGGCTTACAAAGATTACAACTGGATGATGGATTTCACCGAAAAAATGATTGAACGCGTTGCGATGGAAGTGTGTGGCACAACTGAAATCACGGTTGGTGAAACAACAATTTCCTTGAAAGCGCCTTTTGCTCGGGTAACAATGCGCGACGCAATTTTACATTTCACGGGATTTGATATTCAGGGAAAATCAGAGGATGAATTGCATGCAGCATGCAAATCACTTGGCATTGAAACGGATCCAACGATGGGGAAAGGTAAATTAATCGATGAATTATTTGGGGAAAAATGTGAAGGGAATTACATCCAGCCAACCTTTATTACAGATTATCCGATTGAAATGTCGCCGTTGTGTAAGCGCCACAGAGAAGATCCTGAATTGACTGAGCGTTTTGAATTAATGATCAACGGGAAAGAAATTGCAAATGCATATTCGGAGTTGAATGATCCAATTGACCAACGCGAGCGTTTCGAAGAACAAATGCGATTGTCTGAAAAAGGCGATGATGAAGCAATGTTTATCGACCAGGATTTCTTGCGTTCTTTAGAATACGGCATGCCACCAACATCAGGTATGGGAATTGGTATTGACCGTTTGGTAATGTTATTGACAAACAATTCGTCGATACAGGAAGTATTATTTTTCCCACAAATGCGCCCCGAAGTAAAGGGACATAAACTCGAATTGAGCGATAATGAGAAAATGATACTGGAAATGGTTGAAAAAGACGCTCCAATCGAACTGAGCACGTTAAAAGTTCGGGCCGGATTGAGCGGAAAACAATGGGATATCAGTATAAAGGTTTTGACAAAACAAGGATTGGTCAAGGTAACGAAAGAAGGAGAATCCGTAACCGTTAGTTTAGCGGAATAAACGGAAAAACATAAGTTAAAAAGCCGGCTGTAAAGTGAATTTACTGCCGGCTTTTTTTGTTTTTAAAGGTTTTTCAATACTGTAAAGTTTCCTTATTGAAAGCTATTACTTTGGTAATTTGCTAACTATTCGCTGGTATTCTGTTTGATATGTTTTTTCACCTTTACATCCCAATGTTACTTTCGAACTGTGGAAATGTTCAATTCTATTTCCGGGATCCGGGTGGGTGCTTAAGAATTCCGGCTGACGAGCTCCTCCCATGGATTGTATTTTTTCAAAGAAAGAAGCGCCACCAGCTGCATTGTATTCCGTTGGACAAAGGTAAACAACTGAGCGTTCATCCGCTTCTGTTTCGTGTGCTCGCGAGAATTTCAAACCAACCAAAGCTCCTGTGATTTGCTTCAATGCTGCTCTATCTCCCGCTAAAACATCCAGTAATAGTTGCACGCCAAACATCGTTGTCATTTGTCGCGTAGAATGGCGCATATCTGCATGTCCAATTTCGTGCCCCATGACGCCAGCCAATTGATCTTCAGAATCCAAGAATTTTAATAATCCTGTGTATACATAAATATAGCCGCCCGGCGTACAAAAAGCATTAAGGGTGCTATCATCTTGGATGATACGCAGTTGCCAAGAAAACTCATCTTTAAAATCGACTTTGCCAGAATTTAAAATAGTGTTGCGAATTTTATATAAATATTGGTAAACTTCTTTGTATTTCGTAGAATCCAAAACTGGGTATTCCCGAGAATTACTGTCGAGTTCAAATGCAACTTTTGCACCAAGCTCTTTGTCTTGCTGAATCGTAAACAAGTTGACACCTTTCCCTTTGTTTTTCTCGTTAACGATTCCACAAGATGAAAAGACACCCAAAAATAAGGCGACGCTGGTAAGTGTAAAAAAATAGTGTTTCATATCCTTTGAATTTAAAATTAGAAATTTACCCGATTGGGTATAAAAAATTAATAGAAAAGGTTATAAATAGTGCGAGACTCCATCCAGCGATTAATTCCGTTGGGGTATGTTTTTTTAAGTACAATCGAGCAGAAATTGTAAGTCCGGAAGCTATAATTACGAAAATCAGAATCCAAAATTGGAATTCCATTTGTTCCATAGCGTATTCAAAAGTAAAACCAGTTAGAATTCCTGCGCCACCAGCGTGGAGACTAATTTTTATCCAGCGGTTAATAAATGTGAAAAACACGGTTACAAAAACACCTGAAAGTGGCAATGCGTAAACATATTTTGGCAAGATATTATCTTGTGCTTTGATTACAAAAAGGAAATATAGCACCAAGCAATACGCAAGCATTAAAAACATAGGAATACTCCGTTCCCGTTGGTTTTCCATGTCAATTGTAGTAATGATATTTCGCTTCTTAAGTAGCAGAAAAGACAAACCTGGAGCAATTACACTAAAAATCAGAAAGAGGTAAAGTATTGCCGATTTTGCTGAATCATTCAGAAAGAACAAGGAATCTTCGTTGAATAAATAATCCTGGTTGGATGGCACATACATTGCAATCAATAAGCCATAAACCGGCATAAACAGTGGTAAAAATACCCACGATAAAATTTCAGAAGCAATTTTCATAGTTCTTTTCGTAATCGTGCAACAGGAATATTTAATTGTTCACGGTATTTTGCTACCGTTCGACGTGCGATATTATACCCTTTTTCTTTCAATAAATCCATCAATTTCTCATCTGTCAAAGGTGTCTTTTTTTTCTCCGCTTCTATGGCTTCCGATAGGATTTTTTTCACTTCTCTCGTGGAAACTTCTTCTCCGGAATCGGTTGAAAGAGATTCAGAAAAGAAATACTTCAAGGCAAAAATTCCATACCCAGTTTGCACATATTTACTATTTGCCACACGAGAAATAGTAGAAATATCCAAACTAACGATTTCTGCAATATCCTTTAAGATCATTGGCCTTAAATTCGTTTCATCGCCAGTTAGAAAATATTTCTTTTGGTAATTCATTATCGCATTCATGGTCAATAACAGCGTGTTTTGTCGTTGTTTAATAGCATCAATGAACCACTTTGCACCATCCAATTTTTGTTTCACAAAAAGAACAGCGTCCTTATCTGATTTAGATGTTTTTGCACCATCTGCATACGTTCTCAACATTTGTTCGTATTCCCGACTCACTTTTAATTCTGGAGCATTGCGGCCATTTAGTGTCAGTTCGAGTCGTCCTTCAAATTCTGTAATCATAAAATCTGGAATAATCTGCTGGTGATTTTTGGAAGACTCCTTCATTGAGCCACCTGGTTTTGGATTGAGCTTTAGGATTTCAGCAATCGCCTCTTTAAGATCCTGGTCTTCAATTTCCAGTTTTTTCAGAATTTTATCGTAGTGTTTTTTGGTGAATTCTTCGAAAAACTGTTCTAAAATTACTTTCGCAGTATAGCGTGTAATATCTCCATCCTGTTTGCGGTTAATTTGAATCAACAAACATTCCTGTAAGTCTCTCGCACCAACGCCAGCGGGATCTAATTCCTGAATCACGCTTAATACTTCTTCAATTTCTTTTTCGGTTGTTTGGATATTTGCAGAAAATGCTAAATCATCTACCAAGGCATCAATTTCCCGGTTCAAGTAACCAGATTCATCCAAATTACCAATTAGCATATCCGCAATCATGAATTGGTGCTCATCCAAATAAAGCAGGTGCAATTGTTCTGTTAATTTTTCTTGAAACGATTGTTCTCCAGATAATGGAATGACGCGTTCTTCGTCATCCTTGCTGGTATTGTTTGCTTTCGTTTTATAATCGGATCCTTCTTCGTCGATGTAATCAGAAATATCAAATTCTTTTTCATCGTTTTCGAAATCGTCTTCGTTGTCAAAATCATCCTCGTTGTCGAATTCGTCTTCTATTTCCTCTGCGCCTTCTTCTAGCGCAGGATTTTCTTCAATTTCCTGTTTAATCCGCTGGTCTAATTCCATGGTTGGAACCTGCAGCAACTTCATCAGCTGAATTTGCTGGGGAGAAAGGCGTTGTTCTAATTTTTGTACAAGATATTGCTTCAGTGCCATATTAATAGTAATTCAAAAAAATCAAGTTTAAAAAAACGAACTTCCATTCTTTTAAAAATACAACTTTTTTGTTGAATGTTTGGTGTAAAATTAAAACTCAGCGTTTTGTGGGGTTCTTGGGAAAGGAATTACATCGCGTATATTCGTCATTCCAGTAACGAACATTACCATTCGTTCAAATCCGAGTCCAAATCCAGCATGCGGCACAGAACCAAATTTTCGTGTATCCATGTACCACCATAATTCTTCTTCATCAATATGGAAATCCGCGCATTTTTTCTTGAGAATATCCATTCGTTCTTCCCGCTGGGATCCACCGACTATTTCTCCGATTCCAGGAAAAAGTACATCCATTGCAGCTACAGTTTTTCCGTCGTCATTTTGGCGCATGTAAAATGCCTTAATCTCTGCCGGATAATCCGTTAAAATTACTGGGCATTTAAATTCCTTTTCCACCAAATAGCGTTCGTGTTCGCTTTGCAAATCAATTCCCCAGGAAATGTCGTATTGAAATTTCTTCTTTTTATAGTGATTGGAGTTTTTCAAAACCTCGATTGCTTCGGTATATGTCAAGCGCTTGAATTCATTGTTCACCACAAACTGTAAGCGTTCAATCAAAGATAATTCGTTGCGTTCGTTTTGCGGTTTTTGGGATTGTTCTTGGACTTCGCGATCGTTCAAAAATTTCAAATCATCCGCACAATTTTCCATCACATAGTTGCAGATATACTTTAGAAAATCTTCCGTTAAATTCATGTTGTCCAACAAATCATTGAACGCAACTTCCGGTTCAATCATCCAAAATTCGGCAAGATGTCGCGAAGTATTGGAATTTTCCGCTCTAAAGGTTGGACCGAATGTATAAACTTGTCCAAGTGCCAATGCTGCCAATTCCGCTTCCAATTGACCAGAAACAGTTAGATTAACAGCTTTACCAAAGAAATCTTCTTTAAAATTTACCGTTCCATCTTCGTTTAAAGGTGGGTTTTTAGGATCGAGATTCGTAACCCGAAACATTTCTCCAGCGCCTTCCGCATCGGAGCCAGTAATTATTGGCGTATGTAAATAGAAAAATCCTCTTTGATTAAAATAATTATGAATGGAGAAAGCTACTGCATGGCGAATTCTGAAAACTGCTCCAAACGTATTGGTTCTAAAACGAAGATGGGCTTGTTCTCGAAGAAACTCCAAGCTGTGTTTTTTTGGCTGCATTACCGTTCTTTGAACGTCATCGGGATTTGCTTCTCCAATGATTTCAATTTCTGACACTTGTAGCTCTACCGCCTGACCTGTTCCCTGTGATTCTATTAAAATGCCTTTTAGGCCAACAGCAGCAGCGGTTGTAATTTTTTTCAAAATTGCCTCATCGAATTTCTCAAAGTCAACAACAGCTTGAAGCGTATTGATTGTTGAACCATCGTTTACCTGAATAAAACGGTTGCTTCTAAATGCGCGTACCCATCCTTTGATAAGGATTTCTTTTCCTATTTCCGGTTGACTTAATATCTCGGCAATTTTAACTCTTTTCATGCAATCTATAATTGAAATGTAAAAGTAGTAAGAAAGCGTGATAAACAAAATAACCGAATCATTTTGTATAGATCCGGTTATTTATAATGGTGTAAATCGTATTTGTTTAGTATTTCATGATAACAAACTCTGTTCGTCTATTTTTTTGGTGTTCTATTTCTGAGCAGGTAGATTTTACAGTTCCCTCGCACGGGCAATTCACTTTCAGTTTGTTTTCACCATACCCTTTTCCATAAATTCTTTCGGGTTTACTGATTCTTGCTTTTATGTAAGCAGCGGATGCTTTTGCACGGTTATCGGATAACTTTTCATTGTAAGCAATACTTGCACGACAGTCGGTATGTGATCCCAATTCAATTTCCAAGGTTTCGTTCTCATTCATCACCTTAACAATTTTATCCAATTCAACCCGAGCATCTTTTCGGATATCGTATTTGTTAAGATCAAAAAGTATCGGTTTAATATTTATCATTAATGCCAAATCGGAGCCAATTTTTAATTCTTCCAAATCCTCTGATAAATTAACAACACCTAACTCTGAAATGGTTGAGTTATATGAAATGGTTTTTGTAAAATAGCCTTCTTTTTCAAACTCAATTGAATAACTTAATACATCACCAATTTTAGCCGTTTCTAATGCTTTTAGAATTTCTCCAGATTTAATCATTGTTTGTTCAAGCACAAGCTTCCCTGTTTTTTTATCGATAATCCTAATTTTTACATTTTCTAAAGGTATTTTACTTACCCTATCTGTTAATAAAAAAGAAATGCCAACTGTTGGGGCTTTAATTAACGATACATTTTGAACAATAGTTCCAGAATTGTTTTCATAAGCATCTAACACATAGGATTTTGGAATAAATCCATCTGCTTGAAAATCAACGGAATATTTTTTACCTCGTTCAATATCAAAAGAATACGCGCCATTTTCATCTGTATTTGTAGTAGCAAGAAAGTTTCCATCGGTATCATAAAGATTAACTTTTACGCCAACCAAAGTTAGTCTTGATTCAATATCCAATAAAACACCATTCAATTTAAGTCCAAACACAAATGGTTTTATTAAAGTGAAGCTGTAAATATCATCACCACCAATTCCACCTTCTCGGTTGGAAGAAAAATAACCATTTTTCCCGTCTATGTTCAAGATAAATGCAAAATCATCCCGCTGGCTGTTCAATAAGGGGCCAGCATGTTGCACTGCATTTATAGAGTCTTCAGCATTAATTTCTGCAACAAAAATATCCAATCCGCCTAAGCCAATATGACCATCTGAGGAAAAGAATAGCTGACCGTCTTTTGAAATCCATGGAAACATTTCCTGTCCTTCTGTGTTTATTTTATTACCAAGATTTATTGCTGTGCCTAAGTTTCCGTCTGCTTTAATTTGTGCCTTATAAATATCAGAACCTCCAAAACCTCCAGGCATATCGGAGACGAAATAAAGCGTTTTTCCATCTAAACTAAAAACAGGGTGACCTATGGAATATTCTTTCGAATTGATTGTTAACTCTTGAATATTGAGCCATTTTCCATTATTTTCCACATCTGCCATAAAGAGCTTGAGATTCTGAATTCCAGCAATATCCTTTCGCAAATTTCCCTTAGCTAAATTATTTCGTGTAAAATATACTTTTGTTTCGTCTTTATTAAAACACAATGGCCCTTCATGAAAATTTGAATTTACTTTATCTGAAAAAGGAGAGATTCTATTCTTTTCGTTGCGCGTATACAGGTCTAAAAAATTGTCCCCGTTCCAAGTCCAATTTCTGCTTATTGCACTAATTCTTCTAGAAGAAAGAAAAAACAAATTATTCCCCTTGTAGTAACTATAACCACCGAAGTCAGAATGTTCAGAATTAAAAGAAACATTTTCAATTGTAAAATGTGACCCTTCTTCCATTATTTTTTCCAAGTAAGATGGGTTTTTTACAAACATTACACCTCTTGAATCCTTTTGTTTATTTGTATGAAACTTTGCCATCCAGACATCACTTTCTGCATATTTCCCATTTTGCTTTAACGTCTGAGCGTAAAAGAAAAGGTGCTCTGTTGAAATATCTGTTCCATCAACAAAAGCCTGCGCATAATATGCCTCCGCTTCTTTCATTTGCCCAATTTGGTAATAGCAATGTGCTAATTTTACTTTCATCATCGGGCTGTCCATATGTGTGCCAAGAAGGTCTGTGTAAGAAGCAAGTGCGCTGGAATACGAAAGATTTACATAAAGTGCATCGGCCTTTTTTAATTTTCCCGTTTGCGCAGTTATTGAACCAATAAAAAGAAATATTAGCAGTACAGAACTGAATTGTTTAATAGTAACCATAGTATAAACGCTTTAGAAATATCGCGGTGATCGCACACCTGCTTTTTGAAATGAAAAATCATAAGACAGTAACAATTCGAATGTCCCATCATTATAGTTTCGGATTGCTTGGGTTCCAAAGTCGCTTGCTAATCCCAATCGAAATTGATTACTCAATTGCAATTGAACAAAAGCACCAACCGCAGCATCCAATCGATACATTGCGCCTATCCAAAGTTTATCACGGTATATAGATGCAATCGACATGTCAATACTAATTGGGGCGTTCAATGCCATCTTGAGTTGTCCTGAAGGACGCAATTTCCAATCTCTATTTAATGAGATTATCCCACCAATAATTGCAAAATAATGCCTTCTTTCAATATTTGTTGTGGAGCCATCATAACTTTGTTCAAGTATTTTTGGGGAACTTAATCCTAAAAAGAATTTAGGTGCACGGTAATAAATACCTCCTCCAAAATTAGGGTTTACATGGTTCAAAACATTTGTCACCAAATTTGGATCATTTAGTTGAGTTGTTGCTAATTGATCTTTTCCTAAATTGATAATATTCAAGCCTGCTTTTAATCCAAATGCCAAACTTCGTTTCTTTTTAAAACGCAAGGTGTAAGAGAAATCAGCATATACCATGTTTTGCTTCAACGGACCAATAATATCTCTCACTGCCGTAAATCCTAAACCAATTGACTCGTATTTCAAAGGAGAATGAATACTGAACGTGGAAGAAGTTGGTCTTCCTTCAAATCCTACCCATTGCTCGCGATGAATTCCAGTTGCAGATAACATCTTATTACTCCCTGCGTAAGCAGGATTAACAAAAAGAGTGTTATCGAAAAACTGGGTAAAATGAGGATCTTGTTGCGCATTCACTGCTGTGCTGCTTAAAATAAGTATACTTATTAGCGAAATTATAATCTTTATTTTCATACTTTTTCTTTTAACTCAATTAACGTTGGATATAAACAAATCCCTTCAATATTTTCATGCCTTCCGTTTTTAAATCCAGAAGGTAGTAGTAAGTACCAGAAGGTAGTTCGTCATTTCCTACAACTAAACCAACATTTGTCGTTCCACTCCAATCGTTGGAATAACTTTCCTTTTCGAATACAATATTTCCCCAACGATTGAAAACAATCAATTTATTATCTGGATAATTTTCTATACCAGGAATAACAAAACTATCGTTTGAACCATCGCCATCAGGTGTTATTGCTTCTGGTACAATTAAATCCTTTATACAAGAAGTCAAAGTCGGATTAGGACTACATGGATCGAAAATATTATTGCCTAATTCAATTTCTTCTCCATTGGAAATCCCATCGTTGTCGCAATCCGAACCTAACCATGCTTCACTTGGCGCCACATTTTGACTTGCGATTAAAACATCACACGGATTATTTAAATCTGTTCCATCTGACAATTCCTGTGCATTTGTAACACCATCTCCATCACAATCCAAATTGTACCATTCGTTTGCAGGTGTTTGGGTAACGGATTCTTCCCTATAATCACAAGGGTCGGATGGATTTGTTCCTGCTGTACTTTCAGCTTCATTTGTTGCACCATCACCATCGCAATCAAAAGTTGGAACAGTTAAACAGCTTACAACTTGAATTACGACTAATGCTGTATCGCATTGTGCAGGAAGAGGGGTGCCATCATCACATATTTGGTAAATTAATGTGTCTGATCCGAAAAATCCTGGATTTGGCGTATACGTAATTGCTCCGTTGACTTGGTCAATTGATATAGTACCATTTAATGGATTATTAATCACTGTTACAGTTGTTGAATCAATGTTACCATCTAAATCCGTATCGTTGGTTAGTATACCTATAAGAACTGGCGTGTCTTCATAAGTATTAGCGTAATCCACATTTGCAATTGGTGCGTCATTAATTGGATTAACGGTGAAAATTACAATTGCAGTATCGCACAAAGCTGGCGTACCCAAATCACATACTTCATAAATTAATGTATCTATTCCGTTAAAATCTGGATTTGGTGTGTAGGTTACTGCTCCCGTAATTGGATCAACGTTTATTGTTCCATTAGAAGGTTGCTGGGTAATATTAACAGATGTAGTATCTAAATTTCCATCAACGTCTGTATCATTGGCAAGGATGAAAATAGTTATTGGCGAATCCTCATCGGTTGAAACGCTATCTGCATTCGCTATTGGTGGATCATTTACAACCGTGATTGTGACAACAGCCTGATCGCAATTTGTTGGGTTCAATACCTCACAAATTTGATATGTAACAGTATACGTTCCCGCAGCGATTCCCGGAGCAGCTGTAATTGTTCCGTTCGCATTCAAGGTAAAGCCGGTTGGAACCGTAACACCTGTTAAAGTAACTTGTAACGGAATAACAGCAACACCATTCAATAAATCATTTGTTAAAACTGAAGCCGTTGTTGCGCCAGTATATCCGTTGATTGGTCCAAATGTATTGTTTACTGCATCTATTGCTGCCGGTGAAACGGTGATTGTGACAACAGCCTGTTCGCAATTTGTTGGGTTTAATACCTCACAAATTTGATACGTAACAGTATACGTGCCAGCAGCGATTCCCGCAGCAACAGTAATAGTTCCGTTCGCATTCAAGGTAAAGCCCGTTGGTACAGTAACGCCTGTCAGTGTAACTTGTGACGGAATAACAGCAACGCCATTCAATAAATCATTTGTTAAAACTGAAGCCGTTGTTGCACCTGTATATCCGTTGATTGGTCCAAATGTATTGTTTACTGCATCTATTGCTGCCGGTGAAACCATGATTGTGACAACAGCCTGATCGCAATTTGTTGGGTTCAATACCTCACAAATTTGATACGTAACAGTGTACGTTCCGGCAGCGATTCCCGCAGCCACAGTAATTGTTCCGTTCGCATTCAAGGTAAAGCCCGATGGTACAGTAACGCCTGTCAGTGTAACTTGTGACGGAATAACAGCAACACCATTCAATAAATCATTTGTTAAAACTGAAGCCGTTGTTGCACCTGCATAGCCGTTGATTGATCCAAATGTATTGTTTACAGCATCAATTACTGCTGGTGAAACCGTGATTGTAGCAATTGCTTGATCGCAATTTGTTGGGTTCAATACCTCACAAATTTGATATGTAACA
>Ga0208426_1000136_pt1 | contig 12599 bp, 11 predicted proteins | sample DEB19_08_DNA_6_FD_184524 | JGI IMG/M metagenome (GOLD analysis project Ga0208426, IMG submission 184524) | Aqueous microbial communities from the Delaware River and Bay under freshwater to marine salinity gradient to study organic matter... | ecosystem: Environmental > Aquatic > Marine > Coastal...
AAACAAGACATACAAGATGGACAAACCAAGATGTTGTATGTTGCTCCCGAATCCCTAACAAAACAAGAAAATATAGATTTTTTAACTTCTGTAGATATTTCATTTTTTGCAATCGATGAGGCACATTGTATTTCAGAATGGGGCCATGATTTTAGACCAGAATACAGAAGGTTGCGGGAGATTTTTGAGAAAATTTCCAATGTTCCAATTATTGCTTTAACTGCCACGGCTACTCCAAAAGTACAATACGATATTCAGAAAAATTTGAATATGTTGGATGCGATGGTATATAAATCCTCTTTTAACCGAGATAATTTATTCTACGAGATTCGCCCAAAACAAGATGTACAAAAACAAATTATCCGTTACATTCGAACAATGGAAGGCAAAAGCGGTATTATTTATTGCCTGAGCCGAAAGAAAGTAGAAGAACTTTCTGAACTATTGCAAATTAATGGAATTAATGCGCTTCCTTACCATGCAGGTTTGGATTCAGCTACTCGGGGAAGACACCAGGATATGTTTTTGATGGAGGATGCAAGCGTAATCGTAGCAACTATTGCTTTTGGAATGGGAATCGACAAGCCAGATGTGCGTTATGTTATACACCACGATATTCCAAAGTCACTGGAAAGTTATTACCAGGAAACAGGAAGAGCCGGCAGAGATGGTGGGGAAGGAGAATGTGTAGCGTTTTACAGCTATAAAGATATTGAAAAATTAGAAAAATTCCTGCAGGGAAAACCAATCGCTGAACAAGAAATAGGAAAGCAATTACTTAGTGAAATAGTTTCCTATGCCGAAACTTCCGTTTGCCGACGTAAGTTCATTTTGCACTATTTTGGCGAAACATTTGACGAGAAAGGGTGCAACGAATTTTGTGACAATTGTAAGCATCCAAAAGAAAGACGGGAAGGCAAAGAATACGTAACAATGCTGTTGAAAGCAGTAAATGTTATTCAGGAAACACAAAAATCTAAGCATTATTGCGCATTTTTATCTGGGAATATCACTTCTGATATTAAATCCTATCGACACGATACACTAGAAGGATTTGGGTGTGGAAAGGATAAAGACGAGCATTTTTGGAATGCTGTAATTCGCCAAGTACTAGTGGCCGGTTTGTTATACAAGGATATTGACACGTATGGCACATTGAAGTTTACGGAGAATGGTAAAAAATACCTTGAAAACCCACAATCTTTCAGTCTAATTCAAGAACATGATTTTTCAAATGCAGATGACGAGGAGGCGAGCATCGGACTTGGAAAAGGTGGCGCATTTGACGAGCTATTGTACACCTTGTTGTTGGATTTAAGAAAAGCACTTTCAAAACAACAAAATATTCCGCCATTTGTAATTTTTCAGGAACCTTCGTTAAAAGATATGTGTTTCCAATATCCAATAACACTGGATGAGTTGACAAACATTCAGGGAGTGGGAAATGGAAAAGCTGCTCGCTATGGCGCTCCATTTATAGACTTGATTTCTAAATATGTAGAGGATAATGATGTAGAACGACCGCAGGATATGGTTGTCAAATCATTGGTGAACAAATCAGGATTAAAGGTTCAGCTCATTCAAAATATTGACCGAAAATTACCTTTGGAAGACATTGGAAGATCTCAAGGAAAATCAATGGAAGAGGTAATCGAGGAAATCGAAGCAATTGTTTCATCTGGAACCCGGGTAAATATAAATTATTATATTGACGATATCTTGGATCAAGAAAATCAAGAAGAAATTTTCGAATATTTTAACGATGCGGAAACAGATGATTTGCAGGAAGCGATTACAGAATTTGATGGCGATTATACAGAAGAGGAACTGCGTTTAATGCGTATCAAATACATGAGTGATATGGCAAATTAAAATCCTTTCAATTTCGATTTGCACCTGTTTTAGAAGATTGTTTGAATTTCGTACGCAGTAATTATCGATTGAAAATATAGGTGTGTACGTTTCCTCCAGCATCCGAAAATTCTAATTCAAGATCTGTTTTCGTTTCTGTCAATAAACGGCAGCGATACGATGTTGTTATAGAATCGAAAGTATTGCTTTTTTGTATGTTCATGAATTTTCCTTTCTCAATGACTTCAAACGTACCATTCTCTATTGTATTGCCAGATGAGCTTGGGAAATCATAGCTAATTGAAAGTGCATAAGTACATGGATTAGAAACGTCTGTGCAGTTTTCGAATTTAATATATCCGTTTACAAGTGCATATTCTGATAAACCTTCCGTATCCATGTGTTTATAGGAAACAATTTGCCATTCTCCTGCTAAATTTTTTTCAGTTTGCGTCACTTTATCACATGAAGTAAAGATAGCCAGTAATAGGATAAAAGGAAATAATGTTTTTCGCATGTTTTCTAGTTTAAATCTATTTGAATTCCTGTTTTCAAAAAGGAATAAAACTCATCATTTCCACTCCAATTTTTAATGCATGTTCATCAATGTTGAATTTCGGATGGTGCACGCCATAGGTAATTCCTTTTATTTCATTTCTAACGCCCAATCTAAAAAAACAAACTGGAATTTTGTGTGAATAGAAAGCGAAATCCTCAGAAGTTAAACGAATTGGCAGGTCTTCAACATTTTCAGCTCCCAACAATTCGATTGCTTTATTTTTTACTTTGGAAGTAACGAATATATCGTTTTCCAAGTAGGGATAACCTTTGCTAATTTCTAGCTCCATTGAACCACCTTGGCTTTCTACAATTAATTTTATCTGTTTTTCTATTAATCCCAAACCTTCTTTTCGCCATACTTCATTCATTGTCCGAAAAGTGCCTTTCAAGATTGCTTTAGAAGGGATAACGTTGGTTGCGCCTATTGCTTCAAAATGACCAAAAGATAAAACGCAAGGGATTTTCGGGTCACATTTTCTACTAACAATCTGCTGCAATTGAACAAGTAAATTTGCACCAATCATTATTGGATCGATACATTGATGCGGTGTTGCGCCATGTCCTCCTTTTCCATGAATAGTCAAGTGAATTTCATCACAGGAAGCCATATAAATCCCTTCCTTGAAACCAACTTTACCAACTTCCATATCTGGAAAAACGTGCAATGCAACCATCTCTGTTACCGTTGGATTTTCTAAAACGCCATCTGCAATCATCAAGGTTGCACCACCAGGATTTTTCTCTTCACCCGGCTGAAATATTAATTTTACAGGTTGTGGCAAATATTCTCTAAACGTATGCAATACTTCTGCTGTTCCAAGTAAAATAGCGGTATGTACATCGTGACCACAAGCATGCATTATTCCTGGTTTTTTTGAAGCATAGGAAACCATGTTTTCTTCCAAAATTGGTAAAGCATCCAAATCTGCTCGAAGCCCTATACAAGGAGTATTTTCAGAATGCTGATCATTTTTAATTAACGCAACAACACCCGTTTTTCCAATCGCTTTTTGATGTTGAATTCCAAGTTTCGTTAAAATGGAAGATACATATTCCATTGTGTTGAATTCCACATAGGATAACTCCGGATTTTCATGGATATGCTCTCGGTATTCTTTTACCTTCTCAAAGATTTCCTCAGACTTATTACGGATTAATTGCTGTAGCTCAATTTTCATTTTGAAAAGAATTAAATCCTGAAATAATTAATCGGACAGAAATAAATGCCATTAGAATACCAAAAGCAACTTTTAATGCTGCTGGAGAAAGTTTTAAAGCGAATTTTGAACCTAAATAACCACCCAATGCAAATGAAATTGCTATGATAAGTCCAAACTGCCAATTTACATTATTTGTTTTCCAATAATTCATTAATCCAAGAAGTACAACCGGCATAGCAAGTACAAATAAACTTGTTCCCTGCGCTTGATGCTGCGTCAAACCAAATGCAAAAACGAGTGCGGGTACGATAATTATACCACCACCAATTCCTACAAATCCGCTCAGAATTCCTGCACTCAAACCAATTAATAATAAAATTAGAATTGTAGATGTCGACATACGCATGATTATAAGATTAAAGGTAGAAATATTTCTCAATTATTCGACCATAAGATTACAACCTCTTATGTCCGAATTATCAAACCTACCCATGAGATGAAAATAGTCACCTTCTAATTTCCCTAAATCCTGCGTAGCGATAAAACTGCAGCTGTATAAGTTTGCTAGATCAATCACATTAATCCCTCCTGTTTTTCCACTTTCCACATAAGTAAATGGGTCATTGGTATCGCGACAAAGAATCTTCATCCATGGCGGTAAAGAAAAAAGTCCGTCTTTATCACTATAAGCTTGAGAAAGAAGTTCTGTCATTCCATATTCTGAGCTAATTCTAGACGCACTTAATCCACGTTTTAATTCTTGGTGCAGTTCTTCTTTGCTTATTTCCTTTCGTTTGCCTTTCATTCCCCCAGTTTCGATTATGGTTGCTTCAGAAAGGTCCATATTTGTTTTTGCAAGATCTAATAAAGCATAGGTAACACCAAAAATCACTACTTTTTTTCCTTCAAGAATTGCTCGATCGTATGCTTTTTTAATTTTATGTGGTTCGTTGAGCATAAAACCTGAGGAAGTGTTTTTTGTTTGCTCGATGAGGTTTTGCACCATAAATACTAGACTTGAACTGCCTTGTTCAATATAATTTGGTAACAATGCAAGAATTACCTGCTCCGTAGGATTGCCAATTTTGGAAGTGTAAATTTGTGTGAAGGCCCGCTGGTAAATTCCAAGAGACGGAATAAAATGTTTACTCCGCTCAGAACTTGTTGTGCCGCTACTTAAGAAAGTGGCTTCGGAATCTATGAAATTAGACTGTTTCACCAAATGCGTCTTAAAAAAAGAAATTGGGAGAAATGGTATCTCATGGATGTTTTTGGGATAATCTCGATTTAGATTTTCAATAAATTCCCTGTAAACAGTACAGTTTTTAAGTTGAAATTCGTAAACCTTTAACACTATTCTCGAAAATTCTTCTTCTGAACCAATGGAAAATATTTCATCCTCTAATTGCATAAATTTGGTTGGAGGAAATGTTTAAATAATTAATAAAGCATTCCAGCCAATACTGCTGTAGACATACAAGCTAATGTTCCGCCTAGTAAAGCAAGCATGCCATATTTAGCAAGAATGGATTTTTTTTCAGGAACGAGAATACCAATACCACCAACTTGAATTCCAATGGATGCGATATTTGCAAAACCACACAATACGTATGTACTCATAATGATTGTTTTTTGCGACAATTCATCTTGAATCATTCCTAAATGCGGATATGCAATAAATTCGTTTAGGATTGTTTTCTCGCCTAAGAGTTGACCGAAGTACATACAATCTTGCCATTCAACTCCAAGTAACCAAGAAAAAGGGGATAATAAATAGCCGGAAATACTTTCAAAACTTAGTGAAGTATACATTCCACCAGAAACAATAATTGCATTTAGAGAAGTCCAATCGCCTATTTTTCCAAGGAAATAATTACAGAACGCAATTAAACTGATAAAAACGATGAGCATAGCTCCAACATTTACAGCAAGTTTCAAGCCATCTGTTGTACCATTTGTGATAGCTTCTAATGCGTTTACACCAATTTTGTCTTTTGAAACTTCTAAATTCTCATCAATTTTTTCTGTTTCAGGAACGAGCATTTTAGCGAATACGATAGCAGCTGGAGCGGACATAATAGAAGCCGTAAGCAAATGCTTTGCATAAAATAATTCTTTTGCAGCATCCCCTTCACCCAATATTCCTATTACTGCAGCCAAAACACCTCCTGCGATTGTCGCCATTCCGCCAACCATCAAACAAAGTATTTCTGATTTTGTCATTTGGGCAAGATATGGTTTAACCAAAAGTGGCGCTTCCGTTTGGCCGATAAAAATATTTGCAGCTGCGGCAACACTTTCTGCACCAGAAATTCCTAAAACACGTTTCATTACCCAAGCCATGCCTTTCACAACGAACTGAAGAATTCCGAAGTAATACAGCAAACTGGAAAGCGCCGAAAAGAAAATAACAGATGGTAGAATCCAAAACGCAAAGTTTTTCATCATGTTTGGCATCATATCACCTTGACCGAACAAAAATACTGCACCATCGTGCGCAAACTCAATTACACGGGCAAAAGCTTTCGCCAGGAAGTCAAATAAACTGGAAATCAAGGGTATTTTAAGAATTAATATAGCGAGAATAATCTGCAAGGCAATTCCTTTGAGGACGAGTGACCAACTGATCGCTTTTCTATTTCTACTAAAAATATAAGCAACAAAAAGGATTACCAACATCCCTAATATGCCTTTTAATATGGATAAAAAAGAGATGGAAGGATTTAAATTGGAGCTTGATTTGTCGTGGTATGAATATTTGGAGCCATCTTTTAAGAACGAAATCTTATTCTCTGAGGAGAAAATAAGAGCTGCTTTTTCTGTTACTAAAACGGAATCGTTTAGCTGCTGCGAAAAGATAATAGATTTATTTTTTACTTTCCAATTTCCAGATGGAATAGAAAGAAAAACAGTGTCTGAAGATTTAAATGTTCCATTTGGAAGCAATTCTAATCGAAAGTTCTTTCTACTGTAGTTTTTGTCTGCGAAGGTGCTCGCCGCAAATGAATGAATAGTAATAGTAGCAAATAATATACTAAGAAGTACGTTTGTTAATTTCATCTCTTATTTTTGAAGCAAGTTCATAATCTTCATTTTCAATAGCTTCTGAAAGCTGATTTTCTAATTCTTTAACATTCAAACTTTTGATATCGCCTTCAAGCAAACTTTCTTCTTCAGATTCAATGGCTCTTTCTTCTTCTTTTTCGCCTGATTCATCCAACAAAGTTCCTGCAACACTCAGAATGTGTTCATAAGTGTATATCGGACAATTAAAACGAACTGCTATTGCAATCGCATCGGAAGTTCGAGAATCTATTTCTGTAATTTGTCCTTCTCGTTCGCAAATTAGTTTGGCGAAAAACACACCATTCTCTAAATTATAAATAATTATTTCCCTTACGTTAATAGAAAAAGACTGTGCAAAATTTTTAAATAAATCATGCGTTAAAGGACGACTTGGAGTCATCTTTTCCAATTCAATAGCAATAGCTTGTGCCTCAAATCCCCCAATTATTATTGGAAGTTGACGTTTTCCTCCAGCCTCGTCCAAAAATAATGCATATGCACCAGTTTGGGTTTGACTGTAAGACAACCCTGAAATATCGAGTTTTATTTTATTCATTTTTACTTTGTAAACAATCAAATTATTGCAATCAATAATTTGACATTAATGTAAAAATAACACTTCTAAATTTAATTAGTGGCTTGTAGCATGGAATTTTTTTAAAGCTTCTGTCAATCGCGGTAAAACTTCAAACGCATCTCCAACAATTCCATAGTCTGCCGCTTTAAAAAAGGGCGCCTCTGCATCGGTGTTTATTACAACAATAACTTTAGAACCATTTACACCTGCTAAATGCTGAATTGCACCTGAAATTCCAATAGCGATATACAAGTTTGGACGAATTGCAACGCCCGTTTGACCAACATGTTCGTGGTGCGGTCTCCATCCAATATCAGCAACTGGACGAGAACAAGCAGTAGCAGCTCCCAATTCTTTTGCCAAATCTTCTACAAGATGCCAATTTTCTGGTGCTTTCATTCCTCTTCCTGCTGAAACTACTAATTCTGCCTCTGGAAGTGGAATCTCACCTTCGGGTTTTTTTGTGTCAATAACCTTAACACTTGGAGAACCAGTATTTCCATTAAACTCTTCCACGGCGCAATCAGAACCAGTAATTTCTGGTTGGATACTATTAGGAAGAACCGATATAATTTTTTTTGACGAATGCACATGAACAGAGCCAAATGCTTTTCCTGAAAAGACATTAACTTTAACGTTACCATCGCTTGAAGGAATATCAATTGCTCCAGAGATCAATCCAGCCTTTAATCGAACAGATAATCTAGGTGCAACCGCTTTTGCAATTATATCTTGAGAGAAAATAATTGTCGTTGCGCCAGAACTTTCAGCCGCTGTTGCAATTAATCGCGTTAATTGTTGCGCATCATCATTTTGTAAGGATCGATCAACCAATACTTTTGTCGCACCATATTTTCCGAGAGAAGCTAAGTTGGAAGCGTCTGCCGAACCAGAAGTGATAACTGTGACCTTTTCACCAATCTTCTTTCCGAAAGTAACTACTTCTAAAGCCGATTTGTGAATACCTCCGTTGCTATTTATATATACTAAAATTGACATATTTTAAATTTTATATTTTAGAAATAAGTTGTGTTTTTTTAAAACTCAAATACTATCTAATTATTAAATAACTTTTGCTTCATTATGCAGCAATTCCACCAATTCATCCATATTCATTGGGTCAATCATTTTACACGCTGTTTTAGAATTTGGAATCGTATAATTAACAAAGGAAGTTAATGGTTCGATAGCAAAAGGCGCAATGATTTGAAGCGGTTTTGTTCGAGCAGCCATAATACCACGCATATTTGGAATGCGTTGTTCAGCCATTCCTTTCGCACAAGAAACAACTGCAGGTAGATTTACTTCTTCAATTTGAAGGCCGCCAACAATTTCTCTTTCCAGCGTCAAGGTTGTTCCATTTACATCCAATCTTGTTGCTAAGGATACAAATGGTAAATCCAATGATTCTGCAAGCATTCCAGCCAATTGAGATCCATTATAGTTAATGGTTTCTTTTCCTGTTAGAATTAAATCAAACGCATTCGATTTTGCATAATTTGAAATTTGCATCGCCGTAAAATAAGCATCAGTAGGCTCTGCATCTATTCGAACAGCATCATCTGCACCAATTGCCAAAGCTTTTCGGATTATCGCTTCATCAGCGGCAAGTCCAACGGTTACAATCGTTACGTTTCCACCTAAAGTTTCCTTAATCTCCAGCGCTCTCACCAGCGCATACCATTCGTCGTATGGGTTTACAATATATTGCACACCATTTTCATCAAACTTCGTATTATTGTCGGTAAAAGCGATTTTCGAAGTCGTATCTGGTGATTTACTAATACATACAAGTATTTTCATTTCGTACTGATTTTTTAATCTGCGCAAATTTAAAACAAAATTTTTACAAAGGATGTAAATAGACAAGTTCAAAAAAAATAAGATTTTCACTTGCTATTTTCGGTTGGCTAATCTCAAATCTATTTACATTATTTCACGGATCTTTTCGGTTAATAAAACAAGACACTACTTAGAAAATGCAAAATCCAAAAGTCTTTTGGTATGTTTCGACATAATTTATTATTTTTGGCATCCCAATGGGAAATAATTTCAGAAAGTATGAAAACGGTACAATTTAGAGAGGCTTTAAGAGAAGCAATGTCAGAGGAAATGCGTCGCGATGAATCCGTATTTTTAATGGGTGAAGAGGTTGCAGAATATAATGGTGCATACAAAGTTTCTCAAGGCATGCTCGATGAATTTGGAGCAAAACGGGTAATTGATACTCCCATCGCTGAATTGGGATTTGCTGGAATAGCTGTTGGTGCTTCCATGAATGGTCTGCGACCAATCGTAGAATTCATGACATGGAATTTTGCAATTCTAGCTGCGGATCAGATTATCAATAGTGCAGCTAAGATGATGCAAATGTCAGGCGGACAATATTCTTGTCCTATTGTTTTTAGAGGTGGTAATGGAACGGCAGGTCAACTTGGCGCAACCCATTCACAATCCTTTGAAGCATTTTACGCACACGTTCCAGGCTTGAAAGTTATTACACCATCTAATCCATACGATGCAAAAGGTTTGTTGAAAGCGGCTATTCGAGATAATGATCCAGTTGTATTTTTGGAATCAGAAAAAATGTATGGCGATAAAGGAGAAATTCCGGAAGGAGAATATATCATTCCAATTGGAGTTGCAGATGTTAAAAGAAAAGGAACCGATGTTACGATTGTAACTTTTGGAAAAATCATAAAAGTTGCTTTCGAAGCAGCGGATGTGTTAGAAAAAGAAGGCATCTCTGTTGAAGTAATCGACTTGAGAACGGTTCGTCCTATTGATTACGCATGTGTTGTTGAATCTGTAAAGAAAACCAACCGATGTGTTGTAGTTGAAGAGTCCTGGCCATTGGCTTCCATTTCCTCTGAGATAGCATACCACTTGCAACGATATGCATTTGATTATTTAGATGCTCCAGTAATGCGTGTCACTCAAACAGATACTCCTTTTGCTTTTTCACCAACTTTAATAGAAGAGGCGTTACCAAATGTTGCAAGAATAGTTAAAGCAGTTAAAAGCACTTTATATAGAAACTAACATTTTCACAAAATTAGTTGAAGACTCCTGCCGTTTTTGGTAGGAGTTTTTTGTTTAATTACAAACAGGTAATACACTTTTTAGAAATTATTTTGTTTGTGACATAGAGTGATTCGATTTCTTTTCCCTCTCTTTTATTAATTTGCATTACGAGCTTGAAAATTAGAAAGCGTTAATTTAAATATTTTACAATACGATTTTAAGATCCAATCCCGAGCCTTTTTGGTTTTCTTTTTTCAATTTCATTAAAGATGTAAACACTTAATTGTGAAAAAACTTACTTTTTTTTCATGACTAGTTGGATTTTAAAATTAAATAGATATCTTTGCACCCCTCAAAGTCCGTTTGGGGCAATTATTTATTTTATAAAATTAAGAGTATTTTATGCCAACTATTCAACAGTTAGTTCGCAAAGGAAGAACAGCGGTAGTAAAGAAAAGCAAGTCTGCCGCACTTGATTCATGTCCACAGCGTAAAGGGGTATGTGTAAGAGTTTACACCACTACTCCAAAGAAACCGAACTCTGCTATGCGTAAGGTAGCAAGGGTGCGTTTAACCAATGGTAAAGAGGTTAATGCATATATCGGTGGTGAAGGTCACAACCTACAAGAGCACTCCTTAGTGCTTGTTCGTGGCGGAAGAGTAAAAGATTTACCTGGGGTTCGTTACCATATCGTTCGTGGTGCGGAAGATACAGCTGGGGTAGAAGGAAGAACTCAACGTCGTTCTAAGTATGGAACAAAAAGACCTAAACAAAAATAATTAAAGCTTTTAAGACATGAGAAGAAGAAAAGCCAAAAAAATTGCGATACTACCAGATCCAAAGTTCAATGACGTTGTTGTAACAAAGTTTGTGAACAACCTAATGTACGATGGTAAAAAGAATTTAGCATTTAAAATATTCTACGAGGCAATTGAAATCGTAGACAAAAAAATCGAAGACCAAGAAGGTTTAGATGTGTGGAGAAAAGCATTGGAAAATGTAACTCCAGTTGTTGAAGTGCGCAGCCGTCGTGTAGGCGGGGCAACATTTCAAATACCAACTCCTGTTCGTGAAGACAGAAAAGCTTCCCTTGCTATGAAATGGTTAATTGGATACTCTAGAAAGAGAAACGAGAAAACAATGGCTGGTAAGTTAGCTTCTGAAATCATCGCTGCTTCGAAAGAAGAAGGTGCTGCATATAAAAAGAAGGAAGATACATTAAGAATGGCTGAGGCAAACAAAGCATTCTCACATTTTAGATTTTAAGTAATATGGCAAGAGATCTTAAATACACACGTAACATTGGAATTGCAGCTCACATTGATGCTGGTAAAACAACTACTACGGAACGTATTCTTTATTATGGAGGTGTGAGCCACAAAATTGGTGAAGTACACGATGGTGCTGCAACAATGGACTGGATGGAGCAGGAACAAGAAAGAGGTATTACAATTACTTCTGCTGCAACAACTTTAGATTGGGTTTACAGAAAAAACAAATACCACGTTAATATTATTGATACACCGGGACACGTAGACTTTACAGTTGAGGTGAATCGTTCATTAAGAGTTCTAGACGGTTTAGTTTTCTTGTTTTCAGCGGTTGATGGTGTAGAGCCACAATCTGAAACAAACTGGCGTTTGGCAAATAACTATAATGTTCCAAGAATAGGTTTCGTTAACAAAATGGATCGATCAGGAGCAGATTTCCTTAACGTTTGCCGTCAGGTAAAAGAAATGTTAGGAAGCCATGCTTTACCACTTCAAATTCCAATTGGTGCTGAAGATGATTTTAAAGGTGTTATCGATTTGATTAACTTTAAAGGAATCGTTTGGAATGAGCATGATCAAGGGATGACTTTTCAAGAAGTTGAAATCCCGGCTGATATTCTAGAAGAAGCAACTGAATATAGAGAAAAACTATTAGAAGCAGTAGCGGAATTCAATGAAGAATTAATGGAGAAATATTTTGAGGATCCACAATCTCTTACAGAAAGAGAAATTTTGGATGCCTTGAGACAAGCTACAATTACTGGTAAAGTTGTACCAATGATGTGTGGAACGGCATTTAAAAACAAAGGTGTTCAAGCAATGTTGGATATGGTAATGGAAATTCTTCCTTCGCCATTGGATGTTGAAGCAATTGTTGGTATCAATCCTAAAACGGACGAACCAGCTTCGCGTCAGCCTTCATTTGATGAGCCTTTCGCAGGTTTGGCTTTTAAAATTGCAACAGACCCATTTGTTGGTCGTTTGTGTTTTGTTCGTGCATATTCAGGTAAATTACCTGCAGGTTCTTACGTTTACAATACTCGTTCAGGTCAAAAAGAACGTATTTCGCGTATTTTCCAAATGCATGC
>Ga0208426_1000137_pt1 | contig 12557 bp, 11 predicted proteins | sample DEB19_08_DNA_6_FD_184524 | JGI IMG/M metagenome (GOLD analysis project Ga0208426, IMG submission 184524) | Aqueous microbial communities from the Delaware River and Bay under freshwater to marine salinity gradient to study organic matter... | ecosystem: Environmental > Aquatic > Marine > Coastal...
TCAACTAATTCTGAATCTGAATATTTTGTTTTTTCTACAGACATAGTCTTTTTTCTTCTATTTTCAATTGCAGCACCCATTTTGTGCTCGGTGAACAAATATAATTCAAAATTAAATAGAACCAAGTAATTTCAATAGAATCAAAGATAGATTTATTAGATGTGCAATTTTTCTGTTTTTACTATGAAACAGATTTCTGTATCTTCGCCCCGTGGTAAAATTATTTTTAGGAAATCGAGCGGGTATATTATTTTTAGTTCCAGTTCTAGTTTTCGTTTATTTAGGGGTGAATTATTCTATTGAATACTTTGTTCATGGCCAAACCAGCAATTTAGGGTTTTGGGGTGAAGCCGTAATTGTATATCCTAAACTTTCTGCTATTTCCGCTGCACTTATCATCATTTTGAATGCATTTTTAATAAACCACATCTTTAATACCAATGAATTTTTAGAGAGAAACAGTTATATGTCTTCTCTTCTATATGTTGTTTTAATGAGTTTTTACCACTCTTTTTATAGTCTGGATGGAATTTTGATAGCACATTTAGGTCTTATTCTTATGCTCTATCACTTTTTTAAGTTGCGTCAAAATCAAGATGGTCGTATTCCTATTTTTAATGGGGCAATATTTGCTGGAATAGCGGCGAGTTTTCATCCACCATTGCTCGCTTTTTTTCCATTTTTGTTGTTTATGATTTGGATAATTAGACCATTTATTTTTCGGGAAGCAGTTCTTGCACTCCTTGGGTTTGGTGTTCCACTAATTTACGCCACTTTTTATTTATGGTATTCTGGCCACGGAATAGAATTGGAAATAATTGAGCAAAGCACGAATTACACGAATAAGCAATTGGATTTCCTTGTTATGGCGATTTTATTCACCTTACTTTTTATTTTAAGCCTTGTAACAATTCGTGGAAGAATGCAAAAATCCACAAATCGATTAAAAAAACTCGTAAGTATGCTTTGGTGGCTAGTATGTATTGGCGTTATATTTGGTTTAGTAGATTTATTCTTTTTCAATCAAATTGAACGTTTCAGCTTCTTGATGTTGCCACTTTCCTTCTTTTTAACATTTTCTTTTTCAAACAAGACTTTTGGAGGGATTGCTACTTTTTTATTCTACTTAACCTTTCTCTATTCTTGGATTAAATTTTTCATTTGAGTTAAATAAATCGGGTTAATTTGACTAATTTTGCAAACATATTTTTCATATGGTGAAAGCCAAAAAACGGTAAAAAAGATGAAATTTGGAGTTGTTACGTTTCCTGGTTCGAATTGCGATGAAGACATGGTTTATGTTCTGCAAGATATTATGGGACAAAAAGTTGAACGCCTTTGGCACAAGGATACAGATTTAAAAGGAGTTGATTTTGTTGTTTTACCTGGTGGATTTTCATTTGGTGATTATTTACGTTCCGGTGCAATTGCAAAACTTTCTCCAATAATGGGAGAAGTAGTTCGCCATGCAAACAAAGGTGGATACGTTCTAGGCATTTGCAATGGTTTCCAAATTCTGACGGAATCTGGATTGTTAGACGGCGCTTTGTTACACAACAACAACCAAAAGTTTATCTGCCAAAATGTTTTCCTTAAGCCAGTTTCCTCCACAAGCGCTATTACAAAAGGATTAAGTCCTTCTAAAACATATCAAATTCCGATTGCCCATGGTGAAGGCCGGTTTTATGCGGAAGATACAATCGTACAAGAATTGGAGCAAAACGATCAAATTCTGTTTCAATACGCTTCGCAAGAAGGAACCGTAAGTGATGCGTTTAATCCAAATGGAGCACTTCTAAACATTGCGGGAATTACCAATAAACATAAAAATGTTTTTGGTATGATGCCACATCCGGAAAGAGCCGCGGATCGTTTTTTAGGAAATGAAGATGGCAAATTTATTTTTGAATCTTTATTAAAATTTTGCTGATTAAGCAACCACAAAAATGAGAGTATTACTTCTTGGATCCGGCGGCAGAGAGCACGCATTGTCATGGAAAATTGCACAAAGTTCACAACTTGAAGAGCTGTTTATCGCCCCAGGAAATGCTGGAACGCGTCAATATGGTAAAAATGTTGACTTATCCACAACCGATTTTCCTTCCATAAAAACCTTTGTTCTGGAAAACCAGATAAACATGGTAGTGGTAGGGCCTGAAGAACCGCTTGTGCTAGGAATTCACGATTATTTTCTGGCAGACGAAGAATTGAAAAATGTTCCAATTATTGGACCCGCAAAAGCTGGAGCACAATTGGAAGGAAGCAAAGATTTCGCAAAACAATTTATGTACCGCCATGCTATTCCAACGGCAAAATATGCAACGTTCACGAAAGAAACATTAGAACAAGGCTATACATTTTTGGAGTCCATGAAGCCGCCGTATGTTTTGAAAGCAGACGGTTTGGCAGCAGGAAAAGGCGTGTTGATCCTTGAAAACCTTCAGGAAGCGAAAGTGGAACTTAAGGCAATGCTCGCGAATGCTAAATTTGGAAATGCCAGCTCAAGGGTTGTAATCGAGCAATTTTTAAAAGGAATTGAATTGTCTGTTTTTGTGATTACAGACGGTGAAGCATATAAATTATTGCCGGAAGCGAAGGATTATAAACGCATTGGTGAAGGAGATACTGGTTTAAATACCGGTGGAATGGGCGCTGTTTCGCCAGTTTCTTTTGCAGACCCTGCGTTTATGGATAAAGTAAAAAACCAAGTAATCATTCCTACGGTTAAAGGCCTAAGACAAGAAAATATTCCCTACAAAGGATTTATCTTTTTTGGAATTATAAATGTAAAAGGCGATCCATATGTTATAGAATACAACTGTAGATTGGGCGATCCAGAAACAGAAGTTATCATTCCACGTCTGAAATCCGATATTCTCGACCTTTTTGAAGGCGTTGCTTCGAATACATTGTCCGAGCGAGATGTACAGTTTGTAGAAAAAAGTGCAGCAACGGTAATGATGGTTGCAGGAGGATATCCCGAAGCATACGAAAATGGAAAACAAATATTTGGATTAAATAGCATTGACGAAAGTATCGTTTTTCATGCTGGAACAAGTTCAGATGGACCTGCCGTTCTTTCCGCTGGTGGTCGTGTATTGGCAATTACATCTTATGGAAAGACAGTTCAGGCGGCGCTCACACGTTCGTATGATTCTGCACAGAAAATAGAATTTGAAGGAGCCTACTATAGAAAAGACATTGGTTTTGATGTAATCTAGTTCCTTTTTTTTAATTTTCATCTTTATAAGTACTTAATGGCGTTTTCAGTAATAATTTTATCGCTTATTTTTTCTGCCTTTTTTTCGGGTATGGAAATTGCCTTTCTTGCTTCTAATCGCTTAAAAGTTGAGCTAGATCGAACAAAAGGAAATTTCCAAGGAAAAATTTTAGGTTTGTTCTATAAAAGAGAATCCTTTTTTATTGCCATGCTACTTCTTGGAAATAATATCGCATTGGTATTGTTTGGTATAGAAGCCGCGAAGATGCTAAATCCTGTAATAATAGAATCTTGGGGAATATCGGAATCTGGCTTAGTTTTAGTGCTGCAAACGGTTTTATCAACTCTTTTAGTTTTGATTGTTGCCGAGTTTTTGCCAAAAGCACTTGTTCAAATCAATCCGAATGGGTTTTTTAAAGTGGCAACCGCTCCGATGCTTATTATTTATGGCATTCTTTACCTTCCAACACAGGTAGTAATGTTTATCAGTAATTTATTTTTGCGTTTGCTAAAAACAGACCGTTCCAATTCGGAAAAAGTGTTTTCAAAGGTAGATTTAGAACATTATGTATTAGATCTTTCTACACGGATAAAAGAGGAAGAGGAGCTTGGAAATGAAATGCAGATTTTGCAGAATGCATTAGATTTCTCCAACATAAAAGCGCGAGATTGCTTGATTCCAAGAACAGAAATTATAGCGATTGACGTGGAGGAAAACATCGATAAATTAAAGCATATTTTTATCGATACTGGGCTTTCCAAAATCATCGTTTACCGCGATTCTATTGACAATATTATTGGTTATGTTCACTCCTACGAAATGTTCAAACGACCAGCTTCTATCAAACAAATTCTGCTACCAGTTGGTTTTGTTCCGTCTTCAACACCGGGCAAAGACCTCCTAAAAATGTTTACCAAACAATCGGGAAATATTGTCGTTGTGGTGGATGAATACGGCGGAACAGCCGGAATTGTAACCATTGAAGACGTGATAGAGGAAATATTTGGAGATATTGAAGATGAACACGATACGGAAGATCTTCTGGCAGAAAAAATTAGTGAACGAGAATTTCGTTTTTCCGGTCGAACCGATATCGATTTTCTAAATTCCGAATACGGACTAAAATTGCCGGAATCAGAAGAATACGAAACCCTTGGCGGTTTGATTATCCACGAATTAGAGTCTATTCCAGAAGCTGGAACCCAAGTTGAATTGTCCAAGCAAACTTTATTTATCGAACAGGTAAGTGATCGGAGAATCGAAATTGTGCGTATTGTAATACATTAACAACAGCAGTTTCTAAGCAAAGACTTTTTTTAAAAAACACGTCTATAATCCGAATTAATCTATAAAAAATGGAACTTGATTTATCTCAATTTGACACTGTTATTTTTGATATGGATGGTGTTTTAATCGATTCCGAGCCATTGTGGAAAATTGCTTTAGAGGAGGTTTTTTATGCTGCAGGATCCACATTAACCAAGCAAGATTTTCAAAAAACAGTTGGTTTGCGCATTGATGAGGTTGTAGCGTTTTGGCACCGACACGAAGGCTGGAAGAATGTTTCACCGCGGGAAATGGAATTGCAAATTGTGTCTAAAATGCAAGAATTAATTCAAGCGAATGCAACGCCACTCAAAGGTGTGATTGAAACGTTGGAATTCTTGAAAGGACAAAATAAAAAGATTGGTCTAGCAACATCTTCTTACACTGTACTAATCGATGCCGTATTAAAAGAGTTAGGAATCAAAGAGTATTTCGACAGCACCCATTCTGCTGAACATGAACAATTTGGAAAACCACATCCAGCTGTATATTTAGCTGTTTCAGAACATCTGAAGAGCGCGCCAAATAAATGCTTGGTAATAGAAGATTCTTTAAACGGAATAATTTCCGCTAAAGCAGCAAAAATGAAAGTTGTTTGCATTCCAGAAAAAACCCATTTTGTAGACCCTAAACTGATTTTAGCAGATTACCATTTTGAAGACATGCTCGGAATGCTAGATAAAATTAGGTTTTCTTAATCCGCTTTAACTGATAGGTTAAAATTGCTCGAAAAGATTCTTTTCTTATTTTCCCAGTACTTCTTCTACCCACGATTTTCCCCAATCTTCTTTTTCCTGTTCTGTCCACAAAGCGGGATAAAAAATTCTTTTTTGAAATCTCGGAGGCAAATATTTTTGCCAGTTTGTTCCGCCAGTCGCGGCAATATCAGCGGAATCTTTGCTCAGATAGCGTACCGCAGACTTATAATGCGCTAAAGGCCAATTAATATTTACGTTCGTGTCGTTTTGTTTCAAAACGGCAATAACTTCTGGACTATTTTGGTCATCTTGACTCAAACGCTTGTATACTTGCCAAAGGTTTTTAGTTTGGCATTTTTCGCCTAAAGCAATGAATTCTTTCGAGTAGCGTTCCTCAAATTGAACAAGCGTTAGTGTTTTTTTTCCAGTTTCCAATTCTGTTGCGCCTTCTTTCCAGTAAATATTCTCGTACATTTCTGAAATTGTTGCATCCGAACCAAACGCTAAACGCTTGTCTTTATGCACCAAATTAAGGAAGTCTGTACTAAACATTTCAATGAATCGGTATTGCGCAGACTGAAATCCACTTGCGGGAAGTAGCGACATTCTAAATTTCAAGAATTGTTCCCGATCCATCCCGTGAATCATTATTTCGAAACTCTTAATAAGGGATTCGAAATACCGATTTATGCGTGTCACACGTTCAATAAAAAACGCTTTCTCCATTTTCTCCATTTCCCCAAGTTGTTCAAATTCATGCAAGGATAATTTGAAATAAAGCTCGGTAATCTGGTGATACATGATAAAGATTACCTCGTCTGGAAAATTAGTTTTTGGTTTTTGAAGGCTCAAAAGTGAATCTACTTCAATATAATCCCAATATTTTACGGTGTCCGCATATAGCAAACCATCCAAATGAGAAAGAAGATCCTGCCCAAGTGCGGAATATTTTTCGTCTAAAAGAGAAAGTCGATTTTGTATTTCAGGTGTAATTTCCATGCTTAAATTTTAACAAGACAAAGGTAAAAATACTATAAACTAAAGCTATTAGTTGTTAAAAGTTTAACACGTTTAGTTTTTGTGATGCGCATTTAAATGATTTTACCAAACAAACATGTTAAAAGTTAATCCTCAAAATCAATTTTTAATGAAAAAAAAAGACCCCAATTTGAGGTCTTTTTCCAAGGTTAAAATTAATTTATTCCTTAATAAATTTTAATGTTTCAATTCCACCAGCATGGTTCACTTCAACAAAGTAAACGCCAGATTCAAATCCGTCTAAATTTACGGTCATTGAAGCAGAAGTTACAGGAACATTTTTCATTAACTTTCCTTCCATGTTTTTAATATTTACAGATGTTATTTTCATTTGTGTATTCAAACCATCTAACGTGATTTCATTCGTTGCCGGATTAGGGTGAATAGAAATAGGGTTTGTAATTGCCTCAACAATACCAGCTAGTCCAACGATGATTTTATATCCAACAAATTGATATGGTGCTGTCGTTGGGAAACCAAATACAGAGATGCTTCCCGTTACATCAATCGAAATGTTATATGTTCCAGGGGTTGCACATGTTCCAGAGATTAATGCACATCCAACAGTTCCACCATTAAAAACACAAGATGAAATGTTACACGCATAACTTAATCCTGCTGGCAATCCAGTTACAGCATCAACCGTAAAACTCGTAATTGGATTTCCAGCTAAAGCCGCTACAACAACACCTGCGTCTGTTGGAACTTTGAATTGTAGTTCTTGCGTATACGGAACACCAACTGTAGCTGCTGCAAAATTGATAACAGTATCTGGCCAAGCACCGAATGTAGAATCAGCATAATTTGGTGCAGGAGCAGTAATATCTGGCGTGCATTGCGCTGTTGCATTTGTTAATCCAAAACCTACAATGGAAATAACGAGTAATAGTTTCTTCATATTTAAAATTTAATAGTTAATACAAGCAAATCTACTAAAAATTATAATTACTTTTTCAAGCATTGCTTTGTCGTTTAGTACCTTAACGTGAAACTGTGTGTAAGGAATCTGCATCTTAAATTTTCGAATTGATTGTTTCTTATTATTTTTAGCCCCTAAAGGAATTTCAATGCAATCAAAGTTACCTCACGTCGGAACTACTATTTTCACAGTCATGTCAAATTTGGCAAACACACACAATGCCATAAATCTCTCACAGGGATTTCCGAATTTTCCCGTAGATGAAAAACTCACAGACATTGTGCAAAAGATTGCCAAATATCCCGTTCACCAATATTTACCGATGGCAGGATATCCACCATTACTTCAAAAAATAAGCAAATCTGTTGAACGTTGTTACGGGAGAAAAGTTGTTCCAGAAACGGAGATATTGGTAACGGCAGGAGCTACTCAAGCCATTTTTGCAACTATTCAAGCGTTGGTGAATAAAGACGAAGAAGTAATTATTCTAGACCCAAGTTACGATTGTTATGAACCGCCAATTCTGCTCACTGGCGCAAAATCTATCCGCATTCCGTTAACGGATGATTTTATGCCCGATTGGGAAAAAATCGAAGCGGCGATGACGCCAAAAACGAGAATGTTGATTATTAATAATCCACACAATCCTTCTGGCAAAACCTTGAATGAACAGGATTTTATAAAGCTAGAGAAATTGCTGGAAAAATTTCCAAATGTTGTCCTTTTATCCGATGAAGTGTATGAATTTATTACATTCGAAAAAAGGCATTTTTCCGTTAACTTAAATAAAAATTTGCGGAAAAAAAGCATAATTGTTTCTTCTTTTGGAAAAACATTTCATATTACCGGTTGGAAAATTGGTTATTTAGTTGCTCCGGAAAACCTATTAATTGAGGTAAAAAAAGTACACCAATTTCTTGTTTTCTCGGTGAATAGTATTGCCCAAGTTGCATTGAGTGAATACTTAGATCAGGTAGACGTGTTGCAATTGGGAGGTTTTTACCAGGAAAAAAGAGACCTGTTTCGCAGCCTTCTAACTACTAGCAGATTTGATTTGTTGGCATCGGAAGGCTCGTATTTTCAAGTTGCATCTTTTGCAAACATCTCCGATTTGTCCGACGTGGATTTTTGTGTTAATTTAGTAAAGGAACATGGCGTAGCAGCAATACCATTATCTGTTTTCAATGCTAATGGAAGGGATCAAAAATTAATTCGTTTTTGTTTTGCAAAGGATTCCGAGACACTTAAAAGCGCCGCAGAAAGATTATGCAAGATTTAGAAGTAGCTTTGGTTCAAGCCAATCAAGTTTGGGAAAATAAACAAGAAAATTTAAATCATTTTTCAGCGATTTTAGAAAATATTGGCCAGGTAGATTTAATCCTTTTACCGGAGATGTTTCATACCGGATTTTCCATGCAAGCAAAATTTCTTGCTGAAGAAACAGAATCATCTTTAGGAATTGCATGGCTAAAGGAAACGGCAAAAAAACATTCCTGCGCGATTTATACTTCACTAATTATAAAAGAACAGGAAAGGTTTTATAATAGAGGTGTTTTTGTTTTTCCAACGGGCGAGATTAAAACCTATGATAAACGAAAGTCATTTGGTTTGGCTGGGGAAGATGAAGTATTTACCGCTGGCGAAAAAGAAAGTATTGTTAGGTTTAAAGATTGGAACTTCCAGCTACAAATTTGCTACGATTTACGCTTTCCTGAAATCGTGCGCAATAGAATTTTACCAGAAGGAATTCCAGCATACGATGTTATTTTGTACGTTGCAAATTGGCCGGAAAAAAGGAAAGAACATTGGAATACGCTCTTAAAAGCTAGGGCAATAGAAAATCAGGCGTATGTTTTGGGCGTAAATCGGGTTGGTTCGGATAATAAAAACCAAGTTTATTCTGGAAACAGTGCAGCAATTGACGCTCTGGGTCACACAGAAATGAGCGAAGAAAATAAGGAGGAGATCCTTTTTTATACTTTAAGAAAAGAGCCCCATTTGTTGGTTTTACAGACGCTTCCGTTTTTAAAAGACAGATAGGTTTTTACAAACATAAATCTAAAGCGTTTTACCTGGTTTTATTAACCTTATACTAGATATGATAAACCCACATAATTCGTACAGCAAAAAATATGTTTAAATTTATTTAGCTATATTTGTTTTTAAACGTTAAAATAAATAATATGAAAAAAGTTTACATTGCGATTTTAGCAATTGGGTTTGCTTCTTTGGGTTATTCTCAAAAAGCAACTGAATCTGCTTTATTAGCGAATAAAAAATTTGCTACGGAGGTTATTGCATCTTCAAAAGCACCTGGAAATCTTGAAAAAGCAGGCGGAGACGTTATTTGGTCGGACAATTTTTCAACTGCTTCCAACTGGGTAATTGACAATTCAGGTCAAACTGCTGCAGGATACGGATGGGATATCGGCGCAACAGAGCAGTCTTGGTATTTTACTTCTGTAATTAATTCTACTTCGGACGGAAATTTTGCAGAATTGAACAATGGTAACCCAACATCAAATCCAGCAACACAAGCTTTGGATGTTACTTACACCATTACAACTGCAGCACCAATTGATGTAAATGCATTATCTGGAGGAGCAAACAATTACATTTTGGAGTTCCAACAATACGGCGCAAAATTCAACGATGCGCAAGAAATGTACATTAGCACAAATGGAACAACTTGGACTTTAGTCGGAGATAATTCAGATATCGCAACATTGAGTCAAACAGGAGGTTCTGCTTATACAAATCCAACATTGAAAACAATCAATTTATCTGCTGCAATTCCTGGCGGAACAAATTCATTGTGGATTCGTTTCAGCTGGACAACAGCTTTCCCTGCTTCTGCTACAAATCCAAACGTTTGGGTTACTTACGGATGGATGATTGACGATGTACGAATTCTTGAGGCTTACTCAGACGAATTCAAAATGTCTGCGGTGTTCTCTGGAGATATTGTCAACAATTTCGATTACTATTCTACGCCAATGGATCAAGTAATTTCAAGAACAGTTGGTATTGCTATCTCTAACGAAGGTGGTGTAGCGCAAGAAAAAGCAATCGGTTTAAACATCGATTTAGCTGGAACATCTGTTTATTCGGGAGTAGCTGCTCCGGTAACATTAGCGCCAGGAGCTTCAGATACAGTTTGGTTTGACACGCAATTCCTTGCTTCAGCTACTGGTTTGTATACAATTACTGCAACATTGCCAGCGGATCAGGTTTTAACAAATAACTCCATGACGGAGAATTTTGAAATGACAAATTTCTTGTATGGTCAAAACCATCCGTTAAGCACGGGAAAATTAAATTTCACGGATGAGGCTGAAATTGGAATTGGAAATATTTATGAAATTCAGGCAAATCAATTGTTGAAAGGAATTGATGTAGCATTTGCAACAGGAACAACTGCTGGAATTTTCATTGATGTTTTCGTTTTTGAAATGCCTTCTGGAAGTGTTCAAGGTGCTGACAACGTGTTAGTGGCAGATTTCCAATACCAAATGCCAGCAACAGTGAATACAACAGGTTTTTCAACATTGGTTTTACCAACGCCATACACAATGGAGGCAGGAAAAATTTATTACGCGATTTTAAGAACGCAACAATCTGCAACGGAGAAAATGGCAATCAAATCTAGTGATAAAGGAGATGCTGATTTTTCAACTGTATGTTATGGTCCTTTTGGAACAGGAAACGCAGTTAATAATTTTGTTGGTTGGGATGCAGCAGCAGCTGTTTCTTTGAACTTTGATCCATCTGTTCAGATTGCAGAAAATGAATCGCCAGTTTCTTTCGGTTCAATTTTCCCAAATCCAACTTCAGGAGCGACAACACTTCAGTATACATTGTCAAATGATACAGATGTTAAAGTTGCAATCGTAGACGTAACAGGTAAAGTTGTATACGCTGCAAACAACAAAAATCAAACTGCAGGTGCGCATGAATTAAACTTCAACGCTGCAACATTCACAAATGGTGTTTACTATGTGAACATGATTACAGAAGGTTCTACAGTTACTACAAAATTCATCAAGAAATAATACACTTGAATTAATACCTTTGAGGGTCGGCAATTATGTCGACCCTTTTTTTATGGATTTTTTTTCCCTTGGATATTTCGGTTTGTTTTTTGCCTCTTTTCTATCGGCAACGATTGTTCCGTTTACTTCAGAAGGTATCCTACTTCTTTTTTTAGTCGCTGATTACAACCCAATCTTTTGTTTAATCTTTGCAACTATTGGAAATTCTTTAGGCGGAATAACTAATTATTTAATTGGATCATTCGGCAATCCTAAGTGGCTGAAACGATTTGGAATTAACGAAAATAAATTAGCATCCTTTGAAAAACGCATCCAAAAATTTGGGTTTTGGTTGGCTTTCTTTTCTTGGGTTCCAATTATTGGAGATCCAATGACAATTGCCTTGGGGTTTTTTAAAGTGCCTTTTTGGAAGGTTTTATTCTTACTGATTCTCGGAAAATTCTTACGTTATTTTATTTTAGTTCTCCCGTGGGTTTGGTAATAAAATGAAGTAGGTAATTTTTACGGGTAAACGTGTTAAATAATTCTACAATTCTTAGCGCTTTTATCAGGAATTGATTCCTTTATATTCCAATCTAAATCACGATATTTGCACAAAAGCACATCCTATGTCAAAAGTTACAACCTTGAATGAATTTATTATGGATCGCCAGGCAGAATTCCCCTTTGCTTCTGGTGAATTATCCAGAATCCTAAGCGATATCGCCGTTGCATCTAAAATAGTTAGCCGCGATGTACGTCAGGCTGGTTTAGTGGATCATATTTTGGGCGCACAAGGAGAAATAAATATTCAAGGAGAAGAACAACAAAAATTGGATGTTGTTGCAGATCAGCAATTTATTAAAGCCTTTGAAAATGGCGGTGAGATTTGTGGCATTGCATCCGAAGAAAATGATGATTTTGTTGCCTTTACATCCGATACTGCGAAAAACGGAAAATACGTTGTTCTTTTTGATCCGCTGGATGGTTCTTCCAATATTGATGTGAACGTTTCCATCGGAACAATTTTTTCTATTTACCGTCGTACTTCAGAGGCTGGAACGTTGGCAAATTTGGAGGATATGCTGCAAATTGGAAATGAGCAAATTGCTGCTGGTTATGTTTTGTACGGCTCTTCAACGATGTTGGTTTATACTACAGGACATGGTGTAAATGGTTTTACGCTCGATCCCTCGATCGGAGAATTTTGCCTATCGCACCCAAATATGAAAATGCCAGAATCCGGAAGAATGTACGCCATGAATGAAGGTAATATCGACATTTGTGAGCCTGGAATCAAGAAATATGTGCAGTATTGCCAAAG
>Ga0208426_1000141_pt1 | contig 12111 bp, 12 predicted proteins | sample DEB19_08_DNA_6_FD_184524 | JGI IMG/M metagenome (GOLD analysis project Ga0208426, IMG submission 184524) | Aqueous microbial communities from the Delaware River and Bay under freshwater to marine salinity gradient to study organic matter... | ecosystem: Environmental > Aquatic > Marine > Coastal...
GAGGGCTTGCGTGCCCAGGCCCAGCGCGTCGGCATAGGCGCGGGAGCCGGAGCTGATCAATGCGACTGCGTCGGTGATGGACTTGGATGTGGCTGTATCCAGCGCGGTTTCGCGGATGCTGTAGTCGGGCCCGCCCAGCAGGTAGCCGGATTTGCGGCGCAGGTCGTAGCCGGTGATGTCACTGGATTCGCCGACCGTGCCCATGAGGCCGGAGCCGACCGTTTTGGTGGACCGGAAAAGGCCCAGCGCGGCGGCGGCGGCCAGGGCGGCGGCCACATAAGGGATGGCGGCACCGGCTTGCAGGCCGGTGGCAACTCCGGCTTGGCCGGCTGCACTGTAGGCGGCGGCGGCGGCGCCGATGCTTTGGCCGGAGACGGTGGCCATGAAGCCAGTTCCGATGCTGCTGCCGATGCTGGCCAGGGTGGAGCCACCAAACAAGGTGCTGCCCAGGGCGCTGCTGGCGAAGCTGCCGGCGGCGCTGCCGGTGCCGCCTGTGGCGGCGCTGGCGGCGGCGGAGAAGCCGGAGCCGAGCACGCTGGCGCCCACAGAAATGATGAAGGGGCGCGCGACCATTTGGTACAGCAGGTCGAGCACGCTGGCCTTGAGGGTCTGGCCGAGCTTTTTGAAGGCGTTGCTGCCGCCCTCGAAAATGTTGGTGAAGACGTCGTGCGCGGTGTTGTCGAGGCTGGCCCAGACGTTGGTCCAGCCGGCGGACTCTTTTTCGCGGAGGTCTTTGGTGTTGATGAGGCCGATGAGGGTGCGGCGGGCGGCGATTTCGCGGGTGATGGCTTCGTAGGCCTCGCTGCCGGCGATGAGACCGGTCTGCTTTTCCTCGAGGCGCTTGATGGTGACCAGCTCGATGGCGCTGGCCAGGCTGATGTTTTGCGCGGCGGCCAGGGCGGCGGCGTCGGATTCGGCCTGCAGGCTTTGGGCGCGCTCGTTGACGCCGGCGAGGGTGGCGGCGGTTGCGGCCTCTTGGGTGCGCAGCCAGTCCTGGATTCCGTCGGACTCTTTGGTGCGGGCGGCCTGGCGGGCTTCGGCTGTTTTGAGGGCGGCTTTGCTGAGTTCTTCGAGGCTGTCGGCTTCTTCCTTTGCGGCTTTGACGGCGAATGGTTGCTGCTTGATGTAGGCTTCTACGGCTTTGACGTAGTCGTCTCGGGAGATGCGGCCTTTGTCGAGCCCGGCTTTGAGGGTGGCGAGGTTTTTCTGGAAGTCGGCATCGACGCCGGCGTCTTTGCCGCTGATTTTGGCGTAGAGGTTGGCGAATTCGTCGGCGGTTTTTTTGGCGGCTTCGCCTGCCTTGGCGATGACCGGGGCGCTTTCTTTCCAGGCGGCGGTTTGCTCTTTGATGCTAGCGACCTGCCCGATGATGCGTGGATCTGCGGCGGTGCCGCGGCCGGCGCCAGCGAGGGACTGGCCGACGTTGAGGATGCGGCGCTCCAGGGCGTCGAGTTCGGCGCGGGCCTTGATGCCGTCTTCCTTGACGGCGGCGCTGATGGCGTCGAAGCCAGCAAGGTCGAGTTTGGCCAGGGCGACGGCTTGGGCTGCGACGGCGCCGGCTTCGCGCCCGATGCCCTGGAGCACGAAGCTGACGTTGGCGCCGGCTACTGTGACGGCCTCAAGAATGTTTTTGAGGCCGCCCCCCAGCATTTCTGCGAAGCTGTTCCCGCCTTCGCGGCTCTCCAGGAAGACCCTGGACAGCTCGTTGAGGGCGGGCAGCAGCTCGCCGGCGACGGTGGTGAAAAAGCCTTGCGACGTGAGCTGGATTTTCTTGAGGTTGTCGTTGAATTCAGCGGCGGAGCCGGCCAGCTCACTGCCGAAGGAGATGCCCAGGCGGTCGGCTTCGGCGCGGAGGTCTTTGATGCCGGCGCTGCCCTGGTTCAGCAGCGGGATCATGTCGGCACCGGCTTTGCCGAACAGCTCTACCGCCAGGGCTGCTTTTTCGGGGCCGTCTTTGAAGTTGGCGAAGCGGTCAGCGATGTCGCCCAGCACTTGGTCTGACCCGCGCAGGCTGCCGTCGAGCGCTTTGACGCTGATGCCCAGGGCCTGGAAGACGGCGGCTTGCTCTTTGCCGCCACCGGCGGCTGCGGCCATGTTGATGCTGAGTTTCTGGACGCCTTTGGCCATGGACTCCAGCGGGGTGCCGGTGACTTCGCCTGCGTATTTCAGGGAGCCCAAGGCTTCGACTGTGATGCCGGTTTTTTCGGCCAGGTCGTCGAGCTGGTCGGCGGCGTCGATGGCGCCTTTGATGTTGACGACGGCGGCGGATGCGGCGAGCGCGACAAAGGCGCCCTGCAGGACGCCGAGTTTCCCGCCGATGCTGGCGGCATCGTCCACAAGGCCGGACATGTTGCGCCGGGCGCTGTCAAACCCGGCCTTGGTGTCGTCGCGGGCCGTGAGGATGATTTTTGCGGTGTTGTCGGCCATGGCGAATCAGGCGGTTTGGGTTGGGCTATGGCTTGGTGCGCATGGCGGCAAGGGCGGCGGATTCCATGACGCGGATGTCTTCGAACAGGGCGTCTTCTTCTTCCTGCGGCAGGCGCTGGCGGGCGAGTAGCGCAAGGGTGGCGGTGTAGTCGAGGCCTGTGGCGCCGCCCATGCCGATGCGCCATTGGGTGCCCAGGCGGGAGAACAGGGCGAGGGCCGCGGCGGTGTCGGGCCAGATCTGGACGGCTTCGTCTTCGAAGTCTTCGGCGGTGAGGCCGAAGGCTGTGAGTTCGGAGGTGTCGGGCTCTGGCGCATACAGGGCGGCGGCCATGGCTTTTAGTTTCCCAGGCGGGCGCCCAGCAGGCAGTTTTTGTATTCGTCGCGGATCTGCTTGATGGCACCCATGTAGCACTGGTCGAACAGGGCCAGGTTGTCGGCGTCAAAGGGGGGGTCTTGGTCCCAGCCGGTGGCCATGCTTTGCAGGACGGCGACGTTGCCGCCTTTGGCGTGCAGGGCGGGGATTTCTTCGGCCTCCCAGGCGATGGCCTGGTCTTTGGTGCGGTAGCGGAAGGTGAATTCAACGGGTACGGGCGCGGGTGCGCCCTGGCCGATGATTTGCACGGTGGCGCAGAAGGTGGGCGCCGGGGTGAAGTTGAGTTTGGGTTTGGCCATGGTGGGTGTTGTTGCTTTGGGTGGCGGGTTGCAAAAAGTGGCCCGGGGGATCAGGCCCGGGCCGGGCTATGGCTGCCTGATGATCAGGATGCGTAGCGAACGGGTTTGTTCGTTAAGTTGAAGACGACGCCCAGGCGGTTGATTTGCCCTTCTGCGATCTTGGGCATCTCGTTCATGGCGACGGTGCAGCCGAAGAGGATGTAGCTGCCGTTTTTCATACGCATCTTGCCGGTGGTGTCGGCCTGGCTTTCGGTGAGCGCCTGCAGGGCGGTGTAGCCTGCCGTGCTGACGTCGTCGTCAATGTCCATGGTGAGGTTCATGGCGGAGAAGCCGTCGTTGAGGCTGTATTCGATGTCGTCTTCAACGAACTTGTAGGTGGACGATTTCGGGTCGCCGCCGGAGGTGGTCGGGCTCATGACCTTGACGACCTGTGTGAAGGTGGTGATTTCGCGGGCGGTGCCTGCGCTGGAGCCGGACGGGTAGATGGCGGTGTCGCTGGTGTCCAGGCCGGAAAGCTCGAAGCTGTTGGTCAGGGAGCCGGAGACTTTGAAGCTGCGCCGGTTGATGCGGCCCCAGCCGCTGGTGATGTTGACGATGTCGCCGTCCGCGAAGCCGTGGGCGGTGCTGGTGCAGACGGCCGGGTTGGCGTTGGTGATGGCGGTAATGGTTTTGGTGGAACCGTGGGCGGTTGCGACGAAGTAGGTCGTGCCGTTGGGAAGTGCTGCCATGGTGTGACTCCTGGGGTGCTGGGTGTTGCGGGTTTAAGCGGGTGCGTCGGGCTGGCCGGCGCGGGTGTAGTACGTGACTTGCCAGGTCTGGCGGCGCTCGGCCAGTAGCTGGCTGGCGCCGCCGTTGATTTGCGGTTCGCTGCTGCGCAGGCTGAGGCCTTGCACCAGGCCGCCGGCGGTGGACTCGCTGTAGAGCGCGGCCTCTATCTGGCGGCCCAGGTCGCGGGCGTCTGCGGCGGCGGTGGTGCTGCTGCAGATGGCTACGACGTCGAGCTGCAATGTGCGCATTTGCAAGACGGGGGTGTCCATGCTGAGGTCTTGCACTTGCTCGGGGCCTTCCGTCAGGACGATGGCCGGGAGCATGGCGGGCGTGAGTTCGTCCGGGTGGTCCACATAGACGTCAGATCCGGCCGCGGTGCTGGCGGCCACGAGGGCGAGCCGGTAGGCGGTGAGGATTTGTTGCTGCATGTGGGCGGCCATGGCTTGCTTACGCCTCGCGCAGGGTGAGGGTGGTGACGCCGGTACCGTCGTGGCTGATGTTGGCTACGGTGTAGTCGGTGGCGTTGACGGTGATGCCGCTTTGCCACTGCACGCCGGCCACGTCAGTTGTTTTGCACTGCGCCTGCGGGGCCACGTCGCCCACCATGCCGCCCATGAGGGACGCGCTGGCGGCGTCGAACAGGACGGTGAAGGTCAGCGGCTCGCCGTGGGTGTTGAAGGCGGTTGCATCGGCGTTGGCCAGGCGCGTGAAGACGGCCGCGGTGACTCGGGCTTCAAGTGCTGCGAAGGGGGCGGCCATGGTGCGTGCTGACGTGGTGGGTGTATGCGGCGGCTACAGTGCGCGGGCTGCGCCTTACGTTGCCACCGGCAGGTATTGGCCGAGCTTGATTTCGACCGTGCTGGACGGGTTGGCTGCGGCCGTGACGGCGACGCCGACGCACTGCTGGCTGGTCGTGGTCTTGTTGACGACTTTGTTGGTGGAGTCCCAGAACACGCGGTCACCCACGGCGATGGCCAGGGCGCTGGTCTTGCCGATGGTGACGACGCCTTCAGTCAGGAATTCACCGGCCGCGCCGCTGGCTACGGTGTTTTGTGCGATGCCGAAGAGGCCTGCGCCGAAGAGGTAGCCGACGCCTTTGGCGACGTCTGCTGCGGGCGTGAGGGTGAGGGTCTCGCCCTCTTTGATGTAGGTGATCATTGGGTTGGCTCCAGGGGTCGGGATGGGGTGCGGCCCGGGGCGGGTGGCCCCGGGGTGGCGCTGTTAGGCGGTGGCTTTCAGCAGGCCGCGGTAGTCAACGGCCTTGGCGGCGAAGTCGAGGCGGCACTTGTAGCTGATGCCATCGGTCTCGAAGCCGACTTCGGATTCGATGACCGGGCCTTCGGCGCCGTCGAGGTAGCAGTACTCGACCGTGTCCACTTGGCTGTTGGCGGCGGCCAGATACCAGGCGGTGGCGCTGTTGGCGTCCAGCACGGGCTCGACCACGGGCGTCACTGCGGTGCGGCCACCGACGCGGAATTCGTTGATTTCCGCTTTGGTGCTTGGCACGTAGTTGGCGCTGGTGAGGTTGTAGGCGGTTTGCTCCAGCGCGGCGGGCACGATGAGGTAGCTGGGCGCCAGGTTGAGTTCTTCTTGCTGCAGGCCTTTTTGCAGGCGCATGGAGGTGCGGCCGGCGCCCAGGGTGGCGATGGCCAGGGCGCTGGAGGTGATCAGGTTGGCGTGGCCGCCGGTCGTCGTCACTGCGGTGGCGTTGAACAGGGCGCCGCCGTCGGCCAGGTTGGCGTTGGCGGTGAGCTGGGCGTAGACGGTGCGGTTTTCAAGCCGGCGGGCGGCGAAGCCGAAGGCGGTGACCATGCGCTCGAAGGCGCGGAGGTCGTCGTTGACGATGGCCTGGCGGGTGAGGGACACGATGCGGCCATAGGTCAGCATGGCGTAGCTTTCGCCGCCGTCCGTCATGGCGCCGTATTTGAATTCACCGGCTTCGTTGGTCTGCAGCAGATCCGGGGCGCCGGCCAGCTGGACGACGGACATGCTCTTGAAGTCAGGCGCGTTGGGTGCGCGGCGGGCCCACAGGGCGTAGGTGCCGGCGTTTTCGTCGTAGGCGCTGCGTAGGCGTTTGTTGGCGACGTTGGCGAACAGGGTGCTGAAGTCGCTGGTGCCCATCATGCCGCCGGCGCGGAAGTTGAGCATGCGCGAGGCCAGCGTCATGCGGTCCAGGCCGCGGGTGTTCTGGCCGTGGGCTTCCAGGAAGTCGCGGCCCATTTCCAGCAGGCTCAGGCCGCGGTACTGGCGGCCGTTGTCGTCGAGCTTGACGGTGGTGGAGACGCGGTGCAGGATGGCTTGCTCGATGCCGGCCATGCGCACGGTCATTTCGTCCTGCACGGTTTCGATGCGGCCCACGTTGCGGTGGCCGCCGGAGGCGCTGTCGCGCCGGGCGAGTTCGGCCAGCACGGCCAGGCCGGCGTCTGCCGTGGTGGTGCCGGCGCGGATCATGCCGCTGGCGAGATGGGGCACGCCGTGGCGGGCGCACAGGTCGGCGATGTCGGCGGCGCGGGTGTCGGTGGTGGGTTGCGGTGCAGCTGCGGCGGCGGGCGCTGCGGGCGCTGCAGTTGCGGCGTGTGCGGCGTGTGCGGGGGTGATTTCCGTGGGGGCGGTGGTGCCGCCGGCGGCGTTGCTGTTTCCAGGCATGTTGCGGTTTCCTTCAGGGGTGGTTGCGGCGGTAGTGCCCACCGTGGGCGTTATTTCTGTGATGGCGCAGGGGTAGGCGCGCACTTCGTGGCCTTCGGCGTCTTGCAGGCGGCCGTTGATGCTGCGGACCTGGCTGTCCATGTCGGCAGGGATGGGGGTCAGGCTGACTTCCATGGGGGTCCAGCGGGTGACGCGGTATGTCCACATGCCGGTGAGTTCAGCCGGGGCCACCATTTCGATGGCTTCGCGCACGTAGCCGACGCTGACGTTGCGGATGACGCGGTCTTCGAGGTCTTGCACGATGCCGCGCACGCTTTCGCGCCGGCTGAGCTGGCTTTGCACGATGCCTTCGCCGTTGGCGATGGTGGGGCGGTCGCAAACGCCGATCTGGTCTTCCAGCGTGTAGGCGCTGTGGCTGTTGAGCAGCGGGGCGCCACGCACCAGGCGCTCGGTGTTGATGGCCTCGGACGAAACTTCGAGCTGTTCGATGTAGTAGCGGCCGTTTTGGTAGTCGTAGCGGCGCACCGGGGCGCCCGTGGTGAAGACCAGTTCAAAACGGGCTGCGGGTGCGGCCTCGCCTTCGGACGCTGCGGCCCGGGTGACGTTGCGGACTTCCATTTGCAGACCCACCAGCGGCATGTCTGCAGTGCGGGTCTGGAGCGTGTTGGGTGTTGGCATGACGCCGATGGTCGGCGCTTGGTTGTCTCATTTCCCGGAAATTTGAGACGATTTTGAAGGCTGTGTTGCGGCCAACAAAAAAGCCCGGCGGGCGCGGGCTTTTTGGGCTTGGCTGTGCAGCGCGGTCAGGCGGGTGGCTTGGCGGCGGCCTGCGCCTGCGGTGCCTGGCCGGTCTGGATCTGCAGCATGATGTCGAGGGTGCCGTCGGCGCGCAGGCGGTCGAAGTCGGTTTTCATTTCGGCAAAGACCAGCTCGGGTTTGTAGCCACGGCGGCGGAGTTTCTCGCTGATGGTGGTGAGGCCTCCGCTGATTTCGGCCAGGTCGGCTTTGATGTCTTGCTCGGGGTTGACGTAGTCCCACTTGGGGGTGGCCCAATCGACGGCGCGGTCGGTGGCGCGCATTTTGCCGGCCAGCGCGGCGGCGTCGACGAAGGCGTTCCAGATGGGTTCGCACAGCTTGGGCACGAGTTGCAGCCACTGCATTTGCTCGGCGTTGCGGCGGAATTCAAGCATGCTGACGCGGGCGCTGGAGAAGTTGACCTCGCGCACGTCGCCGGTCATCATCTCGTAGGTGACGCCCATGCCGGCGGCGATCAGGTGGAGCTGGTATTTGACGTATTCCACGTAACCGCCTGCGGCTTTGGGCTCGACCACGGTCAAATTCACGCCGCTGGGCACCTGGGTGATGCCGCCACTGGCGAGCATGCCGAGTTCGCCGGTCTGGCGTACGGTGTCTTGCGCTTCGGATTCGGTCATGCTCATGTTTGTGACGTCGCCGGAGGCGAGCACGCTCAGGCGGGTTTCGAGGTTTTTGCGCTGGAGTTCGGCGTCTTCGTAGAGCTGGACGTCGCGCACGCGGGCGATGACGGGGGCGAGGCGGCTGAATCCCCTGCCCTGCCCCGGGCGTTGGGGGGCGAAGAGGTGGATGATGCGCTCGGCCGGCACGGGGTAGCTGGCGGCTTTGTTGCGGCGCCCGGCGATGAGTTCACCGGGGTGCTGGTCCCAGATCCAGTAGTTGACGATTTTGCCAAGGGCGTCGTATTCGATGCCGTTCATGATGGCGTTGCTGCCGTTGCTGCCCATTTTGGCGCTGTCGAGCCAGTCGATTTCAAGCACCTGGAGCTGCAGGGGGACGGGCAGGCCGTCTTCGATGCGGCGGGCGCGCAGGCGGATGAGGACTTCGCCGTCTTGCTCCATGGCACGGTAGGCGATGGCCTGCAGGCCGTACAGGTCGTTGCGGCCGTCTGCGTCGGCTACTTTGGCCCATTGCGCATAGAGTGCGTCGATGGCTTTGCTGCTGCTGCTGAGGCTACGCGGGGTGATGCCGGTGCCGATGGTGTTGGCCACCAGGGATTCGAGGGCGCGGGCGATGTAGGGGACGTTTTGCACCAGGGCGCGCGCGCGGGTGCGCAGGGTGGCACCGTCGGCCAGGTGGTCAGTGTTGGCGCTGGCGCCTGCGCGGCGGGGGCGCCAGCCGTCTTTCTGGCTTGCGCCTTCGTAGGCGCGGGTCAGCAGCTCACGGGCGCGAAGGCGGCGCATGCCGGCATCTGGGCTGATGGCGCCGACGAATTGGTCGATGAGGCGGGTGGCGAGGTTGGCCATGGTCAGAACCCCCGCGCGGTGCTGAAGCGCACTGCAAAGGAGCCACGGCGCACGCTGCTGGTGGTGGTGCTGGCGGCGCTGGCCAGCTCGGCTGCGATGTCGTCGCGGGCTTTGCGCAGGTCGTCTACGCTGCGGTAAACGACTTTGCGCCCGCCGACTTCGACGGATTGTTCGCCGGATGCGATTGCCGTTTTGATGGCGTCAAGGTCTGCCTGGGTGTGGGCCATGGTGGTGTGCTGCTTTGCTGTGCCGTGTCGGAGTGGTCACGGTACTGGCGGCACTGTCTCATTTCCCGGAAATTTGAGACGGTTTTGATTGACCCGGTTGTTTCAGCATCCGGTACACCGTGGCCCGGCTGAGCCGCAGGCGGCGGGCGACTTCGGTGGCGTTGCGGCCGTTGAACAGGGCCAGCACCTGGCTGACGGTTTGCTGCCGCTCGGTGACGGGACGGGCCGCGATGTAGCATTCTTCGCCTTTGAATTCTGCCCTGACTGCGGCCTTGGTGGTGGCGATTTTCTCGGGCGGCTGGCCGGCGATCTGCGGGAATTCGGCCAGGATGTAGTCAAAGATGCGGTCGACCAGGTCGGGCTCGGCAGTTAGCAGGGCTTGCAGCGTTTCTGGGGTGTTTTTGGCTGTGTGCATGGGCGGTGCTGCGGGTTACCAGTCGCGGGCGAAGTTGGCGGGGGTTGGCTTTTTCCACGGAATGGCGGGTGCTTGCGTGGGCTGGGTGCTTTGTTTTTTGTAGCTGTATGTGACTGGTTGGTGCTGGTGTGCTGGTGTTTCTGCTGATTTTTCTGGTTGGGTAAAGAGGTCGGGGGCGGGTTGCACGGCGGCTTCGAGCTGGGTCCACTTGCGGTCGTCGTATTTGTGCAGGCCTTGGGCCATGGCGGCGTGAAGGGCGTAGTTTCTGCAGTCCATGACTTCGTTGCGTGGACGGCGCTTTACCCAGCGGTAAGACTCGCCGCCGTTTTTGCGGATCAGGATCCGCTGCTCGGCGGTGAGCTGTTCGTACCATTCACGGGGCAGGTCGGCGCTGAAGTGAAGATAGCCCGGCCCCGGGGCGCCGATGGCGAGCTGGCCCAGCAAGTAGTCTTTGGCGTTGTCTACGCCAACCAGCCAGAGCTTGATGCCGCGCGCCCATTTCTGGCCGCGCCAGTTGACTTCTTGCAGGCTGCTGCCGCCAACGATGTTGCGGCTGTCGTTGTTGTCGCCTTTGATGGCGCGCAGGTAAGGCAGGCGCAACTGGGCGGTGCGGGCCCAGTTGTAGACGGCTTGTGTCTGGTCGGATGAGTCAATGCTGATGGCGCTGAGGCCCAGCGAGCCGCCGGATGCGTGGGCTTGGGGGTAGCGGCGCTGCAGGTAGGCTGTGACCTGTTCCCAGTCGGATTCGCTGGCGGGGTTTCCTTCGATGGTGTGGTGGTCTATGGTCCACGACTCAAGGCCCCTGCCCCATGCCCACACGGCGATTTCCCAGCGGTTGCGCTGGACGTCTACGCCGGACGTGAGCACCAGGCCGCCCACGGGGACGGTGGCCAATGGGAAGGGTTCTGCGCGCTGCTGCAGGATGTGTTCGTCTGCGGCTTCGCCCTTGATTTCCCAGGTTTCACCCAGGGTCTCATTGACGAATAGCTGCATGGGGCCGACGTCGCCTTTGGAGAGGGCTGCGTGGGCTTCTTCAAATTCCTTTACGATGCTTTCCCAGCTGCGCTGCGGGCTGTAGGCGGCCCAGATGTGCACGCCCAGTGTGCGGGGTGGCTTGCACGGAATGCCCATGGCGTCGCGCCAGATGCGGTCCATGCCGTAGCGTTTGCCAGTGCGCATGCAGACCCAGGCGCCGGACAGTGGTTTGCCGCCGGGCATGTAGTCGGCCTGGGTGATGCTGCCATGGCAGTGGGGGCAGACGTGGCGCACGCTGGCGGGGTTTCCGCGCTCCCACTTCATGCCGTGGGCGGTGTCTTTGCCGCCCCATGACAGCGGGTGTTCGGCGCCGCAGTGGGGGCAGTCGATGTGGAAGCGGACAAAGGATTCGGCGTTGTCGCATGCGCGCTCAACGTGGCACAGGCCTTTCCACCTTGGGGTGGAGCCACCGACGAATTTTGGGTAGGGGGCGCCTTCAAGCCGGCCTTTGGCCAGGCCTCCGGGGTCGCCGCTTTTTTCAATCTGCTGGTCGAAGGCGGACCATTCGTCGAGGATGGCGACGGCGACGGTGATGCGGCGGTAGGCCCGGGCCGCTTTGCCGCCCAGCAGGTGCAGCACGCTGTCGCGGAAGGGTTTGAATTTGATGGTGTCTTCTGCTCCTTTGCCGAGCTTGCGGGCTTTGTTGACAGCCTGCACGCCGGTGAGCGGGTCGAGCACCGGGTCAATCTCGCTTTTGACGTAGCTGTCGCGGTCGTCGTCTGTGGGCTGCCACAAGGCCTGCTTGCGGCGGCGGTGGGCAATGTTGTAGGCGATGAAGGCGGTGATCATCTTGGTGTAGCCGACGCGCTTGGACTTCATGACGGCCAGTTCCTCGATCTGGTCGTTGCTCATGAAGTCAAGAATTCCGACCTGGAACGGCCAGGCTTCCCAGGCGCCTTTCTGGTGGCTGCTCTCGCCAGCCAGGACGAAGTTGGAGGCTGCCCATTCACTGAGGGTCTGCGGGACTTCGGCGCGCAGACTCTCTAGGCCCATGCGCACGGATGACTTGATTGCGGCTATGGCCTCGCGTGACAGCTTGGGGTTGGTGCTCATGGGGCGTCGTCGTCCAGGTCGATGGCGTCGTCGTCGCTTTCGAGCAGTGCATCGACCTGCTCGGTGACAAGGCGCGCGGTGGAGCGGATCCACTCGTTACGGGCGGAGGCGATCACCTGCATGACGGTGGCGCGCGCTTCTTCTGGTAAATCAGGGCAGGCCTTGCGCAGCGTGCCCTCCAGCTGTTCGAAGCGATCTACCACGGCGCTGGACGCCATACCAAGCACATCGGCCAGGGCACCGATAGGGGCGTATTCGCTGCGGGCGATGGCGTTTTTCATGGCCTGGCCGATGCGCTGTTCGCGGGCCAGGGCGGCGCGCTCTTGAACGAGGTCGAGGCCGCCGACCTCATCACCGAGCCGGCCGGCTGCCTGATCTCGCAGTCGCTCACAGTAGGCCAGCACCATCTGGCCCGTAGAAAGTCCAGACTCCAGTTTCCCATCATTCACCAATGCGCTGATAGCCTGCTGAGACACCCCAACAATGCCACCGACAACAGCCTGCGTTGCTGGAGACGACAGGTCAATCAGCACAATACAACCCCCTTAGCAACACCGCGAAACAGCGAAAGATCGCGGCGAGAATGACC
>Ga0208426_1000143_pt1 | contig 11982 bp, 10 predicted proteins | sample DEB19_08_DNA_6_FD_184524 | JGI IMG/M metagenome (GOLD analysis project Ga0208426, IMG submission 184524) | Aqueous microbial communities from the Delaware River and Bay under freshwater to marine salinity gradient to study organic matter... | ecosystem: Environmental > Aquatic > Marine > Coastal...
TGGAACGTATTTACATGGAGAAATAAATTGGGAAGAATTTTGGGACGTTGTAGGAGGTAATGGCCCTTGTAACCAACAACGATTAGAGCACCATATAAAAGCACATACCGATGGGAAATGGGTACGAGAAACAGCATATGCAGCTAGTTTAAAACGTTAATAAAAAAACAAAATGAATAAAATAGCACTTCACAAAGTATTAATGTCGCAACAGGAATCTCTTATTCGCGCTATCCAAGAAAGAATTGAATCCTCCAATACGATGTCAGACATTGACGAAACGGACACACTCGATCCGGAAGATTTCTCGCACCAAACAGAAGCTGGAGAGCTGAAAATTGTATTTGAACAGAAATTAAAAAAAGCACAATCAGATTTGGAGGTATTGCGAAAAATTGATTTTTCACCTAAAAAAACTGCAGAATCGGGTGCTATAATTACCACAGAAAATTTTCATTTTCTTCTTGGATTTGCATCGATTCCATTTGATTTCGAAAACAAAAAAATTGTTGGTATTTCAATTGATTCTCCGATTTATATTTTCATGAAAGGAAAAGTAATAGGAGATAAATTCTCTTATTCTTCCAACAATTACCAAATTTTAAATATTTATTAACCCGTGAATTTTATGGAAAATAGCGACAACCAAGGACAGTTATGGGAGGTTTTTATTCAATCCAAAGCTGGTCAGGCGTTTAAACATGTTGGAAGTATTCATGCTTTTGACAAAGATTTAGCAATTGAGAACGCTAGAGATGTGTATACGCGAAGAGGCGAAGGAACTGGGCTTTGGGTTGTTCCGAGTAAAGAAATAACTGCAGTTTCAATAATTGAATCGGAATATTTTTTCGAGCCTGCTGATACAAAAATTTACCGTCATCCAACTTTTTATACATTACCTAAAGGTGTTAAACAGATGTAAGACAGATTTCAGTAAAGCAAAACGCAAAGGCGCTTTGCTGATTTGGACTTTCTGGGTATGGCGAAGGGGCGAATGAGTTGCAATAAAACATTTTGGAGGGTGTTTTTTTAGATTGATATATTTTAATATTTAAACGAATTAATGAATAAACCAATTCATTTACAGCCCTCTGGATATAAGGATTTCGGCTCTTCGGATTTAATGACCCTGTCCAAATAATCACGTTTTCCCTAAGTTGGATTCACCCGCTGTCCTTGAGCTTGTCGAGTGGCCGAAGTATATAATGATACAATAACACAAATCATGAAAGAAAAACAAAAATACTACCTGCAAATTGCAGACAATGCTTTGATTCTGAGCCATCGTTTAAGTGAATACTCGAGTAAAGGACCTTTTTTAGAGGAAGATCTAGCCACAACAAATATAGCCTTGGATTTGATTGGGATTGCAGAATCTATTTTTGAAGAGACCGCCAGACAATTTAAGAAAGGTAGCACTGCCGACGATTTAGCATTTCGCAGAGCGGAGAATAAATATTTTAATTGCACATTGGTTGAACAACCAAATACAGATTTTGCATTTATTCTCGTTCGACAATTTTTCACGGACGCGTTTCATTTTTATTTTTTCTCAGAATTGACAAAAAGTAAAGATGATTTTTTAGCAGCAATCGCTACCAAATCCCTAAAAGAAATCACTTATCACTTGCGTAGAAGCTCTGAATGGATGATTCGTTTGGGTGATGGAACAACACTTGCAAATCAAAAAACACAACACGCCTTAGATACGCTTTGGAAATTCTCCCAAGAATTTTTTCATGAAAATGAAACCGATAAAGCAATGAAAGAGCAAGAAATTGGAGTTGATTTATACACGATACAACATCTTTGGCTGCAAAAAATAAAGGAAATAGTTTACATGGCGCATTTAACACTTCCGAAAAATAATTACCAGGTGTTTGGTGGTAAGGAAGGAAATCACTCTGAATTTATGGGATATATATTGGCGGAAATGCAGTTTCTCCCAAACAAATATCCAGATGCTAAATGGTAGTTTTCGGTTTATTTACCCGCCAAATGCATTAGTTTATCCTTATTGATGATTTCCAATTTTCGTGTATGAATTTCAATTATACCCTCCTCTTTGAAATCTTTTAATAATCGGATAAGTGTTTCTGTTGCCGTTCCAACAAAATTGGCTAAATCTTCACGAGTTAAATTAATTTCTTCCTTGTCATAGACATCTCCAAGAATCAGAAGTGCAAAAGCTAATCTTTCACGCACAGATTTTTGCGCCATGTTGGTTATAAAAGCTGCTCTATCCCCTAATTCTTTAGACAATTCTTTCATTATGCCATTTCGCAACGTTGCATTGGTTTCAATCATGTTTAAGAAATCTTCTTTCCCGATGAAGCAAATGTTGCACTCTTCCAAAGTGGATGCAGAAACCTTGTACGGTTCACCACTGAACATTGCACGAAAACCAATTATTTCACCTTCTTTAGCAATGTGAATAATTTGCTCCTTTCCTTCATCGCCTCGCGCAAAGACTTTTACCTTTCCTTTATTCAGACAAAACACACCGCGCGGAAAACTACTTTCAATAAAAAGTGGTTGGTTTTTTTTGTAAAATGCACAGGATTTTTGTTCATCAACGATCGCGACATCGTTTTCGCAATTGTTTGCAAAAAGTGAGTTTTTACGTGCTCCACAAGTTGCACAAGTAACATGTTTGTGCGATTTATCCAACATAGTCTAAATTGTTTTATGTTCTGTAAAGTTATACTTTTTAAACAATCTTTTTAAAGCTGATTAATATCATTTTTTACTTTTTTTTTTGCCCCTACATTTGTCGCTTAACACCATTGAAATGGACAGTCGAATAATCAAAAAATATAACGTCCCTGGACCTCGATACACCTCCTACCCAACTGTTCCTTTTTGGAAAAATGATTCATTAAACGAGTCGCAATGGCTGAATACGATAAACAAAAATTCGGCACATTTCCAATCTAATTCAGTAAGTATTTATATCCATCTTCCTTATTGCGAAAGTTTATGCACCTTTTGCGGATGCCATAAACGAATTACAAGAAATCACCAGGTTGAAAAACCATACATAGATGCAGTATCCAAGGAATGGGATTTATATCTACAAAAAATTCCATTTTCTCCTGTTATTCGAGAATTACACTTTGGAGGTGGAACGCCAACGTTTTTTGAAGCGGACGCACTTGTGCAATTGGTAGAACACCTTTTTAAAACAAAAGAAATAGATCCTAATCGGGTAGAATTGAGTTTCGAGGCGCATCCAAACAATACAACGGAACAACACTTGCGTAAATTATTTGCATTCGGATTTCGACGATTAAGTTTAGGTATTCAAGATTATAGCCCAACGGTTCAACAAGCGATAAATAGAATTCAACCTGTTGAAAATGTAAAAAAAGTCCATGACTTAGCACGAGAAATTGGATACAAATCCATAAGCCACGATTTAGTTTTTGGATTACCAAAACAAACAGTAGCTGCAATTGAAAACACAGTAAACCAAACTCTACTTTTAAAGCCAGATCGAATTGCGCTTTACAGCTATGCGCATGTGCCATGGATAAAGGGAAATGGACAACGTGGGTATGACGAATCCGATTTACCGAAAAGTCAGGAAAAAAGAAAGCTTTACGAAACAGCAAAAAAAATGTTGGAAGAAAATGGCTACCTTGAAATTGGCATGGATCATTTTGCTTTAAAACACGATGATTTAGCTATTGCATTTCAAAACAAAACATTGCATCGAAACTTTATGGGCTATACAACACAAGTCACAAACCTGATGATTGGGTTGGGTATGTCGGCGATTTCGGATAGTTGGTTTGGTTTTGCCCAAAATGAAAAAACGGTTGAAGGCTATATCTTGCGGATAAACAATGGTGAAATACCCGTTTTTCGCGGTCACATTTTAAGTGACTTAGATACTGAAATCAGAAGGTATATTCTTGATTTAATGTGCCAATTTCAAACCACATTTAAAATGGACTCGCCTTTTAAATCTATCCATGAATTAATTAAAAAGCAGCTATTTGAAATGGAAAAAGATGGCTTACTAATTTTAAAAAACGATACCATTTCCATAACAACTTCTGGGATTCCATTTGTACGGAATTGCTGCATGGCATTTGACCAAGACCTTCAACCAAACATACAATTAGAACGCATGTTTTCACAAACAATATAATGGAAAAAACCTGCTATCACTGTGGCGATGAAGTAATTGGACAAGGAATTGTTTTCGACCAAAAATCCTTTTGCTGTAATGGCTGTAAATCGGTATACCAAATACTGAAAGACAACAATCTTGGAAATTTTTATGCAATGGAATCCAGTGCTGGTGCAAAACCATCGCTCAGCAACCAACATAAATATGCTTTCCTTGAAGTTGAAACAATCCGGGAAAAATTCCTTGATTTTCAAGATGAAAAATCAGCGCGTGTAACACTTTTTCTTCCGCAAATACATTGCTCATCCTGTATTTATCTTTTAGAAAATTTATCTAAAATTGAACCTGCTATTTTATCCTGTCAAGTTAACTTTGCAAAACGGGAAGCAGCAATTATTTTCAATCCGAAAAAAATAACGTTAGCGGAATTAGCACTCCTACTCGATAGAATTGGATATGCGCCAAATTTTGGTAACCGTTCAGCAACTGAAAAGAAAATCGATACGCAATTTTTATACAAACTGGGCGTTGCTGGTTTTGCATTCGGAAGCATTATGTTATGGAGTTTCCCAGAATATTTAGGCGTAAAATCCGATGACCCAGCTATCCGAAATTTCACTTCCTATTTATCTTTTGCAATTTCAATTCCAGTCTTATTTTATTCGGCAAGTGAATATTTCATTTCTGCATTTAAAGCCTTGCGCTATAAAAGTTTAAATTTAGATGTTCCGATTACAATTGGTATAATAGCGTTGTACCTGCAAAGCGCATATAGCATTCTAATTGGAGATGGTCCTGGCTACATGGATTCTTTTGCGGGATTTATCTTTTTTCTTTTAATCGGTAAATGGTTTCAAAACAAAACCTATAAAACCCTTTCCTTCGAAAGAGACTACACCTCCTATTTTCCTGTCGCTGTAACCCGATTAGTGCAGTTTGAAACAGGTGAAAAGGAAGAAATTATAGAAATTGAAGAATTGAAAGTACAGAATAGAATAGTAATTCGAAACGAAGAGATTATACCTTGCGACAGCACATTACTTTCCGATACTGCAAAGATTGACTACAGTTTCGTAACGGGAGAATCCAATCCAATTCACAAAGTAAAAGGAGATTTCATATATGCAGGCGGAAAATTATTGGGACAACGCATTGAATTAAAAGTGGAAAAAGAAAGTAATCGCAGCCATTTAACGCAAATATGGAACGATATAAAAACGACAAAAAAGAAAGCTTCCGGATTCCTTTACCAAAATAAACTTTCGGTATACTTTCTTACCATTATTTTAATAATCGCTTCCATTTCCGCAATTGCTTGGGCATTTATAGATGTGTCATGCATCACCCAAATTATCGTCGCAATACTAATTGTTGCGTGTCCTTGCGCACTTGCATTATCTGCTCCTTTTACTTTTGGAAATGTAATGCGCTTGCTTGGAAGAAAAGGTCTATACTTAAAAAATACTGCGGTAATCGAACAATTAAATAGTGTAACAGATATTGTTTTCGATAAAACTGGGACACTAACAACAGGCACCACTCAGCATGTGGAATATTTTGGAGACAACTTAACAAAAGCACAATCAGAAGCGTTATATTGCTTGGCAAATTCCTCCACTCACCCACTTTCACGTGCAATTGTGCAGTATTTGCGTTCCAATAAAATTGTTGCGAATTATCCCATTGATGCATTTGCTGAATCTACTGGTAAAGGAATTTCTGGAAGTGTTAATTCGTTTGTGATTCAAATTGGAAATGCAGAATTCACGAACCAAGAAAGATTGGATGCAAATGAAACTTCAACGTTTATTTTTATACAAAATGGAGAAGAGATTACCAAAGGAAGGTTTGTTTTCACCTCTGAATTGCGCGATGGAATAGCTGTCTTACTGCGTAATTTATCCAAGTACAACCTGCACGTTCTATCTGGTGATCGCGATAAGGACAAAATAGTATTGGAACAAATTTTCCCAAAAAATAGCACCCTTTTATTTGAGCAAACACCAAAAGACAAATTGGATTATATCGATAGCTTAAAACAAATGGGCAAGCATGTTTTGATGGTTGGTGATGGTTTAAATGATGCCGGCGCTTTGGGCAAAGCAGATGTAGGAATTGCAGTTTCAGAAGATGTTTTTCGCTTCACACCTTCCTCGGATGCCATTATTGAGGCTTCAAAACTTCGACAACTCGACAAATTACTCCTGCTTTCAAACTTTTCAAAAACCGTTTTGAAAGTTTGTCTTGCATTTTCTGTTGCCTATAATATCATTGGTTTAAGCTTTGCCATTTCTGGTAATCTCACCCCATTAATCGCGGCAATATTGATGCCGATAAGTTCCATAACAGTAGTTTTTATTAGTACATTTTTAGTCTATTTAAAAAAATAGGTATCCAAACTAATAGTTCTTACTTTATTAAAAATATGATAGAAATCAGTTTTTTTACCTAATTGTTATCATAATTTTCTGATGACAAACTGATGACATTTGTGCTATGGGAATGATCTACATTATGCTCGTCGTAAGTTTAGTAATTGCACTGTTTTTTTTGGTGTCCTTCTTTTGGGCAACTAAATCCGGACAGTTTGATGACGATTACACTCCTTCTGTGCGCATTCTCTTTGACGACGAATCAACTCAAAACGCAAATAATCAATTAGAAAACAAACAAATAGATGGAAATTCAGAAGTTTAGTTACGACAACAAAATCGTAAAGTATTTCGCCTACGCAACCGTAATTTGGGGAATAATAGGAATGACAGTGGGATTAATTGCTGCCTTGCAATTAGCTTTTCCAGAATTTTTTAATGATTACCTGGGATTTAGTTTTTTATCTTTCGGTAGAATTAGACCACTGCATACGAATGCTGTGATTTTCGCATTCGTAGGAAACGGAATCTTTATGGGAGTCCATTATTCCTTGCAACGCTTATTAAAAGCAAGAATGTGGAGTGATAAATTGAGTTATATTAATTTCTGGGGTTGGCAGTTAATTATCGTTTGTGCAGTTGCAACACTTCCTTTCGGCATTACTTCTTCTAAAGAATATGCGGAACTGGAATGGTGGATTGATATCATGATTGCAGGAATTTGGGTTGTTTGGGGCTGGAACATGTTTGCTACAATTCTTGCTAGACGCGTGAAACATTTATATGTCGCAATCTGGTTTTACATCGCAACGTTTGTCACCGTTGCAATTTTACACATTTTCAACTCGTTTGAATTACCTGTTTCTTTCTTTAAAAGTTACTCTTGGTACGCTGGTGTGCAAGATGCTTTAGTTCAATGGTGGTATGGTCACAATGCAGTTGCATTCTTCTTGACTACTCCATATTTGGGTTTAATGTATTACTTCGTTCCAAAAGCTGCACAACGTCCGGTTTATTCATATCGTTTGTCAATTATTCACTTTTGGGCATTAATTTTTATTTATATCTGGGCTGGACCGCACCATTTATTGTACACTTCTCTGCCAGATTGGGCGCAAAGTTTAGGTGTTGCTTTTTCAATTATGTTGATCGCGCCATCATGGGGTGGAATGCTAAATGGATTATTAACTATGCGCGGTGCGTGGGATAGAGTGCGCGATAATGTATTGCTGAAATTCATGGTTGTTGCATTAACCAGTTATGGTATGGCAACATTCGAAGGACCGTTGTTATCCTTGAAAAATGTTAACATGATTTCGCACTTCACCGATTGGACAATTGCACACGTGCACGTTGGCGGATTGGGATGGAATGGAATGATGACATTCGGAATGCTTTACTGGTTATTTCCGCGCATGTTCCGTGTAGAATTGTACTCTAAAAAATTAGCGAATCAACATTTCTGGATTGCAACATTGGGAATTATTTTGTACGCTGTCCCAATGTATATTGCTGGATTTATGCAAGGTTTGATGTGGCAAGATTTTAATCCGGATGGCACGTTGGTAAATGCTGATTTCCTTAAAATGGTAGACGCTATGAAACCGTACTATATGCTGCGTTCTTTAGGAGGCCTTTTGTATATTATTGGTGCAATCATGATGTTCTACAACTTAATTAAAACAGCTAAATCCGGTAATTTCCTTGAGAATGAAGCGGCAGAAGCACCAATGTTGCAACAAACAGAATATGCACCAGTAAAAGGAGAATATTGGCACAGAGCAATCGAAAGAAAACCAATTCGTTTTATGGTTGTGGCAATAGTTGTTGTAGCTATCGGTGGATTAGTAGAAATAGTTCCAACGCTTATCGTAAAAAGTAATATTCCAACAATCGCGAGTGTAAAGCCGTATACGCCATTGGAATTGGAAGGTAGAGATCTTTATGTAAAAGAAGGCTGTTACAACTGTCACTCTCAAATGGTTCGACCATTGCGATTTGAAACAGCGCGTTATGGTGAATATTCCAAATCAGGTGAATTTGTTTACGATCACCCATTCCAATGGGGCTCAAAACGTACAGGTCCAGATTTGGCGCGCGAAGGAGGATTGAGAAGTAATTATTGGCATTACCGTCACATGGCAAATCCAAAAGAAGTTTCACCGGGTTCTATCATGCCAGCTTATACTTGGATGAAAACAAATGATTTAGATGTTACCATTTTGGACAGAAAAATCCGAGCGATGCAAACGCTTGGTGTGCCTTATCCAAAAGGATACGATAAAATTGCACTGAAGGATTTAAAGATTCAAGCAGAATTAATTGCAACAGATATCGTTAAAAATCTTCCAAAAGAAGTGCAGAAAAATTTAAATATTCCAAAAGAAATAGCGAATCTGAAGAAGAAAGAAATTGTAGCCTTGATTGCCTATTTACAAAGACTTGGAATGGATATTAAAGTGCAACAAAACGCGGATAAATCAACTGCTAAAAACTAACAGCTATGTTACGATTCATTAAACATAATTTGACCACCATAGATGGAGTAGAAATATTCCCAATGTTGTCTTTATTAATTTTCGTTTTGTTCTTTGCCCTTGTTTTAGTTCGCGTAATACGCATGTCAAAATCGCAAGTTGCAGAGTTAAGTGATATTCCATTTGAAGATGAAGCTACAGAGGATGTCAAACTTGCAAGCAATACTTCTACTAACGACTGATGATTATAAATAAGAAAATCATGAAAAAATATTTCACAATACGTTTGTTTGCCTTTGCACTATTGTTTTGCACGCAACAAACACATGCACAAGATGGAGAACAATTGTTTAAAGCAAAATGTAATGCGTGTCATATCGTAGATAAAAATTCGACAGGACCACTTTTAAAAGGTGTGCTTAAAAAATGGTCAGACGCCGGAGAAGCAGAGTTGCTTTATGAGTGGGTTAAAAATCCTGCGAATCTGATTGCGGGTGGAAAAAGTCAAATGGCAAATGCAATTAAAGATTACAGTGCTTCAGCTATGACAGCGCAAGTTGCGACGAATGCAGAAGTTGATGCAATTTTAACGTATGTTGATACGTACACCGCAGCAATTGTACCAGCAGCAACAGTTGTTGGTGCAGAAGGCAACTTACCAGAGAAAAAGATCGTGCCCAACTACAAAGAAAACCTTACTTTATTTTACTGGCTTTCTTTTACAATTATCTTATTGCTTATTGCAATTGTCATACTATCCACCACAATTACCACTTTTATTAAATCTGACTTTTTCAAAAAGAAATTGGCAGAAAAATCACAAAGCGATTCAACGACACTTATAGCGGTATTGATTGCTTTTGGAACACTCTTTTTATCTTCTCCATCTTATGCACTAACATTTATGCAACCAGGTCAGGCAGAAAAAGACATGCCTTGGTTATTGGTAGAAAGTAGCGACATCTATCTGATGGTAACGATAAATTTTGTCTTGCTGGGAGTAGTGTTGTATTTGCGCCATATGTTCAAAGATTTTCTTGAAATGGTGAAAAAACCAAAGGCGATTCAAGTTGTTGCAGCAAAAAGTACGACCCGTAAAATCAGTAAAATACTAACGGATGTTGTTCCAATTGAAGAAGAACATACCATCTTGATGCACCACGAATACGATGGTATTCAAGAATTAGACAACAATTTACCACCATGGTGGGTTTGGGGCTTCTATGCTACAATCGTTTTTGCTGTGGTCTATTTATTTAATTACCATGTTCTGAAAACAGCAGATTTACAAATTAAAGAATACGATAAAGAAATTGCGCAATCGAAGATCGATGTTACTGCCTATTTAAATAAAATGGCAATGAATGTTGATGAAACAAATGCAATTCAATTAACAGACACAAAAGATTTATCTGCTGGAAAAACACTTTTTGAAACAAATTGTGTGCTGTGTCATAATCCAAAAGGAGAAGGTAACATAGGTCCTAATCTAACAGATAACCATTGGATTTATGGCCCTGACGTGAAAGATTTATTCAAAACAATCAAATATGGTGCGGCGAATGGAATGCCAGAACATGCATCAAAATTAAATCCAATTCAATTGCAGCAAGTTGCCTCATTTGTGCTTTCATTGCCAGATACAGAAGGCAGAGAACCACAAGGAATAGCGTATGACAAAGAAGGTAAAGCAGTTCAATAGAACTGTTTTGCCATTTATTTAAAGAACAGCAAAGCACGTCATGGTTTAAAAGAAGTCAAGCGATTTTAACAAAGTATTCAGCGGAAAAACAAACTAGTTCATGAGCGAAGAACAAGAAACTTTTAGAGACAGAATCGCTACGGTTAATGAAAAAGGCAAGCGCGTATGGGTATTTGCCAAAAAACCTAAAGGTCCTTGGTACAACAAAAGAAAAATAGTTAGCTATTTCCTACTTGCCTTTCTATTTGCCGCACCACACATTAAAATTGGTGGACAACAAATGCTTTTATTCAATTTAATTGAACGAAAATTCATCCTATTTGGCGTGGTGTTTTGGCCACAGGATATGTTTCTGTTTGCGCTAATACTTATAGTAGGTGTTATTTTCATTATACTATTTACGATTATCTACGGCCGATTATTTTGTGGTTGGGTTTGTCCGCAAACAATATTTATGGAAATGCTGTTCCGAAGAATAGAATATTGGATTGATGGGGACTGGACATACCAAAAAAAATTAGATGCAGCGCCTTGGACAAGAGAAAAAATCTTTAAAAGAATAGCAAAACACGCTATTTTCTGGTTGATATCTTTCTTAATTGCCAATACATTTCTAGCATATATCATTGGGTCGGATGCACTTTTTCAGATTCAAACCGACCCACTTGGCAAGCATTTTGGAGGATTTATTTCAATTGCACTATTTACCACCGTTTTTTATTTGGTTTTTGCACGTTTACGTGAACAGGTTTGTACAACTATTTGTCCATACGGCAGATTGCAAGGCGTTTTACTGGATCCAAATTCTATGGTTGTTGCATACGACCATAAACGGGGAGAAACGAGAGCGAAATTTAAAAAAGGAGAAGACCGGGCTGCTAACGAAAAAGGCGATTGTATCGATTGCCACCAATGTGTGCATGTTTGTCCAACTGGAATTGACATTCGAAATGGTACGCAACTAGAATGTATCAACTGCACAGCTTGCATGGACGAGTGCGATCATATTATGGAATCTGTAGGATTTGAAAAAGGATTAGTGCGACTCGTTTCTGAAAATGGCATAAAAAACAGAACACCGTTCCAATGGACAAGGCGTGTAAAATCATATACTTTTTTATTAATCGGAATGTTGGGTGTTTTAACTGTTTTACTGGCAACACGAAATGATTTTGAAACTTACATCATGCGGCAACGCGGAACAACGTATCAAATCACAAACGACGGAACTGTGAGTAATATTTACGAGATAAATTTATTGAACAAGACCAAAGAAAACTTTGAAGTAACACT
>Ga0208426_1000144_pt1 | contig 11956 bp, 11 predicted proteins | sample DEB19_08_DNA_6_FD_184524 | JGI IMG/M metagenome (GOLD analysis project Ga0208426, IMG submission 184524) | Aqueous microbial communities from the Delaware River and Bay under freshwater to marine salinity gradient to study organic matter... | ecosystem: Environmental > Aquatic > Marine > Coastal...
ATGCCTTTCGCACAACTCGGTGCCATGCTGGCAGGTGAACTCGCCGCCGGATGCCGAAACATTCGCGCAGGTGCGGCAGTTAATGGCAGGCTCAGCATCCGACTCACAGACGGCCTTGTGGTCGCAGAATCGGCAGGTGAAGTCTGCCGTAGGCTCTGGCAGATTCTCGCACTCTATGATGTGGTGCATCCTGTTCGATTCTGATTCGGCAAACGACGGATTGTAGTCTACCCATTCGATGTGAATATCGGAATTGTCCTTGCACAGAACAATGAACAGGCACTTGATTAGCCGGTTGCCATGCTTGCTCAACTGGTTAGAGTGGTGCATGTATAGCTGCATCTGGGCCATGTAATACGATGGCGGCCCATTCTTTACCATTTCCTTGAACCTGGCAGCGTTCGCGGTTTTCATCTCAAGCAAATAGAATTGCCGGTCAATCTCAACCATGCCGTCAATATGGCCTAGCGGCTTTCCCCACTTGTTGAGTAGTTCGGCTTCCCGCTTGTGAATCTTGCAGCCAGCCATCTCAAGATAACGAATCATCAGCGGCTCAAGAGCATGGCCGATATTGAACGTCCTTTGAGTCTCTGGCTTGATGTAATACGTCGTGGCATTTCGCAACGTGAACCACATGGCGCGGTCACACGACTTCCAGCGGCTTGCCGTTAGGTATTCGGTGCGGACAGGCGTAGACGCCTGCTCCATCACCGCATTGATGGTTTCTGCGGTTATCATGGGCCTTCCTCCTTTTCTCATTGATGAAGGCTGGCGAGCCAGCCCTCATGGGTGAGAACCAGGTTAGGCGTCACAGTTCAATCGTCTGTTGTTCATGCGCGGCCACTGGTAACTTATTGGTTAGGCACCATGCCGAGTAGTGCTGTTAAATTTATCGGAGCGCAATTCGCCCCGTTCGCTTGCACTCCGTTCAACCTTGGGCGCAGGCAGTGGATATAAAGCGACTCCAACATGTCCAGCGCATCAACAGCGCACGGAACGAACGCATAGCGGTCAAACCGCTTTCCTGTGTGCTGGCCAATCCGAGAGTAGACATTTACGGCCTGCCCGACATACACAACCTCGTCCCCGTCGAGCAAGAAATAAACCCCACTTGCTTTCGCCCACGGCAAGGCCGCTTTCGCTATTTCGTCCTCTCTCAGCAGCGCCGATCCAGCCACAGCAGCAGAAACGGAGTTCATTGTTTCCATGCGTTGCAGTGCGGCTAGCCTTTCTTCCAGTTCGGCTATATGGCGGCGCAGTCCGCCAGCGTATTTGAGCGCATCTTGTCTTGCCGCATCTTCAGCATCACGTCTTGCTCGGCGCGTAGCGTGGGCCTTTGCAGCAATCGCCTTGCGTTCTTCTGGCGTCTTGTTTTGCATCGGGTTCATTTTTCCTCCAGTGCCTAACCGGGCGCTCAAGCGGACGCCCAGGGGCGCCGCTTAGCTGGGGGGTTAGAAAGCGATGTCGTCGTCAAACGATTCGGCGGCAGGCTTGGGAGCAGGCTTCGGGGAAGGTGCAGGTGCTGACGCTTTCGCACTTGCCACCTTTTGGACCCAGTTCCCCTTCTTGCCGTCCATGTCCCAAACGCGCAACAACAACACCATCGGCTTGTTCGTCAGATTCATCATCAGGCTCTGATCGGTCGGCTTTTCGTCCGATGCCAGCAGCTTGCCACCAGTGTTGAAATCAATGGCGGCCAGCATGGCGATGGCCTTGTCGCGCTTCTTCGCGTCAGATTCCTCTACCCGGATTTTCTGAAACACGACGCGCTTCTTGTACTCACCATCGACAACATCCCATCGCAGCTTGATGAAGGCATCGCCTTCGGCGGGAATCTCCCACTTCGCCTCCGTGATGATGGCGCGAACGGTCGTACCGTCTGGCATCGGCTCGATATCGCCACCGCCCATCTCGGCACTTGCTGCGCCAACGACTTTCTCACCCGTACTCAACTTGAAAAATGACATGGTTACTCTCCGGTAATCGTGATTTTAGGGAAAACGGTTTCAGGCTTGCGGAACGGTTCGGCATCGAAATCAGGCGCAACCGACTCAAGCGCAGCCTGATAATCAATAGATCCTTTCCGCTTCACCCACTTGACGGACACATCGAACCCGGCTTCGTCGTGGTCGTTCGACAGAGCCAACAAGGCGTCCTTCGCATCTTCAAGCTTGGACTTGGCTTCGTCATACGCCATCTTCGCGGCGCGGTAGGCATAAGCACTCATCTGCCATTCCTTGTCGAGTCTCATGACAGGCTCCGAATGAATGATGTCAGCGGATTGGAACCGGCAGAAACTTCAAGCGGCTCCGTGATGCCATAACGATTCTTGCTCACGTTCGATGCCGTGGCATGGCACACCAGTTCTCGGGTGCCATCACTGATTGCCTTCTTGCGCTCGCCATCGCCCATCGTGAACGTACGCAGACGGATGAATCCAACCACGTCGCAATCGTCAACGTAGGGCGCTACCGACTTCTTCCCAAGGCGAAGGCTGTAACGGGTGTACGGGTCCTGATCTGGAAGCTCAAGCGTCTCCGTCTCGGCGTGGGCGATGAATACGACGTGCATCCCCTTCCGCTCGTTGAGAATGCCGGCAGCCTTCCTCACGCGCTGGTGCAGGGTCGCCACGGCAGACAAGCCGGCACCGTAGCCACCGTTCGCCTGGTTGATAGACTTCGGCTTTTTCGGGTCAGAGTCGATGACGTGCTGGATGAACAGGCGTTCAAGGGCGGTGACGGAATCAATCACGACGGTCTTGTAATCGTGTTCTTCAACGATGAGTGCCTGCAACTGCTCCCACAGGTCGTCAACTGATTGCAGAACAGGCAGGGCGTCAGGGCGGATGTCAGCAGGGACAGCCTGCAAGCCATCTTCGGCACGGACAAAAACAGGCTTCGGGAACGATGCAGCGAGCGATGTTTTGCCCATGCCGGCATCACCAAGGATAGTTACAACGACGGGGCGGTCAGCAGGTTTGCTAATCCGGGCGAGAATAGACATTCGGGTTCCTCCTCTTTCTGTTCTTCGCAGGGCCGACAATAGCGCCTGTAAAAAATCTTTGCAACAACTTTTTTTTAGGGTATCGTCTGCTTATCAAAAACACCGGGAAACAAGCCATGAAAACAACGCTAGAGCTAGTGGAAGCACTAGAGAGAAACGGGTATCCGTTACGATTTATTGCGGCGCAGGCAGGGGTCAGCTATATGAAGCTGTACCGTTCTAAGGCGTCCGCTGCCGTCCTCAGTGTAGAGGATGCGGCAAAAATCCGGCGCTTTGCCATCGTTCAACCTTGCATCATGGATGGTGCATCCCATGAGAATTGAACTGATTCGAGACTATACGGAAGCCGGATTCCGAACCTTCGCCCTGTGGGGAATCAGCCAAGGCGCGTGTGAGTGCGGGCGGGAAGATTGCGATGACATCGGCAAGCATCCTCGCGTCAGTAACTGGCAGCACTCGCCAACATGGTCAGAGGAACAGCTTGAGACGATGATAGAGTTCACCATCTCTACCGGCTTCGGCGTTTGCCTTGATAATCATGTAGTCATCGACATCGACCCGCGCAACGGCGGGAACGAGTCTTATGCAAAACTGGTATCTGATACCGGCATCGACTTCGAGAAAGTCTCCGGCTTCGTCGTAGCCACCGGAGGCGGAGGCAGGCACATCTATTTCAGTCGGCCCGATGGCGCGTACCTGACGCATCTGTCGGACTACCCTGGCATCGACTTCAAGAACTCCGGCTACGTTGTAGGGGCTGGCAGTCTGCACAGGTCAGGCGCTGATTATGAGGTCGTATCTGGCAGTCCTTGCGATCTGACCGACGCACCTGAAAAACTGCTGGCCATGCTCAAGCGCGCAGACAGAACAAGAGCCAGCGTCTCAGGTAATCAGGTGGACGTGTCTGCTGAAGAACTTGAGGAAATCCTGGCCCACATTGATGACCCTGATTCCTATGACAACTGGGTCACGGTCGGCATGGGCATCCATCATGCCACCCAAGGCGCAGGCTTCCACTTGTGGGACAAGTGGAGCCAGGCATCGGCCAAATACAACCCGGAGGACATGGGCAGGAAATGGCACTCGTTCGGGAAGTCATCGAACCCTGTAACGCTCGGGACTCTCATCTTCAAGGCGGAGCAGAACGGGTACATCGTCCCGGTTACGTTCCAGATTGATGATGCACCCCCTCCACCACAAGAACAGCGGCCCGACGTTCTCCCGTTCGATGTGTCAGGACTCGACCTGAAACGACCACCCGGCATCGTCGGCCAGATCGTGGACTGGATGAACGGGAACAGCTACGACGAACCCCTTGAGAATCTGAATGTCATCAGCGCATTGACGGCGGTCGGGGCCATCGTCGGCCTGCACACCACCGACTACATGAACGTCAGCACGAACCTGCTGAGTCTGTGCATTGCGGAATCCGCCACCGGCAAGGAAACGGTAGCGCAGTCCTTCGCCACGATTCTCAGGGCGGCAGGCATGGGCGGAGTGCTCCATGGGGCCATCAAGTCCAAGCAGGAGATCGTTCGCAACCTCATCGACCATCAGTCAGCGGTCTACCTGGTGGACGAAATGGGTGAGGTACTCCGCACCATCGAGAATGCCAAGAAGCGAGGCGGGGCAGCCTACCTTGAGGGCGTGACCGGCGAGATCATGTCCATTAGCACCAAGGCGGGCGGCACCTATTCAGTCTCCGGCGATGTCAGGCGCGAGCTGCTGGCCGAGATGAGAAAAGAGCTGAGCCAGTGCCTCAAGGCCATTGATGCCGGAGAGGACGATACAGGGCGCTACCAGCGGCGTTACGACGCATTGGTAGCCCAGTGTGACGCCATCGCCTCAAGTGGCCTGATACGGCCCTTCCTGGCGCTTATGGGCTATTCCGTCTCAAGCAGCATGGAATGCGTCATGACCGAGGAAATGGCGAAGAACGGATTCCTCTCTCGCGCCTTCCTGGCTATTGAGGAAAACGACAACCCTGCTCCACGTATCGGTGCAACCGGTATGCAGCCTCTGCCGGAGCGTCTGGTGTACGCCATCAAGGCGCTCGCCAGTCATGGGTCATTCGACCCGGAATCAACGCGCATCGAATACTATGCCGACCGCATCATCATCCCTACCACTCCCAAGGCCAGGCAGATGATGGATGACCTGCGGCGCTGGTGCCATGAGTACGCAGAGCACCACAGGGGCACCACCGGCTACACCGCTCTGGTCCGGCGCATGGTGGAGATGGTGGCCAAGGTCAGCCTCATCCTTGCCGCTGGCGAGAAGATCAGGACAGAACAGCACGTCATGTGGGCCGCCGCCTACGTCAAGCGCGACTTGGACCGGAAGATACGCCACATCATGGCCAGCAAGGCATCGGACAGCAAGGACGGAGTAGTGGTCAAGGATGGCCTACAGGCCCGCATCTACAACCTGTGCCAAAGCGTCAAGGGCGAGACCATCGGCGTCCTCATGAAGAAGTGCCGACGCAAGGACGTGGATGATGAGGCACTGGCCAATCTGGTCAGGTCTATGGTAGATTCGGGTCTGTTGCGCCTTGAAGAAACAACAGGGCGCAACGGCAAGCCGACCAAGCGTCTGTTTGCTGTCGAGTGAATCCAGATTCCATCTCAGATTCTCTCGGCACAGAATCTGGATGTGTTTGATTCTAAACAGAAAAACCATCCAGATTCCCAGATTCCCAGATTCTTTGCATCTCGCTCCAAAATCTCCAAAAAATCCAGAAACTCAGAAAGTCAAAAATGACAGAATCTGAGAATCTGGATTTTTTTTTGTCTCTATTAGTGTATATATATAATATATATAAGATGTAATATATTGATATATATACTATTTACAGGTAAGTGAGCACTAACTAACTTTTCCAAATCCAGATTCTGTCTCCACGGAATCTGGAAGAATCTGGAAGAATCTGGATTCTCACCAATTACCGACGAACGGTAGTCGCAAGATAGATGGTAGTTGACACGGACAACCTGTAAGCTATCCTTACAACATGACTCCCTGCCAAGGACGGCACCCTAGAGAGGCCACAAGCCTACCGGTTCACCCACTCTTAGAGCGGGGCATCTTTCAGGATAGAGCCGGTAGCCTTGTGGGGTGACACGTCGAAAGATGCTTGTTGCGCTGAGCTAGGAAGGAACGCCTAGCAAACAGGATGCGCCTCAAAATGCGCAATTCTCCATAAGAGGCTGACCCCACAACCCACACGCATGTCCCCTGTGACCCGAACCATGGCGGGCAGGGCCAAACCCTCAGGGGACAGCCGTGTGGGAACGTGAACGCCATAGACTGCGCGATTCAGTTCGCGTAAGCCGTGGCCTAGTAGCGGCAGGACGCGCACCTGCACCCACAACCCTTCCCCCACCCTACCGCAGAACAATCGGGCTGCGGCAGGACTTGCCGGACACCACCCGGCCTTTTTATTCTTTACATCAGACAATGGCATATTGTAGGATGGTGACATCACCGGCAGGGCCGGGTTCTTGAAGGCTAGGGGCTTTCATGGCAGCGCCACTAGGTAACAGGTTCTGGGAAGCCAGATCAAGTCACGGGTAGAAACCCAATATTCGCAGACCCTGAACAGCTATGGGATGCTGCGTGTCAGTATTTCCAATGGGTTGATGATAACCCTCTTCTTGAGATGAAGCCGTTCGCATATCAAGGCGTAGTCATACAAGAGCCAGTTCCTAAAATGCGGGCAATGACCATAGACGGTCTCTGCATATTCCTTGACATCACTCGTCAAACGTTCGACAACTACTGCGGCAGAGAAGGCTTTTTTGACATCATGACGCGGATACAGTCAGTTATCCGAAGCCAGAAGTTCGCCGGAGCTGCTGCTGACTTGCTCAATCCGAATATCATTGCTCGTGATCTTGGCCTGATTGACAGGCAAGAAGTGAAATCAACTGGCGAGTCGCCTGTCGGCAAGATTCAGATCGAGGTAATCAGTGCGAACCCTGCAAATCAGGGCGACTGAGCCTCAAGCGCGATTCCTAAGCCTTCCCCATAAGTACCGGCTATTCTGTGCCGGCTTTGGGGCTGGCAAGTCTGAGGCTATGGCTAACGCGGCCATGATTGATGCCTGCGAGTCATCCGATATCCTGCTCGCACTTTACGCGCCAACCTATGACCTGATTCGACTTATCACTGCCCCACGCATCACCAGCAAGCTAGATCAGCACGGCATCAGCTATACCTACAACAAGTCAGAGAACATCATCTACACCAGCGCCCCACGGTTCGGTGACTTCATTCTCAGGACGCTTGATAATCCCGAGCGCATTGTCGGATATGAGTCCTACAAGGCGCACTGTGACGAGCTTGACACGCTGCAAAAGGAACACGCACGTCACGCATGGAACCAGGTTATCGCACGAAACCGGCAAGTCCCTAAAGGCGTGACAGACCCTTTCAATCAAGCCAGCGCTTATACCACGCCTGAAGGCTTCAGGTTCTGTCACGAGCGATGGGTGGCGAAGGCTACAGACGCCTATGGCATGGTCCAGGCTCCAAGCTACTCCAACCCGTTCCTGCCGGCTGACTACATCGACAGCCTGCGAGAATCCTACCCGGAGGCGCTGGTTAACGCCTACATCGAGGGCCGGTTCGTCAACCTGACAACAGGGACGATATACAACGCCTACGACCGCGAGCGCTGCCGGTCAACCGAGACAATCAAGCCGGCTGAGCCGCTATTCATCGGGCAGGATTTTAACGTCGGCGCCATGGCTAGCACAGTCTACGTCAAGCGTCCAAACGGATGGCACGCCGTGGATGAGCTTACTGGCATCTACGACACGCCAGCCTTGATAGACACACTGAACGAGCGGTACGCTGGCCACAAGCTGACCATCTACCCTGACGCCAGCGGGAACAGCCGCAAGACGGTAAACGCCAGTGAATCGGACATCAGCCTGCTGAAACAAGCCGGCTTCATCGTCAAGGTGAACCAGACTAACCCACGAGTAAAAGACCGCATCCTGTCCGTCAATTCTGCCTTGACCAATGGTAAGATGTGGGTTAATGACAGAAAATGCCCATCTGTTGTATCATGCTTGGAACAACAGGCATACGACAAGAACGGCGAGCCGGACAAGTCGGGCGGATTCGACCATCAGAATGACGCGACCGGATATCCTATTGTGTTCGAGATGCCAGTAATCAAGCCGGCAACCCCCATCGGAATCAGCCTCAAGAGAGCATACTAATGGCAGACGTATCCTACCAGCGGCCAGAATACGATGAAGCACTGCCAGAATGGGAGGCTGTCGATACGCTTTGCGCTGGCGAGGCCGCCGTAAAGCGCGCAGGCGAGAAGCTGCTCCCTAATCCTGTCGTGGCCAGCGGAGAGACGCGCCAGGAACTCAATGCCATCTATGCACGATACAAGCAGCGCGCAATGTACATGAACGTCGTGGGCCGCACCCGTCAGTCACTAATCGGCATGGCCTACATGACGCCACCATCGCTGACCGTACCTGCTAACCTGGCATACATGGCAGAGGACGCCGACGGGAAAGGTCTATCCATCTATCAGCAGTCACAAAAAAGCCTTGAGGACGTGCTGACCACAGGGCGCGCTGGCTTGCTTGTGGACTTCCCGAAGGTGGAGGGCGCTGTCTCTGTCGCTGACATGCAGTCAGGCATCATCAGGGCGAACATCTGCCATTATGACGCCGAGGACATTATCAACTGGCAGCATACTCGCGTAGGCGGTAAGTCCGTGTTGTCTCTTGTCGTGCTGTCAGAGAAGGCCAGCGAGGCCGGCGACTTCGCTAACGAGGAAGTGCGGCAACTCAGAGAGCTTCGGCTGGATGGTGTGTACCAGGTTCGCCTCTGGCGCAAGAACAAGGTAACCGGATTCTGGGAGGTGGTGGACGAATCCATCCCGCTCGATGCTTCCGGTAATCCGTGGTCGGCCATACCGTTCACATTCATCGGGGCAGTGAACAACGACAGCGGCATCGATATGGCCCCGCTGTTTGATCTTGCTGCTGTCAACCGCAAGCACTATCAGCTAGGGGCCGACTGGTACAACGCGCTGTACTACGCTGGCCAGCCGCAGCCGGTCATCACGGGCCTTGACGCAGACTGGCGCGACTGGCTTGAAAAGAACGGCATCGTGGTAGGCTCCCGCGCCCCGTTCCTGCTTCCGGCTGGTGGCAATTTCACCTACGCCACGGTGACCGCAGACACGGCAATTCAGAAAGAGCTTGCAGACCTTGAGCAGCGTATGATTGCGCTCGGCGCTCGACTCATTACCCCTGGCGAGGCTGTCAAGACAGCAACGCAGGCAAGTGGCGAGCAAGCCGTATCCCATTCTGTTGTCTCGCTTTCTGCCAGCAACGTCTCCGAAGCCTACACGCTGGCGCTCAAGTGGGCGCAAGCCTTCATGGGTGGCGCTGGTGACTGCGCGTTTACACTGTCTACTGATTACGTCGTGCCGTCTCTTGACCCGGCCATGGTGTCGGCTCTTGTCGCCACTTGGCAGTCTGGCACCGTTCCGAAGCAAGACGTGCAGGAATACTTCAAGCGTGCCGGACTCATCAAGGCCGAGCGCACGCAAGAAGAAATCGACGAACTGACCAATGCCGGCAGTATTGAGTTGTGACAGCTATCACGTCGCTAGCCACACGACAGCAGGTAATGCTTGAGCGTCTCAAGGCTGGCGAGGTCAAGAAGCTGACCGCGTTCCTGAAACAGGCTGCCGATGTCATACGTCGCCGATTGAGTCAGGGCGAGCTAACCGACATGGAGCGCGGCCGCGCTGAGCTACAGTTGCAGACCATCCGAACGGAACTTACTGCCATATATGGAAAAGCCGGCCAGACCATGGCCGATGGAATGAAGGACTACGCCGACTTCGCTGGCGGATACGAGACGCGGGCGCTTGATGCTGTTTTGATTCAGGGCGTGGATGTCGTAACACCATCCGCGAACCAGATATACGCGGCAGCTATCGCACGACCAATGACATCGGGCAAGACCGCTACGCTGTTGGAGCCGTTCATTTCCGAGTGGTCTAGCCGCTCAGTTACCGCCATCGAGAATACGGTCAGGCAAGGCTTTTTCGAGGGCCGGACAAATCAGCAGATTGTAAAAGACATCATAGGCACGAAAGCGAACGGCTACCAGGATGGCATTATTGATGTGACGCGCCGCTCTGCGGAGACGGTCGTTCGCACATCTATACAGCATGTAGCCCAAGTTGCGCGGAATGAAGTATATGCCGCGAACGCCGACATCGTGGCGCGTTATGAGTGGGTATCAACCCTAGACGCCAGAACAACGCCGCAATGCCAGGCTTTGGATTCGCGAGAGTTTGAAATCGGCAAAGGGCCGCTTCCGCCGCTTCATCCTAATTGCAGGTCTAGCACTGTCCCCGTCATCAACAACAAGTACATCCGAGACACGCTGCGCCAAGGCGCTACCCGTTCGGCTGCTGGCGGCCCGGTATCGGCCAATCTGTCCTACTACGAATGGCTAAAGACACAGCCGGCAGAATTCCAGAACGAAGCTATCGGTCCTGTCCGTGCGCAGTTGCTGCGCGATGGCGGGCTATCAGCGCAGCGATTCCAAGAACTACAGCTAGGGCGCAATTTCGAGCCGCTAACGCTGGATGAGATGAAGAAACTAGAGCCGGTCGCGTTTAATCGCGCAGGCTTGTAACCGTGGCTGGTGGCCACACAAACGCCCGGAGGGCACTGTAATGCTGAAACTTGAGCTTGACACAATCGAAGGACTGGAAGATGGCGTTAAGGGGCTGTACGAAGAAAAGGACGGGAAGTTCCGGTTAAAAGTTGACGGCCTGCCTGATGTATCCGGCCTGAAAAAGAAGCTTGACGAACTGATGGACGAATCTAAGGCCGCGAAGCGCAAGGCCAAGGAAATCGAAGAAGCTGCCGAGCGCGAACGTGCTGAAGCATTGGCAAAGTCGGGAGATGTCGAGTCGCTTCGCAAGAGCTACGACGAGAAGTTCGGCAAGACGAAAACCGAGTACGAGACGCAAATCCAGAACTACCAGCAGCAGCTACAGAAGCTGACTGTAGGCCAGACCGCTACCACACTGGCGGCAGAGCTTGCAATCCCTGGCTCCGCTCCGGTACTATTGCCACATATTCAGGCGCGTCTGTCTATGGAAATCAGAGACGGGCAGCCTGTAACGGTTGTGATGAGCGCAGACGGCAAGCCGTCGGCCATGACAATTGAAGAACTAAAGACCGAGCTTTCAGCAAATCCGGCGTTCGCGCCGATCATCGCAGCAAGCAAGGCAGCCGGGGGTGGGGCCTCTGGTGGTGGTAATGGCGGCGGGGCCGCAAAGAAAGCAGTAACCCGTGCGCAATTCGACAGCATGAATGCGGTGCAACGCACTGAGCATTTCAAGGCTGGCGGCACCATCACCAATTGAGGTAACAAACCATGAGCAACACCCTGACTAACCTTGTCCCCGATCTGTATGCCGCGCTCGACGTGGTGTCCCGCGAACTGACCGGCCTTATTCCTGCCTCGACTGTTGACGCTTCCGTCAACCGTGCAGCCGTTGGCCAAGCTGTCCGCATTCCTGTTGCGCCGACCAGCAACACCATGGTCGATACGACTCCGGCAATGGCTGTTCCTGCCGCTGCTGACCAGACCATCGGCAATGTAGCCATCACCATCAGCAAGTCGAAGGCCGTTCCTTTCTCCTGGGAAGGCAACGAGCAGGTCGGCCTGAATAGCGGCCCCGGCTACATGGGCATCCGCGCTAACCAGATTGCGCAGGCCATGCGCACGCTGGTTAACGACATCGAGCTTGACCTTGCTGGCCTGCACGCCACGTTCAGCCGCGCTATCGGCACCCCGACAACAACCCCGTTCGCTTCCGACATGTCTGGCGCTGCTAACGCTCGCAAGATCCTGGTGGACAACGGCGCTCCGGGTTCCGACCTGCAAC
>Ga0208426_1000145_pt1 | contig 11930 bp, 5 predicted proteins | sample DEB19_08_DNA_6_FD_184524 | JGI IMG/M metagenome (GOLD analysis project Ga0208426, IMG submission 184524) | Aqueous microbial communities from the Delaware River and Bay under freshwater to marine salinity gradient to study organic matter... | ecosystem: Environmental > Aquatic > Marine > Coastal ...
AAAATAATTGGATGAGCTATACCTCGGATGAAAATACCCTGAAGTCAGAAAAAAAAGCAGCCGATAAAAAGGAGGAAAAGAAAAAGAAAAAATGTTGCGCCTTGAACAGCGGGAAAAAGGCTAAAAAAGGCAAGGAAAAACCAAGCTATACATCTGATGGAAAGGTTCTCACACTTCTGCAACCAATCGTTAAAAAAGAATATACCTTTAAGGACGTAACGGATTACGTTCTATCGGAAAATGGAAAGCAACTTGCCTTTGTGGAGCATAAAAAAGAAAAGAGTGATTCTTTTCAGTTGCAACTTGTTTCGACGGAGGATGGAAAATGCACTCCAATTCTAGCAAAACAACAAGCAATTAAATCATTGGTTTTCGATAAATCGGGACAGAACTTAGCCTTTCTTGCCAGTCAAGATACATCCAAAGTAAAAGTATTTGGGCTGAATGTATTTGCACTTAATTCCAGCAAAAACACATTAATCGATACAACGCATGCAGGTATTCCAAAAGAAGATGCCGTTTCAGAAAATAAGGAACCACGCTTCACAGAAGATGGCAGATTTCTCTATTTCGGCGTTACAGAGCGTCCAAAGAACGAAGAAAAAGACACCTTGTTGGATTCCGAAAAAGTGCGTTTGGATATCTGGCATTACCAGGATACACGATTGCAGCCGCAGCAGTTGGTGGAACTCAAGCGCGATTTGAAAAAAACCGATTTCTATGTGTTGCACCTTGCAGATGGGAAAGTCGTAAAATTGGCGGATGACACATTGAATGTTCGCGCAGTGGAAAAACAAATCGGAAACTATTTATTTGCATCTTCCAACGAAAAATATAAAATTGAAAGCCAATGGGAGGTGCTAAATCCCGAAGACCATTATCGGATTTCGCTTCTGGATGGAACAGTTGAATTACTCAAAAAACGGGTTGCTTTTGATGGAACTCTTTCTCCAAATGGCGCGTTTTACAGTTACTTCGACGCACAAAAATGCAATTATTTTTTGTTGGATCTCAACACAAAAAAGGAAACGTGCATTACGTGTTCTTCCACTAAAATCAATTGGCAGGAAGATGTTAATGGAATGCCAATGGCGGCGGGACCATTTGGCGTAATCGGCTATTCCAAAGGAGAAAAGGAATTGTTTATCCAATCGGAATTCGACATCTGGAAATACGATATTGTGCAAAATAAATTGTCGTGCAGCACGAATCAAGAAGGGGAACAACGCAAGATTCGCTTGCGTCCGGCAAAGTGGGAAACCGATAGCGTTTATGTTGACTTCACTAATGTCTACATCGAAGGATTTAACGAAAAAACCAAAGGTTCACATATCTTCTACATAATGGATCATGGAGACCATACCGATTTGGTTGAAAAGTACTACACAGATCATAAAATCACCTTTATCAAACGTTCTAAAAACAAAGAAACAATTGCATTTAGAAAAATGTCGTTGCAAGAGTATCCGGAAATCCGTATTACCCAAAATGACTTTCAAACGGAGAAAATCCTCAGCAATACGAATCCTCAGCAGTCCGAATACAATTGGGCGCAGGTAGAATTAGTGCAATGGAAAAGCTACGATGGCATTCCGCTAGAAGGTTTGCTGTATAAGCCAGAAAATTATGATGCGACTAAAAAATACCCGTTGTTGGTTTATTTTTACGAATTGTATTCCGATGATTTACACAACCATTATGCGCCAAAACCAACAGCATCTGTGATTTACGCCACAGAGTATGCGTCTGCTGGTTACATGGTGTTTATTCCAGACATTCGCTACAAAGCTGGTTATCCAGCGAAATCAGCTTACAATTGCATCATGAGTGGAACGGATCACGTTCTAAAACTATTTCCTGCAATTGATTCCACAAAAATGGGATTACAAGGACAAAGCTGGGGCGGTTACCAAACTGCGCAGCTCATTACCATGACAAAACGCTACGCTGCAGCGATGGCTGGCGCGCCCGTTTCCAATATGTTTTCTGCGTATGGCGGAATCCGTTGGGGAAGCGGTATGAACCGTCAATTTCAATACGAGCGCACACAAAGTAGAATTGGAAAAACAATTTGGGAAGCACCAGAATTGTATGTGGAGAATTCCCCTTTGTTTCACGTCCCAAACATCACAACGCCGCTATTGATTATGCACAACGACAAAGATGGCTCCGTTCCATGGTACCAGGGAATTGAACTATTTACGGCGATGAAGCGTTTGGGAAAACCGTGCTGGTTACTCAACTACAATGGCGACGACCACAATTTGATGCAAAATGCCAACCGAATGGATTTGAGCATACGCATGCGCCAGTATTTCGGTTATTACTTGCAGGGAAAACCAGCGCCAAAATGGTTGTTGGAAGGAATTCCAGCAGTGGATAAAGGAAAAGAAATGGGGTATTGATTTTAAAATATTTATTTAGTACAAATGAAAAATTTACTGTTTGCCTCCGCAATTCTTGTGTTCATTCTCATTACAGTTTTGAGTTTACTGCCACCAAAAAGCGAATTACAGATTCCAACAAATGATAAAGTTGGCCACTTTTTGGCGTATGCCGTCTTTTCTCTCAATATCTGTCTTTTATTTTCGCAGGTAAGCAAAAAAATGGTATTGCTGCTACTTGCAGTAATTTGCTATGGTGTTTTACTTGAATTTCTGCAAGGTTTTGTTGGCAGATCCACTTCGTTTTACGATTTTTTGGCCAATACCACCGGCGTAAGTATCGGATTTAGTCTTTACCTTCTGATTAGGAAATGGTTTCAAAACGTTTTGTTAAAATTGCAGTAATACAATTAGTTTAGAATGAACTAATAATCGTTTTTTATAGCAATACGTTTAGCGTAAAATCAATGGGAAAGTTCAAGCTCCCCCATTGATTAAATGCCACATTATATGCAAGTTGCTTCTACCAAGCGAATGTTGAGTACCAATTGGTTGAAATTTCGTAACGTCAGAGCTATTGAAAGATGATCAAAATTGTTTTGTTCCCACGAGATTACCTCTTGATCTTTTTCGCCATATCTAAAGACATCGTTTAGGTCTAAAAGTACGCTAGGATTTTTACTGAATTGCTTTTCTACGAATGAATTAAATTCAACTAAATCCTTTTTTATGGCCATCAAATCAAGTTTTGCCTTTCCATCTTGATCAAAAAGAAAAGCAGTCGCAAAATTTAAACTGGTGCCATAATTTCGTATGATTTGAGATTCTGATAATCCTTGTTCCCCTTCCCCATGGGAGGAAAATTGAATTAGTCCGGCTTTTAACTGATCAATTTTAGAGCAAATGGAATTAGCTTTTACTTGAAGTTCTGTCAGTCTGGGCGAAATCGAGTCCGTTGCATAAGCGATTTGGTTTTGTTCAGAAACAAAAACTGCAGCCACACGCAAGCGATCATCTGAAGTATATGTGGATTCATCTGTCCAGCGACTTGCTTTCAAATTTGTCAAAGTGAAAAGCAAACCACCAGCCGTCAAAATTAATATAGAAGAGATAATTGTGTTGGTCTTTGTCTCACTCGAACGAATTCCCGTAAAAAAATAAACCGGTAAAAACACAAAAAACAGGACCACTAAGGAAGCCATCCACATGGCGTTTGCAAATGGCCAATGCATAACTTTAAACAGCGTTGCCAAACAGATCAAAACGCCAAAAATGGTAGCAATACCAATTATAATTTTGTTTTTATTTTCCTTTTGTTCCCTTGCACGTGTTATGGACAGCAGGGGTAGAAATAAAAAACAAAAGGAAATAATGGCAACCACAAATAGAAATCCTGCACCGGGAAGAAACAGGAGCTTTAAAAAAGCACCGATAAGTAAAGTAATTGCAGAGAAGACTCCACTAATTAAAAGAATTTTTTTCATAGCATAATAATTTTTAAACGTTAATAATAGTGTTGTTTCTTCTTGAATTTCCCTCAGATTTCGTTTAAAAAAACGGGGTAAAATACTCCGGTAGAATTCTTCAAAGTTGGATTCATCTAACATTTCAGTTTCGATAACACAACAAATATGATCCAAAAGGTCTTGTTGTAAGGCTTCTGTTACAATTCCATTACGTCTAATGTCTTCAAGAATGAACCGTATTTGTTCGTCTTTTAAAACAAACATGTTAAACTAATTTCGGTTTTAAATCCAGCAGATCCATCATCGTTCCGATAAATTCTGAAAACTCGTCCACCTTGTCTTTAGCAACTTTTTTTCCCGTTTGTGTAATTGAATAATACTTTCGAATGCGGTTTCCAACATTTACCACTTCTGTAGATAATATTCCTTGTGCTTCGAGCGCGTGCAATGTTGGGTACAATGCGCCTTCTGTTAATTGAATTTTTCCACCTGTCAATTCTTTTACCATTTGGGTAATTTCATAACCATACATTTTGTCATTGACTGACAATAACTTTAAAATGATCGTTTTTAAAGTTCCTTTAATTAATTCTGATGAATACATACAGCAAATATATACTATTTTTTTTATATACATAAGAAACCTATGTATTATTTTAAAAAGTTTAGGTGAGGTACTATTTTAGTAAGAATCTAAGTCTTAACGGAACAAAATATCTAATTCTAACTAATGCAATACGCAAGAGCCGATTCAAACCCTCTAAAATCAATCTAAAACCTTCGTCGCTGTTGATTGGTAATAATTGTACTGCTCTTTTTCTTTCCAGACTAGATTTTATTTACCGTTGGGGTGTCGGCTCTTGCTAATTAAAACAGAATTCGCAGCGATTTTTCTAAAAATCAACGTAATTTCGTCCAAGTAAGATTGAAACATGGAAAAATTACACAACTTTATAAATGGGGAATATTGCGCACCAATTGGTGGCGAATATTTGGATAATTTTGAACCCGCAACTGGAAAAGTATACAGCCTAATTCCTAATTCAGACGCACGAGATGTAGAATTAGCAGTTATAGCAGCGGATAAAGCATTTCCGATTTGGTCAAAAATGAGCGTAGAGGAACGCAGTGTAATCTTGGTTCGTTTATCGGAAGGAATTGAAAAAAGAATGGCAGAATTTGTGGCAGCCGAATCCCGCGACAATGGAAAGCCGTTGACTTTGGCTGCCCACGTTGATATTCCTAGAGCGGTTTCTAATTTTCATTTTTTTGCGACCGCAATTCTGCATTTTGCTTCTGAAAGTCATTATATGGAAGGCGTTGGAGTTAATTATACGATTCGCAAACCGTTGGGAATAGTTGGCTGTATTTCTCCATGGAATTTACCTTTGTATTTATTCTCTTGGAAAATTGCACCTGCGCTTGCCGCAGGAAATTGTGTTATAGCAAAACCATCCGAAATCACGCCGTATACTGCCTATTTACTTGGGCAAGTTGCAAAAGATGCAGGAATGCCAGATGGCGTTTTGAATATCCTTCATGGACTTGGCGGAAGCGTTGGAGATGCAATTGTCAAGCACCCGAAAATAAAAGCAATTTCTTTCACTGGTGGAACCCAAACCGGAGAATATATTGCACGAACGGCTGCGCCAATGTTTAAAAAATTATCGCTGGAATTAGGCGGGAAAAATCCAAATATTATCTTCTCGGATTGCGATTTTGACGATATGTTGAGCACAACGCTGCGTTCTTCCTTTTCCAACCAAGGACAAATATGTTTATGTGGTTCGCGGATTTTTATTGAGCGACCAATTTACGAGAAATTCAAAGAAGCATTTGTTGCTAAAGTTTCCAAAACCGTAGTTTCCAATCCAACAGATCCCAAGGCAGTTTTAGGAGCGGTGGTTTCTCTCCCACACCTTGAAAAGGTGCTTTCGTATGTGGAGCTTGCGAAACAAGAAGGCGGAACAATTTTAACCGGTGGAGAACGCGTAATTTTAGAAGGAGAGTTTAAAGATGGTTATTATTTGCGTCCAACGGTAATTGAAGGACTCGCGTACGATTGTCGCACCAACCAAGAAGAAATTTTCGGACCGGTTGTAACACTCACTCCTTTTGACACAGAAGAAGAAGTATTGATGATGGCAAATTCAACGCAATATGGATTAGCAGCAACGTTATGGACAAGTGATCTCAAGCGTGCGCACCGCATGGCGGACAAAATTCAATCCGGCATTGTATGGATCAATTCTTGGCTTGTGCGCGATTTAAGAACACCATTTGGAGGTGTAAAAAGCTCAGGTGTTGGTCGCGAAGGCGGTTGGGAAGCATTGCGCTTTTTCACGGAGCCGAAAAATGTATTTATCAGCTATTAAATAGCGATTTTAACGCTGTTGGCATCCATCGAAATGAAGGCCAACAGCGGAAATCAACTTTATTATTTCACAACCAATTGCTTTGTTGTGCTATTGTTTTCAGTGAATACCTTAAGGAAGTAAACTCCGGAAGACAGATCACTTAGATCCATTTTAATTTGTTTCGCTGCTACTTGAACACCAGAAATAACCTGTCCTGTAATATTCACTAATTCAATTTTTTCGATAAGCAAATCGTTTGCAGAAATTGTAACAAACTCCCCTGCTGGATTAGGATAAACAGAAATGGCATCTGCACTGCTGTTTTCATCTAGTCCAAGATTTAAGCAAAAATTAGTTGTATTACTCGTTCCAAAATCAGCTTGTGCTTCCGTTAATTCGGCAATCACTGCCTCCGTAAATAGAATCTGGTAGCTTCCTGGTCCATTTGTGCAACTAGAACCATTCATTCCATCGCCATATGAATCCATAATTTTAAAGTTGTAACACCCAAAATCCAAACAAAAGTTTTGTGTTACAAGCGTAGGAGTTTGACTATTTGCATAGCCGTTTCCACTGTATAATACTACATTTGATGCATTAGATAATTCCCAGGTAGTTTCCGTTCCCCAGCAATCTAAATTCAAATTTAAAGTAACATTGTTCCCATTTACGACTGTTGTAAAAGTGGAAGAAGTTGTGTTATTCAATAAATTCTCATCCGTTGCACCATTTGGATTTACCACTATTGCGTTAAATGTATTTGTTCCACTCGTTAAATTGGAAGTTGGAAGGGTTACCAGTGCCGTTTGCCATTGGCTTAATGCACCGCTCCATGCAAAATTTTGGTTTGTTAGACCATTAAAACCGTAGTTTATCGTTGCGGATGTTAGTATACTTGTTCCCGAATTGGTAATTGTAATTTGAGGTGAAACTTGCGCAGAACATATTGTTCCACTTACACCAATTGGATTTGTTATTCCAGCATCCAGCGCAAGCGGTGGCGCACCAAATGGATCGTAACCATCAATAAAACTTGCACCAGAAGAATTTGGATCCAACCAGATTTGTAATTGATTTGTACTATTTGAACCAGACGGATTCCAGGAATAAGAAACTTTTCCATATTCATCCGATAGAACAGAAGCACCGCAGGCGGAAGCGCCGCCATGTAATTGACCAATAATTCTGTGGTTTTGATCAAAAAGTGGTGAACCAGAAGAACCGCCTTCCGTCACACCTAAATCCCAGCCGGAAACTCCCCAGTGACTATTTGCTGGACAAGTTCCAAATGTTGTTGAAATTAACGGTTGATTTTCAAAAGATATCTTTTTAATATCTCCGGAAGGATGATGGATTCCAACCGCAGATGTTGGCGCAATTCCAGTATTATCCCAACCAGAAAAATAAGGAACATAGGCTGAAGGAACAGTTGCACCAACTAAACCACCAGTAATTTCTACTAGACAAAAATCGGAAGCTGTAGCTCTTGCTCTTAATACAGCTCCGGAAAGCGATTGGAATGTGGGATTTGTACCATTGGTGCAACCTACAGATTGCCAATTGAAACGAAAAATCCATGTGGCTGGATTACTGTAACAATGATCCGCAGTTAAAACGTATGGTTTTCCATCGTTTAATGCATTATTAATCAACGCACCAGAGCAAAAACCGCTACTTCCTGAAACTAGCATTACAACACTATTTCGTTGATTTACCCATGCCGCACCTTCTGGACAATTTGCATTTACATTGCATGTACCAGAACTTCCAAATGCCTTTTCGACAAATTCTGCAGCAGTTCGATAGCCATGCGTAACTTTTGTAATTGTTAAATTAACAGGAATTTGAGCGTTTTGAGCAGGAATATAGTATTCCACAATTGCTGAATTACCAGGAATTAATTCTGTCCCAAGCTCTCCTTCATAAAGATGATAAGCAGTGAATTTACCTAAAATAAAATCCTTTTTCGGATTGTAGACATACAACTCATTTCCCTCTGGAATTGCAACATTAGCGAAAGTAAGATTGACAGTTAATGCATTTTCACACGTGACACGAACGCGCCATATTTTTGCGCCATTCGGAAGCGTAATCCAACTTCCGGAGTTTTGCATTGTAAGATTTGTTTCGTTATTGAACCCAAAACGCCACGGACCAGTTCCTGCAGCATCGGTCACTAGATCTTCAGCTTGCAATACAGAAACAACTGGCGATGCGAAGGTATATTCTTGCAAATCAGCAGAATTTAATGTTAGATCCATACTTTTTGGATTTCCCCCATCTCCCTGTTGGGAAAAGGAAAAGTTGCAAAGTAAAAGAAAGACAGAGAATGTAATTTGTTTTTTCATGGTTTACTAATTGGATCAATTTTACTAGTCAAGAGACGAAAAATAATCATTTTTAGTTGGTTAAATTTATTTTTATTTATTTTTTATGGATGTTTCGGCGGAATTTCTAAGAATTTCTAAGAATTTATATTAGTGTCCAAATTGTATTATTTACAAAGGAACAATAAGTTAGGTAAGATTCCATGCGATTTTCCAGTTTTCTAGTTTCAGAATTCAGCCTTAGAATTATAGAAGATTTTTTTGCAGTATATTTGTCTGGGTAATTTGCTTATTGAAAATATCAGTAATCAGATCCCGCAAAGTAAAATTTGAATATACAGTAGAATGATCATTGGTATTTGTGGAGGGAGCGGTTCTGGTAAAACAACATTATTGAAACGTATCTCAAATGAATTGAAGCATTTAAATCCCTCGATTTTTTCGATGGATAATTATTACTTACCTATTGAAAAGCAACAGTTGGATCAAAATGGGGAATATAATTTTGATTTACCAACAGCATTGGATAGAAATCGATTGTTTTCGGATTTAGAGAAATTGAAAAAGGGCGAAACAATAGAGGTAAAAGAATACCATTTTAATGCGCCACCCGATAAAAATACGCTAATTACAATTCATCCTTCGGATATTATTATTGTGGAGGGACTCTTTTTATTTTACTACGAAGAAGTAAGAAAACTAATTGACTATTCCATTTTTATGGAGGTAGATCATGCAACACAACTGGACAGAAGATTGTACCGAGATTTGGAAACTCGGGGATACGATCGGGAAGAAATAATTTACCAGTGGGAAAACCATGTTTTACCATGTTACGAAAAATATTTATTACCATTTGAAGGCCAGGCAGACTTTCGTTTTCACAATGATTCTAGAGCAGACGACGAATTTGAGCGCTTGATGTATGAATTAAACAAGCTGATTGCATTAAAAAAATAGCATAAAATGCTGAAAAAAAACCTGTTGAAATATCGCTTTTTAATAATGGCTTTACTTTCTACTGGTATTTTTGTTCTCTTATATTTGTCAGTTTTCTCCTCGAATTACGAGCACCATATCTCTGCTTTTCAGGATAAATTCACCAAACAAGAAATAAAATTAAACCGATTTCTTGGCTACAAGCGAAAAGAGTTAAAAGAAAATGGCAAACTTGGCGATTGGAAAGATCTGAAAGAGCACTCCGAATTTAATTTACATATCTACAGAAACGATTCCCTTCTATTTTGGAATACGAATCAACTGCCAATTATTCGTTTTGCGGATATTCATTTCCCCTCTTCCGGAATTATCCATTTACAAAATGGGTGGTATTATGCAGAAATGTTTGCGGAAAATGATTATGTTGTTTGTGCCTCTTTTTTGATTAAGCACGACTATTCTTATGAAAATAAAGATTTAATCAACGAGTTTGTTTACCCTTTTCAACTGCCATTTGATGCGTCAATCTCGCTGGAGCAGTACCCGAAACATGCTGTTTATTCGAAAAACAAAACCTTTTTATTTTCACTTATTCCAAATTCTTATCAAACTTTCAGCGAAGGCGAATCGCAACTATTACTGCTGCTTTTAATTACAAGTATTGGAAGTTGGTTATATCTCCTACTCGCATTCAGTAAAACGATTGAAAGAAAATACCGCTGGCTGCTGCTTATTGCTCTGTTACTTATTAGGTTTTTCTCGCTTAACTATGTTTGGTTTGGATTTATGCATGACACACATGCATTTCAGGCCAGTTTATATGGAACCAACGAATGGTTTCCTAATTTTTTTGAATACCTCACCAATTGTTTGCTTATTGTTTTTGCTGCATTTTTTTTAAAATTTGAACTAAAAAACACCAAATCAGACAAAAAAAATAAGTTTCTCGCCTATTTCCTGTTTTTGGGTACAATTCCATTTTGGGCATTTTTGCTCTATTTGAACAAAGGATTAATTGAAAATTCCTCCATTCCACTAATAATAGATCGGCTTTTTTCCCTCAATCTTTATTCCGTTTTGGCACTAATCAGTATCGGGTTTCTGTTTTATGCGTATTTTATTTTAACTCGAGAAGTTGTTTTATTGCATAAAAGATTGCAAAATAGTGGGTCGCAACTGGCAATGACTTCCTTTTTTGCGGGAATTGGATTCTTTTTGTACGAAATCAATTTCGGACACCAATTATTGTTTGCGTCAATTTTCCCACTTCTATTTCTAGGCGTTTTAGTGTACACAATCTACCGAGACAAACGCTCGTTTCAACTCGGTTTCGGAATGATTTTTCTAGTTCTTTTCTCCCTTGTTTCAGCATTGAATCTAGCAGAATTCAACAAAAGAAAAGAAAAAAGTGAACGAGAATTATACGCCAATCAACTTGCAACAGAACAAGATATTGTAACAGAAGTGGAATACGCCTCCCTTACTGAAAAAGTGAACAAGGATAACTTTCTTTTGAATTTCATTAAAACGCAGAATAATATTGGAAAATCTGATTTTGAAGCAGGATTGGAAAGAAGAATCTTCCATGGTTTCTGGGAACGGTACGAAATGAACTTCAACCTCTTCGACACCAATGGTGTCTCTTTAATTACGGGTGTTGAAAATCAAAAAAATGTCTTTGATGAGTTAAATGAAATCGTGAAAAAACATGGTCAAATTTCCGAGATAGACACGAACATTTTCTTTATCAGTGATTATACCGGTCAATACAGCTATATCATTCGCCAACCTATTTATAGCGATAGCGCAGCTGCAATTTTATTCTGTACGTTAAAATCAAAAAAAATACCAGAAGAAATTGGATTTCCTCGCTTATTAATCTCCTCCAAGGCACAAGTTTTTGAATCTTTGGAGAATTATTCTATTGCCAAATACCACGAAAACAGACTAGTTACAAAATATGGCGGTTTCAATTACCCATCAACAGTTCTTCCAATGAAAACGTGGTCGAATGAAGGAAACGGCTATTACAACCACGATGGATACAACCATTACATTCTAGAAAAGTCGAAAAATGATGCAGTTGTACTTTCCAGTAAAAACTACACTTGGATTGAGTTGCTTACTTCGTTTTCCTACTTATTCAGCTTTTATGGTGTTTTATTGTTACCGCTCTTATTTCAATTCAATACGTCTTCGATTTTTAAACGAACACTCACATTGGCGGTTAAAATTCAGTTGCTGCTAATCGGTTTGGTTTTTGTTTCTCTTCTAGCCTTTGGCTGGGGAAGCGGAGTTTTTGTGCGCAATCAATACAACGAATACACCAATTTTGTAATTCGAGAAAAGCTTGCTTCTGTAGATATCGAACTACATGGGAAACTTGGTGCTTCAGATAGCCTTTCGATTCATGAAAACGGGAATTATGTAGCATTTTTATTGCAGAAATTCTCTAAA
>Ga0208426_1000146_pt1 | contig 11807 bp, 10 predicted proteins | sample DEB19_08_DNA_6_FD_184524 | JGI IMG/M metagenome (GOLD analysis project Ga0208426, IMG submission 184524) | Aqueous microbial communities from the Delaware River and Bay under freshwater to marine salinity gradient to study organic matter... | ecosystem: Environmental > Aquatic > Marine > Coastal...
AAATCACCGTGCAATGGTTCTGCGTTGTAACCTTCTTTTGCTAATTTCTCCGCTACACTTCCAGTTTCCTGGCGTGTACGACAAAAAATCAAACCATAGATTTCCGGGTTAAAATCGATCAGTCTTTTAACTGCAGCATAACGGTCTTTTTCTTTCACAACATAGTAGATGTGATCGATGTTTTCGTTACTTTGATTTTTGTGTCCAATGGCAACTTCCAAAGGATCTTTCATGTAGGTTTTAGCTATTCGCGCAACTTCCGCAGGCATTGTAGCTGAAAACAACCATACATTTTTCTTTTCGGGCGTTGTATCTAATATCGCATCGATATCTTCTTTGAATCCCATGTTTAGCATTTCATCCGCTTCGTCCAATACGACATATTCAACATCTGCCAAAGAAATGGCTCTTCTGTTGATTAAATCCATTAGACGTCCTGGTGTTGCTACAATTACAGATGCTCCTCTTTTAATGTCGGTCATCTGTTTGCGGATATCTGTACCTCCATAAACGGCTACTATATTCACCTTTAAATTTGTGGAGTACGATTCCAAATCTTTTGCAATTTGCAAGCAGAGTTCACGCGTCGGGCAAATAACCAAGCCTTGCGGCGTCTTTGCGTGATTTTCAATGTTGTTCACTAATGGAAGACCAAACGCTGCGGTCTTACCTGTTCCTGTTTGAGCTAAACCAACAAAATCGCTGTCCTTTCCTAATAGGTGTGGAATTGCTTTTTCTTGGATGGGAGTCGGTGCTTCAAACCCCAGTTCTTTTAACGACTTCAGCACCTCACTCTTTAGCCCGAGTTCCTCAAATGTCATTCTATATTTTTAAAATTGAGTGCAAAGGTAGTTATAAAAAGAGGGAAATCATAATTTATTTTATTGTGCGAAAGAACGACGGCAACAATTGATTCAATTTCTTGCCTTAGTTTCGTTGTTTATTTCGGGAATGATTTGAGAAGATTGCGCTTCTGTTTTGTTACTTTCCTCCGTTGGTAATTGATCTAAAGCATTTGGAACTTTAGTATTTTTTGGTCGCTCAAACTTGACCGCATTATCTAAATCGTCCACATACTGATCCAAAGGCTGTTGTATTTCCTGCGCAGTATCGCGCACCAAAGCTTCTAAATTCAGGCCATCTAAATTCAAATCTTTCTTTATATCCAGTCCGGATTTTTTAATTTCAGTTTGCAATTCATTGGAAGCGTCTTTTATTTGTCGCATTGTTTTACCCAAAGTGCGTGCAATTCCAGGAATACTTTTTGAACCAAAAAAAATAAGAATAAATGCTAAAATCAGCAAGATTTCTGAACCGGAAATGTCATTTAAAAATAAGAGCATGCTTAAAAAATATACTACAAAGTTACACTAAAAAAAAGTGGCGGGAAACACTTACACATTAAAATACCGCAAATGAAACTCAAAGAAAGTTTGCACCAAGAACTTATTTAATCGTTTGCATTTTTTCGATTGCACGCATTACCATTTTTCTGGGAGCAAAAGGAAGTAACCAATTGAGAGCAAAGCGCAGCGAATTATCTGTAATCACAATTAACTTGCCTTTTTCCATACCGGAATACCCTTTTTGTGCCGTAGAGATTGCAGTTGCGGCTTTTTTAAACAAACCACTTCCTTCCATTCCGGCTTGTTTCTCAAATTCTGTTCGAACAGGACCCGGGCACAAAGCTGTAACGGTAATTCCATTAGTAGAAACCTCTTGTGCAATTCCCTGCGAAAATGAAATTACGTAAGCCTTTGTTGCAAAATATACGGATTGCATCGGTCCTGGAATAAAGCCGGCGGTACTAGCGGTATTCAAGATTTTACCACTTTTTCGAGCAACCATTTCCGGCAAAATTAAATGTGTTAATTCTGTCAATGCAACGATATTCAGCTGAATCATGTCTACTTCCTTGTTTCTATCGCGCTCATAAAACTTTCCGTAACCGCCCAAACCAGCGTTATTGATCAGGTAATCTATCTCGATATTTTGTTCTTTAATTGCATCAAATATTTTCTTTGCAGCGCCAATTTGCATTAAATCGGATGGAAGAACAAGCACTTCAATCCCATACTTTTCAGTAAGTTCTATTTTCAATGCTTCCAACTCTTCTGTCCGTCTTGCAACTAAAACAAGATCTCTGTTTTTTGAAGCGTGAATTAGTGCCAATTCTTTGCCAATTCCACCCGATGCTCCAGTTATAAGCGCTACATTTTTCATCTTTCGTTTGTTAAATCTTTTAAATAATTACTTTTTAATTGCGTCCCAAACAATCTCAAAAAGTTTGTTTTTATATTCGGTGTCTTGCTGCAGTTCTTCATTCTGACGCAAAAACTTAACCGTTGTATCCACCAAACCGGAAACAACCTGCACGAGTATCAAAGGGGAAACAAATTTAAATTCACCTTGTTCGATTCCACGTTCTGCAAGTTCCATTGTCATGTGAACATATTTATGGGATTTTTCGATTTCCAGCGAATAAAACGGTGAATTTTCAAATTGCAGCATGAAATCAAAATCTTCGGGGTTTTCTAAATTCCATTCGACAGCAGCCAACCAAAGGGTGTAAAAACTTTCCTTCAGGGTAGCGTCCTTGTATATTTGTCCGAGAGAATAGTGAAAAATTCTATCTTTCACATCAAAATACATTGCTTCGATTAATTTATCCTTGGTTGAAAAATAATGAAATAATATCCCGTTACTTACGCCTGCCTCTTTTGCGATTCTTGCCGTTGCTGTTCCATAAAATCCGTGTTTGGAAAACAATCTTTTTGCCGTAAGCATTAATTTTGTGCGTTTATCCATGCCATTAATTTGAACAAATATACTCTTTATACACAAATTGACTGTTTAGTCGGTTTTTTATTTTTTGTTGCTATCAACCGTTACTAATTAATTTTGAAGCAAATCTTTAAGCAGCTTAATACCCCGCTTTTTCTTTCGGGTAAGCATTCAATATTGCCGAACATTTAGCAAGTTGAGTCCCATTTTGATTTAAGATCTTAGCGGCCATAAAAATCAAGCGATTTCCTTTTTTTACCACTTCCGAAATACAGGTCAATTGATCATTTTCGAGCGCTGGCGCCAAGAATGTGATATTCATTTCGACTGTGGAAACTACTTTTCCATCCATGCAAACCGTCGACAAAGCCGCAACGCCAACCGTTGCATCCAAGAGCGATGCAATTATCCCACCATGCGCTGCAGTTGGTGTTGCCAGGTGTTTCTTTTCAACCGTTAAGGAATATTCAACTATTCCAAAATCGCGAATTTTAAAATTCATTCCGAGTAATTTTCCAAATTCATTGGATTCCCCGTATGCTAGAATAAGCGGATGTTGCATCAAATCATGCATGAGAAGTTGGTTTTACGTGAATATCCATTTGTGGGAAAGGAAAATGCAAGCCATTTTCTTCAAATTCTTTGTAAACACGTTCGTTCATATCAAAGAAAACAGGATGAAAATCGTCTGTTTGCACCCAAGCGCGGACTGTTATCGTTACAGCAGAATCTGCCAATAAAGAAATACCGATAAAATTTTCAGGATCTGGTAAAATGCGTTTGTCTTCTGCCATAAATTGCTGCACAAGCTGTTTCGCACGTATAAAATCATCGCCATACGAAATTCCGAATGTCCAGTCTACTCTCCGTTTATCTGCTTTCGTGAAATTGGTGATATTTCCATTGGCAACAGGTCCATTTGGTAAAATAATCACCTTATTGTCTGTCGTATGCAAATACGTATTGAAAATTTGAATTTCTTTCACAATTCCATGTTCGCCTTGCGTCAAAACCAAATCACCAACTTTGAACGGTTTCAAAACGAGAATCATCACGCCTCCTGCAAAATTAGAAAGTGTTCCGGAAAACGCCATACCAATTGCTAGTCCTGCGGCTCCAAGAAGTGCAACGAAGGAAGTCATTTCCACTCCTAATTGTGTGATTGCCGTAACGACAACTAGAACTTTCAGAACCATTGAAATAAAACTGGTTGCGAACGTCACTAACCCTTCGTCTGTTTTACTTTTGCGCAGTATTTTTTTTAAGCCTTTGGAAAGTATTTTAGCAATCCAAAAACCGAAAACCAGTATTAAAGCCGATACAATTATATTTGTTCCGATTCGCACTAAGAACTGATTGACTTCCGTATAATTGATCCCAAAAATTTCTTCGATCCACGTCATTTTTTACTTTTTAAAGACAAAACTAACGCATATACCTAAATACACGTGCGATTTTTAGTAATTTACTTCTGTAAAAGTTCTGAAAAGTTTAAAAAGCGTTTAATTTTACACCATGTTTTTTATTTTTTCTAAGGCACTGTTATTTTTGATTTCGCCATTCACATGGTCTCTAATTTCTTTGGTTGTTTATTTCTTCCATAAAAAAGAAAATGTCCGAAAACGCGCAAAAAGGACTGCTATTGTGGTATTTATATTCTTTTCGAATACCGCTATTTTCTCTGAATTCTGTCGTTTATGGGAAATCCCAGGAACAAAAATCGCTGCTGTTTCCAACTACGATGCAGGAATCGTTTTAACTGGAATGGCTGAATACAATAACGATTTGGATGTCTTGAGTATTCGAAGAGGAGGAGATAGAATTTGGCAAGCGCTCACACTTTTCCACAAGGGAAAAATCAAAAAAATAATTATTACCGGCGATAGCGGATACGTGACGGAAAGAGGTTTGCACGAAGCCAAACAGCTCAAGGAAGTTTTGGTTAGTTGGGGAATTCCTAAAAGCGCAATTATAACAGAAGAACTTTCCAGAAATACCCATGAAAATGCAGTGGAAACAAAAAAGATGCTCGATCGCTCCTATCCTCACCTGAAAGATTTTTTATTGATCACATCAGGAACACACATGCGACGCGCCAAAGGATGTTTTGAAAAGGTAAATTTAAAATGCGAAACATTTTCTACGGATTTATATACAGGACCGAAACAAGCCTATTATTGGGATCAATACCTCGTTCCTAATTTAAGTACTTTCGAAAATTGGAACACCTTATTCAAGGAATGGATTGGTTATTTAACGTATGTTTTGGTCGGTTACATTTGAAACAAGAACTCCCAATTTCCAATGGCCATCTTTCATTTTTAGAAGGTTTTTACACTGCGGGAGAAGCGGAAGAACTTTATACGCAATTATTGGAATCTTTGGAATGGAAACAAGGAACGATTCATTTGTTTGGAAAAACGCATTCTACCCCGCGATTGGAAGCATTTTACGCTGAAAAAAATTTGAACTATAGTTATTCTGGACAACAACTAGAAAACCATGACTTCACCCCGCTTCTGTTAAAAATTAAGGAAAAAATAGAAATCGAAACAGCATATTCTTTTAATTCCGTTTTAGTGAATTATTACCGGGATGGAAACGATAGCAATGGCTGGCATGCGGATAATGAAAAGGAATTAGGCGAAAATCCAATCATTGCGTCGCTTAGTTTTGGAACTTGCCGCCGATTTGACCTAAAACATATTTCCAAAGTAGAAAAACTATCTGTTGAATTAAAATCGGGAAGTTTACTGATTATGAGCGGAGAAACGCAGCATTTTTGGAAACACCAAATTGCTAAAAGCAAAAAAATCACCACTGGCAGGATAAATCTTACGTTCCGAACTATCCGATTAAAGATCTGACATCTAAAATTGGAAATACGTGCGTGCAAGAAACTAAATCGTATAGGAATAGCGCATATTTTCTCTAAATCAAGCGATTTGAAGCAGATATTCTGCGTACATTAGCTAAAAAACACCATGTTCCTATCTTTTTCCGCAGCAGTAAAATGCATTAAATCGAATGATGCTATATTCATACATTCTGCCGCCGCAGCTCCACAAAAGTTAATTAATGCAATGACGGAGCGTTACAAAGAACTTAAAAACGTAAGCATTTACTCCCTTCACACCGAAGGTTCTGCGCCTTACGCCGCAAAGGAAATGGAACATTCTTTTCTCTTAAAACCGTTTTTTATTGGCGAGAATATCCGCGAAAACATTCAAGCAAAACGCGGAAGTTATATTCCTATTTTTTTAAGCGAGGTACCTGCCTTATTTCGCGATGGTATTATTGCATTGGATGTCGCTTTAATTTCTGTTTCACCGCCAGACGAACATGGATTTTGTTCCCTTGGTTCGTCTGTGGATATTTCACTCGCAGCAGTACAAACCGCCAAAATTGTGATTGCGCAAATCAACCGGTATGTTCCAAGAACGCATGGTGATGGTTTTATTCACATTTCTAAAATTCATTTCGCAACTGAAGGACACGAGCCACTGCCCGTTTTAAAGGAACGTGCAATAACGAAGATTGAGCAAAAAATAGGAAAAAATATTGCGAAACTAATAGAAAATGGTGCGACGCTTCAAATGGGAATTGGCGCTATACCAAATGCCGTTTTAGCGTGTTTAACAAAGCATAAAAACCTAGGCATCCACTCGGAAATGTTTTCTGATGGTATTCTTCCACTGGTGAAAAGCGGTGTGATCAATGGCGCAAACAAAACGGAACACCAATATGAAATTGTCGGTTCTTTCGTGATTGGAACGCAGAAAATATTTGATTTTATTCATGAAAATCCAATGGTGAAAATGTTGGATTTTTCCTATGTTAACAACGTAGATGTTATACGAAAAAACCCAAAAGTCACCGCTATAAATAGTGCAATTGAAATTGATTTGACCGGACAAATTTGCGCGGATTCGATTGGCAGTAAAATGTATTCCGGAGTTGGCGGACAAGTAGATTTTATGCGAGGAGCTGCTTTATCCGAAGGTGGAAAACCAATTATTGCACTTTCCTCGACAACAAAAAATGGAGAATCAAAAATTGTTCCTTTCCTAAAAAAAGGCGCTGGTGTTGTAACGACAAGAGCACACGTTCATTGGGTTGTAACGGAATACGGCAGTGTGAACCTTCACGGAAAGACACTTTTTGAACGCGCAAAATTACTGGTAAGCATTGCACATCCAAGCCACCGTGATGCACTCCTGAAATCCATTTCCGATTTCTAAATATAAAAATAAGCTGCCGGGAATTCCAATCGCTGAAATACGATTATATTTGCAAATCGATGGAAAAACGCATACTTCTATTTTTACTTTTAACGCTTTCATTTTTAGGAATTTCCCAAAAATCCGTTGAAGCATATTCTACTTCTGAGAAAATTGTAATCGACGGAAAGTTCACCGAAAACGGGTGGAAATCTGCTCAAAAAATTGCAGAATTTGTCCAATATTCACCACAACCTGGAAATCCATCTGGCAAAAAAACAGAAGTACAGATAATGTATGATAATTCGGCGATTTATATTGCTGCAACTTGCCATGAAAACCCTCAATATGTATCTAAAGTTCTATCGCAACGAGACGATTTCAATGCCAATGTGGATTATTTCCAAGTAACAATCGACACGTATAACGACGATCAAAATGGTTTTAATTTTGGTGTGAGTAGTATGGGTGTGCAGTCGGATGCGAAAATCAGCGTCAATTCAAAAAACAACGAATTGAACATGGTTTGGAGCAGTGCTGTAGAACATACGGAAAATGGCTGGCAACTGGAAATGCGCATTCCTTTTTCTGCCATTCGTTTTCCGAAGATTGCGAAGCAAAATTGGGGAATTAATTTTCTTCGCTACGTGAGCCACATTCGAGAAGAATCCACTTGGAACGCGGTGAAACCGGAGTTCGATAATTGGCCGGCACAGTGCGGAACACTCACAAAACTGGAAGGAATCGAACCGCCGACACGATTGGCTTTCATGCCGTATATTTCTTCCTACGCCAATCATTATTCGAATGGAAGTGGAAAATCCAGTATTTGGTCGCGCTCTATAAATGGTGGAATGGATATCAAATACGGTATAAATGAAGCCTTTACTTTGGATATGACACTCGTTCCAGATTTTGGACAAGTTGTATTTGATAACCAAGTGTTAAATCTTAGTCCGTTTGAAATTCAGTTCAATGAAAACAGGCAATTTTTCACCGAAGGAACAGAACTTTTTGGGAAGTCCGGTTTGTTTTACACGCGGAGAATTGGAATTCAATCACCATATAGTGTTTTGACAAAAAATCTTGCTTCAGGAGAATATTTGACAGATATTCCTCCAGCTTCGCAATTATTCAACGCAACAAAATTATCTGGAAGAACAAAAAACGGACTTGGAATTGGCGTTTTCAATGCGATAACTGCAGAACAAAACGCCACCGCGGTGAACGAAGAAACGGGCGAAACCCGAACGATAATCGCCGCACCATTGACTAATTTCAATATTCTGGTATTGGATCAAAATTTAAAAAACAATAGTTCCATAACCTTAACAAATACAAATGTGCTCCGCGAAGGGAATTTTTACGATGCCAATGTAAGCGGTTTAAACATGAAATTAAACACAGAGGACAATGCGTTTTTTGTTTCCGGCAGAACAGCATTGTCCAATAAATTTGAATCAAGCGCTACAAAAACCGGCTACAATTATGGCATAAATGCAGGAAAGCAAACTGGGAAAGTAATCTTCAGCGCTTCGTATTTTGAAGAATCCAACACCTACGATCCAAACGATTTGGGCTTTAACACCAACAATAACAAGCGCATTGCGGAAGCAAACATTCGCTACCGTAAATTCACACCGTTTTGGCGTATCAATAAATTCTCAGGATCTCTTACCCTTTCCTACAACCGACTTTACAAGCCATCCGTTTTTACAGCAACTTATTTGTCGGGATCCCTTTTTGCAAATAGCAAGAAATTCCATGCCGCAGGATTCGAGTTCAATAGCGCAATAACCGAGAATTTTGATTATTTCGAGCCACGATCCGTTGGAAGCTTTTTCACCCGTCCAAAATGGCTAAATGTTGGCGCCTGGATTTCCAGTAACTACCAAAAAAAAATCGCTATCGATGCCAATTTCAATTATGTTTTCGTTGCTCGAGAGAATTGGATGGAATATTACTATAAGATAAGCCCGAGGATTCGACTTTCAGAAAAACTGTTTTTAGTTTACGAATTCAACCAGAATTTCTCCTTCAATAGTCAGGGATTCGCCGTAAACATTAGTAACCAAGCTATACCTAGCGAAAAAATTATTTTTGGTTCAAGGGATCGCATGAATACGACCAACACAATAAACCTTCAATTTACGGCAACAAATCGAATGGGAGTAACTTTTCGATTACGGCATTACCGATCCACATTATCCTATGATTCGTTTTATAATTTGAACGATGACGGCACATTAACCCAAAATAATTTGACAGGAATGGATGAAAACGGCGTTGCAATTTACAACACAAACTACAATGCTTTTACCATCGATTTAGTTTACCGTTGGGTATTTTTACCGGGAAGCGAAATAAATATAGTGTGGAAAAATTCGATTTTTTCGAACGATAAAAATATAGATGCATCCTATTTCTCGAATATTTCAACTGTTTTAGATTATTCCCCATTGAACAGTTTTTCCATCAAAATTTTATACTGGCTAGACTACCAAAGTCTAACGCGGAAAAAGTCAAGGTAAATTGCACTTTACTTTCGTTGAAAAAACAGTTAAAACCACTGATTTTGCTAGTATTACGTTGAATTACAGCGTACTTTTAAGTATAAAAGGAAAGAAATGGAAAAAACAGAAAACATGCACTTTATCGACCACGTTGTGGAAGGAATGCGCAAATCAGCTGCAGAGTTGGAGGAATTTCAACTTCAGCTGAGTTTGGGAAAAATGGAAGCGATGGATGCATTTCACGCAACAAAGAAATCCTACAGTAATTTTACCCATGAAATGAAATTAAAAGCAATTCACGGAAAACAAAATTGGGATGAAATTCTTGGGAAAATTCAAGATTTACAAGTACAACTTGCACTTGGGAAAGCGGAAACAGCAGAGGCTTTTGAGGCACAGAAAAAGAAAATAGTATTGGCAATTCACTCGCTACAGGTTGCAATTAAAACAAATCCAACATTTATTGCATCGAACGCACTTTTTTTGGAGACATTGGAAAACTTAAAATTGAAACTAGAAATTCTATCAGAGAAATTGAATCCATTAAAAGAAAAGGTTTCTACTGAATTTACAGCGCGAAAAGAACAATTGGAGGATGCGATTTTACAATTTAAGGAAAATATCCGTAGTAAATCCACCATCGATGAGCGCTTCGCAACTTTTCAGGATGAATTATCCCAAGCATTCAGTCATTTCAAGAAAGCGTTTGTTTCCCGTTAATTTATGTATTTGACGCGATAGAAACAAAAAAGGCTGACCATGCGCCAGCCTTTTTTGTTTAATCTGAATTCCATCCTTTCCAATCGTCGTGATCTCCTTTCCTCAAGTCTTTCAACATGCGGTAGCCGATAATTCCAGCAAGAATCAATCCTACAACTCCCAAAGCAGAATAACTTCCCCAGAGCGGTTTTATTTCGTGAATAATGAGCAAAGAGGAGCCAATAGATAGACTTGCAAAGATCAGCACTAAAACAATTTGCTTCGTTACGCGATTGATTGTGTGCACCATAGGATCGATTCCTTTATGGGTTAAATCGACCTGAATATTTCCACTATTGATTTTTCGAATGGCATTTTTTAAATCTTGCGGGAAATCTTCCATGTAAGCGCCAAAATCGACTAAGCCATTGAGCACTTTTCGACTCAAGGCCAAGGGATTAAACTTTTTCTTGATTGCTTTTACAATATAAGGACGCGCCAACTCCAATAAATCCAACTTAGGATCCAAATGGTGAATTACGCCTTCCACCGTAACCATTGATCTTGCGAGAAGAAAAAAATGTGCTGGAACTTTCAAGCCATGATCCACGATTACATCTTTTAGCTCCATCAAAACAGTACTCATTTCATTTTGGTGAATCGAATGGATCTCAAAAGTCTGAACGAATTCATACAAGGCAAATTCCAACGCGCGTTTGTCTCGAATTACTGTAACATCTGACATTTGCTGCAAAGCGGTAATAATTCCTTTTACATTCTGCGATTTTACGGAAAGAAAAAGATGTCCAAACATTTCAATATCCCGATCCATAATACTTCCCATCATGCCAAAATCCAAAAAGCAAACTTGGCCGCTATCCGTAACTAAAATATTTCCAGGGTGTGGATCTGCATGAAAAAAACCATATTGAAAAACCTGTTTTACATAAGAAACAGCAAGTTGGTTTGCAATAATTTTGCAATCTATTCCAATCGCTTCCAACCTACCAATATTGGTGATTTTTGTGCCAGAGATAAATTCCAGTGCAAGAACTTTCGTAGTTGTATATTTCTGGTAAACAGAAATTGTATACGTTGAAGTATCTGAAATATCCTTTTTAATATTATTGGAAAAACGCTGAACATTTAGTGATTCATGAATGAAATCGAGCTCTTTCATTATACTTTCCTCAAAATTCTTTACCAAGCCCCTTGGTTCAAAACTCTTCAAAGCAGGAATCCGTTTTTCAAAAATATCCGCCAGCATGTACATAACTTTGATATCTTCGATAATGATTTCCTTAATTCCTGGACGCTGGATTTTCAAGGCAATTAATTCGCCTGTTTTTAGCGTCACTTTGTGCACTTGCGCCATCGATGCTGAGGCAAATGCTTCTTCCTCAAACCAAGCAAATAAGTTATCTATCGTACTTTGTAATTCTCTTTCAACTACTTCCTTTGCAACATTTCCAGGTAAGGGAGGAACATTGTCCTGCAATTTTTCAAACTGAAAAATCAAATCCTCCGGCAAAAGATCTGGCCTATTACTGAGTATTTGACCGAATTTAATGAACGTTGGACCCAACTCCTC
>Ga0208426_1000147_pt1 | contig 11790 bp, 23 predicted proteins | sample DEB19_08_DNA_6_FD_184524 | JGI IMG/M metagenome (GOLD analysis project Ga0208426, IMG submission 184524) | Aqueous microbial communities from the Delaware River and Bay under freshwater to marine salinity gradient to study organic matter... | ecosystem: Environmental > Aquatic > Marine > Coastal...
TCTAACGTTGTTAATTTTTATCAAAACAATATTGAAACGGCTTTTACTGGAAGTAACCAAAAAGTAGTTAGAGGAAAATTTATTTATTACAAAGGTTAATTATGGAATATACATTAATAAACGAAAACGGAACTTGTGGTGGTAATGTAGGAACAGAACCAACACATAATAATTGGACATTAACTCCATATTTGGGTGGTTTAATAAAAGAATTTTGGAATGGTTCTGATTGGGTTGAATCTGCAACTAATGAAGAAATATCTGAAACAAAAACACCAATTTATAGAGAAACTATTTATGACTTGGTTGACAAATTAAGTGATTCAGCCAAAGAACGTGCATTAGGTAAAGTTGGCGACAATCTAACAAAAGAGCAACTTGAAAAACTTGAAAAAAGGTACTTGGTAAAAAGACAAGTTGCTTATGATATTGTAAACAATACGCCACATCAAAATAAGATAATGGCAGATTTGATAGACTTTGAGCAAGAAAATGACTTTGCAGGAGAAAAATTATTGCAAACGATTGAATTTCTCAATTCAACTTACAACACATCGATTCCAACAGATACAAGTCGTTTGATTATGTACTGCAATTTGATTTTAGCAAAGTATGAACTTGGTCGTGTTGCAGATAACTTGTTTACTGATTTAATTGAGTATTTCAGAAGTAAAATGATAACGTGGTTAGACAATGGTCAATTTGATAAAATCGATAACGGAAAAGCTATTGTTTTAAGTATTACTTCAAATAATACTATTGATGATATTATGGCTTTAAAAACTCAATTTGATGCACTATGATAACAACTATTTCATTTATCGCTTTGCTTTTTGCTTATGTATTGATTTTGTTTTTAAAATCGAAAAATGAATTTTTTAAACAAGATAGAGAAGTTTTAGCATTAAAAAGACAGCATCTTATAAAAGTGCTTTTGGATTTTAATATTGATGCTAAAAATGATAAACGTTGGTTAAGGGCATTTGACAGCTTTAGAGATTTGCCTTTAATATTTCAATATGATGGTGCTACAATAGTAAAAGATTTACATACAATCAATGGCTACGATGCTCCAGCAGGAAATCATGATTTGTGGTACATAGAAAATAAAACCTTACCATTTTTTAAATGGTTAATAGAAAAATTAAAAGCCGATTATCAATACGGAATTGATATGAGAAAATTACAGATACCATATACAACTTCTTGGAGTAGGGTTGTAGCATTATGGATTTCTACTCCTTTTTATCCAATTATCTTAATCTTTAAAAAATAGAAATCATGGCAGTAATACCTACTTGTAGCTTGTGTAAAGCGCCTGAAAAATTAAGAGTATATATGGAATCAAACAAACGTTTGGTTTTGGTTTATTCAATTTTTGCGGTCTTAGTAATTGAATGGTTTAGTTTGTTTATTAGCAAAACTAATCCATCAAATCCAAATCAACCTTTTGATAATTACTTAATGTTTTGGTATCCTTTATTAACGCAATTAGCTTTATTTGTTTTGTTTTTTTCGCTATGGCTTTGGAAAGACAGACTCCACTTTTGCTTTAGAAAATCGGCTACAACTTTCTATTTAGCTTGTTATTATATGCTTGGCATTATTTCAGTAGTTTTTTGTATTCAAGCTAATTTGTATTATTCAATTGTAACTTATGGAACGCTTGGATTAGCAACATTAATATTTATTGTTTCATTTTTTAAAGAAATCGATTAACCATGAGTATAAAGCAACGCAAAGAAATTGCATTTTGGTTTATGATGATTGTCGGAATGGCAATCACTATAATTCAATTATATAGATACGCCACAAACACATTATCATTCACAACATCCGAAATGATTATGAATCTTATTGCAGTTGCTTTTATGATTTTTCCTAGATGGATTTTAAACGTGGCTGAAAAAGTAATAACTACCAAAAAAAATGAAAACAATGAGTAACCATCACCATACAAATCCAATTGTTTCAATTATATCTGGAGCAATATTTGGTATATCGGCATTTGTGCAACAACATGGATTTTTAATAGAAAATGCACTTGAATTATTAAAAGTAGTTTCATTTGGTTTTATCGGTGGTGCTGTTGGTTACTTTGGAAAATTTGTTGCTGAAAAATGGCATAAATATTTGAAAGAAAAATATAAAAAAGTTTGTAAATGAATTTATCAAAAAATTTAACGCTAGCTGAAATGCTACGTTCAGAAAGTGCAAAGCGTAAAGGCATTGAAAATAAACCTTTGCCGGAACATTTAGAAAACATGAAGTTGCTAGCTGAAAATGTATTTCAACCAATTAGAGACCATTTCGGCATTCCTATTCATATCAGTAGTGGTTATCGTTCTAAGGAACTTAACAAAGCTATTGGTGGTTCGCAAACTTCTCAACATTCTAAAGGTCAAGCAATAGATATTGATATGGATAACACGTCAATTACAAATGCTCAAATATTCCATTGGATAAAAAGCAATTTAGAGTTTGACCAGTTGATTTGGGAATTTGGAACAACCAAAAATCCTGATTGGGTACATGTTTCTTATGCGAAATCAGGAAACAGAAAGCAAGTATTAATTGCTAGAAAAATTGCAGGAAAAACTACTTACTTAAACTTTTAATCATGCAAACAGAAAATAAAGAAATCATCAAAGATTTGCTTTCAAGAAATTGGAAGTATGTAGTTTTAGTTTTATGTATCATATTACTTTGGCATAGTTGCAAAGGTTCTGCTGTTCCAGGAGTTGCAAAAACTATTAAAACTAAAGAAGTAAAAGGTGAATTTGAAGCAGTAAAACCAAAGCAAGAACCTATTGTGGAATATGTAAAAGGTAAAACCATTTATAAAACTAATCCAGAAGATAAGTTTTTGCAAGGTCAAATTGATGTATTAATTGCTGAAAACAAAGCATTGCAACAATATTACAATGAAGCTTCAGATAGTTTGAAACAAGCTTTGTACAATAAGGCAATAGAAATAAAATCATTCAATCAAGATTTTGAAGATGATAAATTGAAAATAACTACTTCTGGATTGGTTCGTGGTGAAATTCAAAGTATAAAATCAGATTATACTATCAAGCCACAAACGATTGAATTGCCACAAGAAAAAGAAGTGGTTTTTAGGCTTCTTGGTGGTGTAGAATATGGAAACAATATAACATTGTCAAATTCTATTTTTAAAGCAAATCTAGGCTTTCAGAATCGTAAAGGCAATGTTGTAAGAGTTTCTGCAGATAATTTTAGGAATGTGTATGTTGCTTATGATTTTAGTATCTTTAAAATTAAAGGCAAAAAGAAATAAACTTTAGGTGGTTTTGTTTATGTTTGGGGCTGTAAAGCGCATCAGAAATGGTGCGCTTTACTATTTTAAAATTCTGGTGAATTGTCCATGATTTGCTTACGATAAACATCTTTGATGGATTTCGCATAAGTTTCTGTCATTAGTTTAGATGTATGGCCATAAAGTTCGCGCAAAGCATCTAATGACATTCCGGCTAAAATCTTGGCGTTGGCTCCAGCGTGTTTATTGGAATATAGATTTACATTGAATCCTAGATCTACTTTTACAATTTTGTGCCAGCGTTTGGTGGCTGTATCTCTTTTAATTGGTGTTGGTCCTGGAATGAAATCTTCGTGGATTCCTATATTTCCTTTTGCAGCTTCGCGGTGGCTTCCAAAAAGATAAAAATCTTGTGGTTGCTTATCTAAATTCATTTCTAAATAATGCTGCAGCAAATGATTATTTATCGGAACTATTCTTTTGCGTTTGGTTTTGGTGATTTCTGCAGGAAGAATGATTTCCTGTTTGAATAAGTTGATCATGTTGATTTTTATTTGCAATATTTCTGCAGGTCGCATTCCGGTGTGAAAAATAGTTAATACAAATTTATAGAAATCCGGATGTTGATTTTCTAAAGTTTTTTTGATTACAACATGTTGTTTTGGTGTAGCCGGAATATTGGCTTCAACTTCTTCTGTAGGTAAGTTATTGATTTTATAAGCTGGATTGAATTCTAAAACATCCCATTGAATGAGTTCTGAAAGAATTGCTTTCAAATGATTCAAATGTTTATTGTAACCTTTGTTGGTCCATTTTCTTTTTTTGGATGCGGTTTCCAGGATTAACTTTATATGAGCACGTTTTAAATCTTGAATAGGCATTGCTTTCAAGTTTAATTCTTTAATAGCTGCACAAAGAAAGTTAATTGTACCGGAATAGCCGCTGTAGGATTTTGGCGCAATATTGGGTTTTTTCTTTTCTAATGCAAAATGCAAAGCATCGTGAAGTGTGAATTCTGGTGTTGTGAATTCGAGTTCTGGAACTTCTGGGTTCCAATTGTTTTTGAGTTTTTGAAGCAAAGCTTTTGCTAAAGCATTGGCTTCGGCTTCTTTTTTCTTTAAATCTTTGATGTAATTGATGCCAAATTTGTAACGTTTTAGTTTACCGTTATATCTAAAATAGACATACCATTGGCCATCTGCTGGTTTGCAGACTTTTGGAATTGTGAATGTTGATTTCATTTTAATTTGTTTTAAATTAAAATGCTTGCGGAATTTTTAATCAACGTTTTAAAAAGCAGTACACTATTTGTACACTATTTTTTGATAAAAAAAAGGGAAGTATTGATTTTACTATACTTCCCAATTTTTTGCGGAGAAAGAGGGAATATAAAACCTACTTTCTAAACTTTTTTAAAACATTGATTAACAATTAATTGCAAACAAATTAAAAATGATGTTTTTATAAGTTGTGCACGATTTTGTGCTTTGTTGGGATTACCATTCTTTAGGTGGTTTTATTTGAAAAAGTTCTGATAAATAATCGTTTAAGCAATTGATATTTGTTTTAGATTGTGAATTAGTTCTAATGGTATTGTCTTTATTTCTTAACTCAAATTTTTCAATCGTGCTTGGTGTTTCATTAGATGATATTCCAGATAAATTAATGTTGATGGAATTGCTGAACACAAAATTGCTAGCTGTTACTTTGTATTTACCATCTTTCACTTCAATTAAGAAATTGAACTTGAAATTTTCTCTAGCGTAAATTGAAATTGATTTACATCTAAGGTTTAAATCTTGCGCTGCACCTGAATTTTTTTCATCAAATTTCAAAGCTAAATTTTGTTTTAAAAATGGAATTGGATCATCTTTAAATTCATAAACCTTGCTCCAGGTGATAATGTTTTTTTCAACTGTGAAATTTTCTGAAATTTCTTGTGAATAGCAGTTGAATGACAATAGTAGTAATAGTAAAATTTTATTCATGATTATTTTTTTACTGCTAAGATATTAAAAAGTAGTTATTTATCAATATTGTTCTGGTTGTTTTTAATTATATCAATCTGAATTTTTAAAAGTCGAATTATTTCTTTTTGATGATTAGCTTGTGATGGATCTAATTCTGATATTTTTTCTCTTTCTCGAATAACTTCTTCAATTTCTTCAATTTCATTAGGTGAAGCTTTGATGTAATTTTCTACTGGTTCGTTTAGAATATCAATACTGTTTTTATTTAAGATAGTATCTAATATTTGATGTTTTGTTGATGGAATTTCTTTTCCATTTTCGTAACCATTGATAGTTTGAGTAGAAACTCCAATCAATTCTGCTAAGTTTTTTTGAGTTATACCTAGTTTTTTTCTTTTTTCTTTAATTTCTTTTGCATTCATAATCAAGTAATTATAAAATATTTTAAAAATTTATATCAAATATTTGATATTTTATTTGGCAGTATCAAATATTTGATATAATATTGTCTTGTCAAACTATAACAAGTGCTAGTTACAATAGTTATGCCAATATTGACAAGACAAATGCAAAGATATGATAAAAACAATTCAAATTCAACCTGTTGACGAAGAAATGGAATTGCTCTCTAAAGCAGTTTTCATTCTAAATGAGTTCAAAAAGTCTGGTTACACTACTAGACAAGATTTTGTTGAATATGTTTCTGAAACTGATAATAGCTATAAAAATATTAGTGGTTTTAATAAACTAAATAATTTTTGGGCAGGACGTGTTAAGGATAAATCATTAAATGATGATTTACAAAATATATTAAAAGTAATTAAGTAATTATTTTTTGGTATGCCTAAGAATACAGAAAATACAAAAGTAAAAATGCTTGCGGAAGCATTATCTAGAGTTGTTGATATGGCTCAAGAACTGGGTATTGAATTTGGGAATGGCTTGAATGTGGTTGACTCTAACAAGATGGTCCTTCCCAAAGGAAAACCCGAAACTAAAACTGAAAAAGTAGCGCGTTATTCTTATTTGCTTACTACAGGTAAAAGACAAACGAAAGCCGATTTAATGAAAAGAATATTATGAAAAGACTTGAAGATTTTACAGATGATGAAATTGCAAATATTAAAATCGGTGGATTAGATATTAATGACCTTGTTTTTGCATCAAAAAAAAATGAATGTGATAAAAACAAAATTTGTGCTCCTGGTGAATACTTTGAATGTGTAGAAGAATGTAAACTATGCGGTAAGCTGCAATAAAAATAAATTATATGAATCCAATTCTAGTTTTAGTGATTATAGTTTTGATAGTAGGATTTTTTCTTATCGGATTTATGCTTGGTATTGGTGAAGGTGTTTCTTTGAAAAATGAAGATACATATCATGATTGTGATGATCACTTAGTTTTTGATGAAGGGCAACCGAATCATGCTTTTAAATGTAAAAAATGTAATAAAAAATACTAATGAGAACTGTACTAATTATCCTTTCTGTTTTTTCTACAATAGCTGTAATATATGCTTTGTATGCTTTCTTTAAATCGTGTGTTGAATTGAAAAAAGCCGAAAAGTATTATGAAGATCTATTTGATGAAAAATGGAAGTAAAGAAATATACTGCAGCACATTATTCTTCTGGTAAGTATAATCTGTTAAGGTCTGAAAGAATATTGATAATAAAAGCATTGATTAAAAGTAATTGGAATATTAAAGAAGCATTTAAACTGAATTTTCCTGTTGCAACAATTTCTAGAAATGCTTACAATAAAATGATTTTAAGGCATCATATATCTGTACTAGATAAAAGTTACTTAAAGTTTAGTGAAATAGAATAATTTAATAAATAACCAACTATGAAATTTCCAGAAAAATACACCGAAAATTCAATAAGAACTTTTACTGATAAAGTTTTTGATTTAAAGATTGTGGATCCAGAAAGTATATGTATTGAAGATATAGCACATGGATTAAGTATGACAGCACGTTTTGGTGGTCAATTGGATGGTTTTTTAAGTGTAGCACAGCATTGTTGTATGGTTGCAAGTTATGTTGATGATGAACATAAATTGGCTGCATTACTACATGATGCTTCTGAAGCTTATCTGGGTGATATGCCATCACCATTTAAAAAACTAATGCCAGACTTCAAAAGCCATGAAAATAGATTGATGCAAGTTATTGCTGAAAAGTATGGATTTGATTTTCCATTACACAAAAGCGTAAAAGCAGCCGATTATAAAATGCTTGGTGTAGAATGGATGGAATGTGTAGTAAAAAAGAATACAGCTTTCTATTGGACACCAAAACAAGCCAAAGAACGTTTCTTGGAGCTGTTTGTAAAGTTTGAAAGAAGTAAACTATTAAAAGCGGTTTAAGATGAGAAGTAACTCGTGGACCAAAGAACAGGAACAGTTGCTTAGAGATTTTTTTCCAACATCTTCAAAAAAGAAAATGGAAGAACTTCTTCCAGGAAGAACATACGAAGCTATGCGAAGCTATGCCAACAAATTTGGAATTAAAAAAGCAGTTGGATTTGGAGCAAAAAAAAAGTGGAATGATACTGAATTAGCTTTTTTGAAAGATAATTACGCAAATACAGAAAATAGTCTATTGTGTGCAAAATTTAACTGTAGTGAAAAAAGTCTTTATAGTGCAGCAAATAAATTGAATGTAAAAAAATCTGCTGAACATATATCTAAAACTTGTGGTAATGTTTTGAAAGTTGTTGGAGTTGATACCAGATTTAAAAAAGGTGATGTTCCTAAAAATAAAGGTAAAAAGTGGGATGAATTTATGACTGTAGAAGGTCAAAAAAATGCAAGAAAAACAACTTTTAAAAAAGGTATTGTGCCACATAACACAGTTGCAGTTGGTCATGAAAGAATTACACGTGATGGATATGTAGAAGTAAAAGTAGGTGATTTTAAAGATTCAACCAATAACTTTAAATTAAAACATCGATTGATTTGGGAATCTGTCAACGGACCAGTTCCGGCTAATCATCAAGTTAGATTTATAGATGGTAATACAAGAAATTTTGATATTGATAATTTAAAATTAGTATCACTATCTGAAAGTCTTAAAATTAACGCAATGAGTGATTCATCTGTAGTTAAAAGATTTCTAGGTATAAAGGATCAACATTTAGTTGATGAAATAATTGAAAATCATAATGGAATAATTGATTTAAAAAGAAACGCATTAAAGTTAAACCAACAAATTAATAAAAATGAAAGAAAAACTAAAGTTATTTGAAAATGCAACCTTCCTGTGGGGTGGTCGTGAGTATGTTGTAAAAAATACAAAAATAATCGATTTAAAGGCTTCAATTTTTACAGATAGACAAACATTTGTAAAATACGAAAGCGAATTGGATTCATTCCTAAATGAAATTAAATTCATTTATAAATCGGTTTCTACAGAATCGGATGTTGTGAATGAAAAAGAATTACAACGCCAGGAAGTAGTTCAAGAAATTAAAGAGCAAGGAATTGCTATTGTTCAAAGTGTGTATCATGCTGAAATTATGGATGCAAATAATCGTGCAATTAGAATTTCAGACAAATTAGAAGATGTTTTCAACGAACTTTCTTCTGGTGAATTTGATGAAAAAAAGTATAAAAAAGCTGAAGCAATGGTAAAGCTTTCTAATGCTATAGTAAGTAATGAAATGACACGTTTTAAATATTTAACTTTAAAATAGTTATGAATTTTACTTTGTTTCAAAAAATATGTATTGAAAATAATTTAGATATTAATCAATCTTTAGTGTTTTCTTTATTAAAGAGTTTTAAAAATGTTTTATCCTTTGATGAAATAGTTTACAATTTACCAATAATACAAGATCATTTTATTTTTAGTTCTCTATATGATTTGCAAGAAAAAGCACTTATAGAAACTTCAATTGTTGAAGGTGTTTTGTATTATAAAATTAAAAAATAATTATGACTTTTCAATTTGATAGTGAAATAGCGAAGCTATACGGTGTTAACGAAGCAATATTTATCAATAATATTTACTTCTGGATTAATCATAATGTAGCTAACAACAAACACTTCCATGATGGTAGATTTTGGACCTATAACACCAAAAAAGCATTCACTGAATTATTTCCATTTTGGACTTACGCTCAAGTAAAAAATATTATTAAAAAGTTGGTTGAAAAAGATGTTTTATTGACTGCTAATTTTAATGAAAATACATGGGATAAAACAGCTTGGTATTCATTATCTGAGAATATAATTGAAATGTTCAAAAATGGTTATAAAGTCAATGAAATTGCATTGTCTAAAATTAACCAATCGATTGGCGAAATTTCAACAATCGAAAGTGTAAAATTAACCAATCGATTGGTTAAAAATGAACTCTCATATATAGGAACAGATAATAAAACAGATAATAAAACACAGATAGAAAGTGCTCTCACTTTTTTTGAAACTAATTTTCCTTCTGCTTTTGAAAATTTAATGATGCAGCATAAAAGCCGAATTAATGACTTTGCAAAGTTTTCAGAAATGTTTGAAGCAACTGTTGAGCAAGAAGGTTTGGTTTATGAGCAACATGTTCTATCTGGAAGGTTTAAAAAGTTCGCAAGAAATTGGATTGATAATCAAAATAAATTTGATAACAAAGTGATTGATTTAAATGCTAATACTAAAAAAGAAAAAATAGGAGGTTTTGCATAATGATAGATAAAACTAAAATAATCGATATGAATCGTGGAAAACTTCCTCCACAAGCAATTGACTTAGAGCAAGCAATAATCGGTGCTATGTTAATAGATTCTAAATCTGTTGATGAATGTTTAAGTATTATTCCGCGTCCAGAAGTTTTTTACAAAGATACTCATGCTGTTGTTTTCGAAGCTATACAGCAATTGCATAATGAAGGCAATCCAATAGATCTTCTTACTGTTTCTTCTAAGTTAAAATTGAATGGTAAGTTAGAATTAGCTGGTGGTGATTTCTATTTGATTCAGTTAACACAAAAGATTTCTTCTGGTGCTCACATCGAATATCATTCAAGAATTGTATTGCAAAAGTTTATTTCTAGACAAACTATCATGTTTTCTGAATTGATTATAAACTTAGCTTATGATGATACAACAGATATTTTTGAACTATTGCAACGTTGGCAAAATGAATTCGATAAAGTAACTGATTTTATAAGCACAGGAAGAACTACAGTTTCTTTTCCTACAGCTTTAGATAATTTACTAAAAGAAGTTGAATTGCTTACATCGAATAAGCAAGAAGTAAAGTTAGTTGGTGTGAACACTGGTTTCAAATCAATAAACAAATACACTGGTGGATATAGAAATCAAGATTTAGTTATTGTTGCAGCAAGGCCATCCATGGGAAAAACTGCGTATGTTTTAAAAACTGCTATTGAAGTATGTAAGTTGGGTGCTGGAGTTGGTTTTATTTCTTTAGAAATGTCTATGGCTCAATTAACTGCACGTTCTGTAGCTATTGATACGAACTTTCACTTAGGGCAATTACTTAAAAAAGGTTTTGAACACAACGAATACTTTCAAACTTATAGAAATCACCAAGATAGAATGAGTAAATTTTCTTTTCATGTTGATGATTCTGGTAAAACAGATATAACAGATGTTGTTATTACAGCTAAGTTATGGAAAAGAAAGTATGATATTAAGTTATTGATTGTGGATTACTTACAATTAATTACAGATAAATCTTCTAAAGGAAATCGTGAACATGAAATAGGAAATATATCCAGAAGATTAAAACGATTAGCAAAGGAGTTGGAAATTCCAGTAATAGCATTAGCGCAGTTATCTCGTGCTGTAGAATCTAGACCAAATAAACGTCCAATGTTATCAGATTTACGTGAATCAGGTTCTATTGAGCAAGATGCAGATATTGTTCAGTTTTTATATCGTTCAAGTTATTATAAAATTGATATTGATATTGAATATTATGATGATTTATTAAAGCCTTTGATTGAAGCTGGTGCAGATACTGAAATAATATTTGCTAAGTATCGTGGTGGTTCTGTTGGTACAACAATGTTAAAGTTTATTGGTGATAAAACAAAGTTTGTTGATGTAATGGATGAAGATGATAAAGTAGATTACATCAATGAATCTTATACTGAACTACCTAAGCCAACAGTTACTGAAGCATTTGATAGTGATAATCAAGTTAATGATGAATTGCCTGATTGGTTAAAAGAAGAATAGTTATGGCAAAGAAACCAGATAAGATACAACGTTCTTGGGTTCCACAGCGTAAAGCATTCGAACGTGAGAATAAGAACACAGAGTTTTACAACTCATGGCCTTGGAGAAAAAAAGCCAAAGCATTTAAGATTAGTAATCCTTTGTGTGTTGAATGTGAAAAGAATGATTTGATTGTTCCGGCTAAAGTAGTTGATCACATTGTGCCGATTAATGCTGGTGGTGCAAGGTTAGATGATAGTAACCTTCAATCATTATGTGAATCATGTCACAATAGAAAGTCTGCAGGTGAATCTAGGGGATATGGGGTAAAATCACTAGAAGGTAAATAGTACCTACAT